>JGI20154J14316_10001456_pt1 | contig 20804 bp, 19 predicted proteins | sample COG_04_FD_14316 | JGI IMG/M metagenome (IMG submission 14316)
TGTTTACAAACTCCATATTAGTTGGAAACGCTCCACCGGTACCTAAAGCTTCTTGATATTCTTGAAACGTTGGTAGTGGCTTGTACTCCGCTGGTGAGTTACCAGTAGCGGCTTCTGTTATGTACGTGAAGTTGTAGTAGTTGTTAAAGGAATAAGCTGTAGTAATGGGATCAGTACCTGTTCCAGGCCCGTTTACAAGAGAAGCTGACATTACTAAACCTGGTTCGTCTAGTGGAGATTTTTTAATAACAGTAATATCCTCTTCCGCAGCATCTGCGCCTGAAGCATTGTAAACATAAGTTCTGTTATTAACATTGTAAGTTGGTATCTTACTATGCACGAGGAAACTTGGTGTTCCACCGTTTGAAGAACCTTCTTTAAACTTTTTAATGTTTACTTTCTTAGGTTCGTTAATGTTGTCTGTAAAGAATAACAAGTCGTCTATTATGTTTGCACCTGTTATTAAGTTGTTTTTAGTGAAGTTTAATATACCCTTAGTATCAACAAACACTGGCGTTACATCTCCAGTTTTTTGATTAAACTCAGCTATAACGCTAACGCTAGATCTAGTCGTGCCTTTAGCGGTAGCGATAAACCAATATATACACTCTGTAGGCTCATGTCTAACAGAACCTATACAAACTGGATCGTTTAGGGAATTAATGTAATCAGAAGACCAATTACCAGAGGAAGCAGGAGAACCTTTAAGTTCTATGTTACCTTTTAAGTTTTGCAAAGCACCAACGTTGCTAGATTCAGAAGTAGCTACAGTTACATTTAGAGCATCTCTATATTGACCATTTGGAACCATTCTTTCATCAAGATCATGATTCATCTTCCCCTGAGTAAAGTTATGAATAAATTCTGGCATATTTTAGTGTTTTATTATCTTAGATTTACCTCTCATTACTTGAGCAAGTTCCTCTGATTTTAAATTTGATAATCTTAATTTAGCTTGTCGTGTTGCTGCAAACTTTTCTTTCTTAAATCTTAATACTAAATACTCTTGAGTATTAGCTCTTGTAGCTAATATAGCGTGAGCTATGTGTTTGTATAAAGCTTCTTCAGCAAACTTGTGAACAACCATTTCGTTGTCTGTACCTAGAGAATCACTTATGTATTTTAAAGTTATTATTTTACCTGCTAAGCTAGAGTCAAAAAATATTCTACCTCTTAAATTGTCTATATAATAAACACCATTGCTATTAGCTAATTCAGGTTCTAGTCCATATCTACCACCTTGAGTGCTTCTGTATCTTTCAAACTCATCTAAGTTATCTTGATTAGTGTTGTTTCTATTTGTTGAGTCTTTAAATTTATCCCAAGTTTCAGAATTAGCTGCGGCTAACAAAGTTCCGTCTGTATCAAAACTATAATCGTAATTACTATCTTGTATCAACGCTTCAGGATTACTAGTTTTTCTAGTAGGCATTATTATTCTTTCTATACCATCATTATCTAACCATGATAATTTTACATAGTTAACAAAATCATGAGGTAATTTCATAGATAGAGAAGGTGGTACTTCAATCTCTTGAGACTTAAAAGATTTTAAAGTATCATAACTAAGCTCAGCCAAACCTCTTTGAGCGTGAAAAGCGATATCTGTTCTTCTTACTTTAGATATTATTTTATCTTCACCTACGTAAGATATTATAAAGTTGTTTATTATATTCTCTAAAGAAACATATTGATAGTTACCAAACTGCTCGGTAGCTAAAACCTCCCTAAACAATACAGTCAAACCTGCTAAAGGAGATCCATCAGCAGCTTGCACATTTGTGTTTGGATTTGTGTTATTGAATAATATATCGTAAGAATCGTCAGGAGTAGTGTCACCTGGGTTTGTACCATTATACGAGTAACTATTTTTGTTTATTTCTATGCCGTTTATAAAAACCACTATGTCAACCTGTTGAGTTGGTCTAGTAGCAAACGCAGCTGTAGTTACTGGTCCAACTGTGAGGTTTCCAGCTCCAGCGCCTACAAAGCTTTGGCTTTGCTCATAGTAACCTTGTTGTGTTCCGTTGAATAATGGCATATCTTATTGTTTTTCTTGTTGGATTGTTTGCATCTCTTCTTGATTAGCAATTTGGTACATCTGAACTTCTTTTGTAGATAAGCCAGCAAATTCTAATATTTTTTCAACCAAAGCTATTTCTTCAGACTGATGTAACTGAAAATCAGTGCTACCAGTAGCGTTATAAAGTGCTTCACCNTAAACCATAACGTAGTTCCAGTTTGGAGGTGTTGGCTTAGATATTATGTCACACGTTACATNGGCTATTATTGTAGCCGGGTAAAGCTGTATCGTTGATTCACTAGTTCTAGTATACGCTGGTCTGATTAAGTTTGGAGTTGTCAGTGGAGACATTTGAAGTATCTGTATGTCTTTTTTGTTTAGCTTTTCAACTATTCTAGCTACACCGTTAGTGGTATGCATAACATTACCTAACCTATAGTTGGTTGGCAAAGTACCTATACCCGTGTTAGCCATAGTAACATTCACTGGAGGTGCTTCGAATACACTTAATTTTTCTTCAAGTATATCTAGCATGTCTGAATATTCTGTACTGTTACCGTGCAGTCTACCAAATTGGTTTATATCATAGAAATATTGCTCGAATATATCTAATTGAGCTTGTTCTGCAAATAAATTAAACTCTTGAGGCGTAACGTACCCACGTTGCTCTTTGTTTAATGTACTCAAAACAGTTTGGTAAACAGTATCTACACTTACAGCCATAATTAATAAGGGAATTTTTTATTTAAATATTCTTTTCTTTTGTCACAACCACAGTCTTTTCCAGTGGCTTTGCTTATTTTTTCAACTACTTTTTTTATTCCTGTAGCTTTTGTAATAGCCTCAACAGTATCACCGAAGCCTTTTTGTTTCGTGTTAAAAGCCATATTTTATTTTTAAGTAAATGCAACCGCCCGAAGGCGGTTACTTTACATTTTTATTTTACTTTTTTAGCAAACTGCTTATAGACTTCCATTCCTTGATCAGTCTTAAACCAAGCAGCTAAAGCATTATATGGATGTTCGTCATAAGGAACAGCACATAGCTTCTTACCATTAGGATATGAAAATATCCTTTGATCTGCTGATAATTTTATAAGGTTTTGTTCAACCGCCTTAGCCCCAAAGTTTCTTAATTCAACATTTTCATCATTAGCTAACTGTAGAAACATTCCTGGGTTTCTTCTAGCCATTAGTAAAACGTCTCTTTTTACTTCTTTGCTTGTTAATTCGTTAACATCACTACCTATTTGAGCTCTTAATATAGCTTCTGCCGCGTCAACATCTAATGCTTTAGCAGCTAATAAAGCTTCTATTTCGTACTCCATGTAAGCTAGATCATCTTGAGCCTCTTCAATTTTATCGTATTCTGAATAAATACTACCTTTTAATGGGTGATAAATTGATAATAGTTTCTGTAAGCATTGCTCTTCTTTTGGTACAAACAACTTACCGTTTCTCATTATGATTCTACCTAATGTAGCTTCACCTTCTTGTTCGTCTACTAAAGGACTAGCCATATTAGTAGCATACTTAAGTTCTCTTTGATATCCAAGTTTTTCATCAAAATACAACAATGGTCTTTTAGACGAGTGCTTTGATGGTATTGTATATACTAGAGGTTTGTTTTTGGCTTCCATTGTATAAAGCCTATCTTTTATTTCCCAGTTCATACCTAAAGGTATGCCTAGTGATTTTTTTGTTTTTACTTTTTCCATGATATAATATAATTAAATAGTTTATAAGGGTAATAGTTACCCCCGTAGTTACAACGAGGGTAAGAATTACCTGTGTTATGTTATACTTTTTTAAGTAGAACAAAGTTATTAGCAGCTTGTACACATAAACATCTTTCTGATAAGAAGTTTACAGTCATGCTATCTAAGTCGGAAGTAAAGTTTCCACCAACAGATCCAGTGATCCAAGACTTCATTTTTCTGTCATCTGCTTCAGAAGCTCTGTAACGGATGTGTAAGAAAGGTCTTGAGATATTTTTACCTAATGATTGGTCGTATACTGTACTTGTTCCTGCAGGTACCATGATACCTTCTACGTCAGCGATTAATCCACGAGTAGTAGCATCGTTTAAGTATTTCCAGTCAGATTTGTAGAAATCGTAAGATCCACGTCTGAAACCAGAGAAACCTAAATTTAAAGCCATATCCTCAGAATTATCGAATACACCGTAAGATGTACCTCCAGCTCCGTAAGAATTTTGATTAGCTAACATTTTATCGATAGATAAGTTAGTAGCTCTATCTAAGAACATCATGTTCTCTTCGATAGCTCCTTGCTTGTCTAATTCTTGTAAGATGTTATCAAATTCTTGAATACCACTTGCAGGTACAGCGTTTCCAAAGTCTTGGTTGTTATAAACCAATCCTCTAGATTCAACAGCAGCAAATAAACCTTCAGATCCACCGAAAGATCCAGAAAGACCAGATCCAGCTACAGTTTTCTCAGCTTCAATCATTGCCATTTCTAATTTGTCTTCAAATCTAATTCTTGTTTCAGATTCAGACTTTAAGTACCATAAATAACCAGAAGCACCAGCTTCAGTAGCTACTTCAACCCAACCGATTTGAGCAGTATCAGATCCTGAGATAGAATACTTACCTTTTAATATGATTGGCTTGTTAGTAAATTTAGTGAAAGGAGAGTCTACAGATTGTTGTAGCGAGTTATCAGTTCCTTTTGCATACTCAGAACCAAAGATGAATAGTTTTACCGCAGCAGCAGTAAACCCAGCATTTCCAGCACCAGCCGCTTGGATAGCAGCGTAGTCGTAAGCAGATACCGTAAGTACAACTCCCGCTACACCTTGTACTCTTGCTTTTACTGTTTTATTTCCTTGAGAAACTACTAATGTATCTCCTACAGAATATAAAGCAGCTTGTTGAGCAGCAGTTAATCCGTCACCGTTTCCAGCAGGATCAGTTACTAATGTAATCGCATCACTTGTTGCGTTTACGTTTGCGATTGTAGCGTTGTTAGATGCTACATGGATTCTACCTTGTTCAGACCACACAACTTCGTCAGAAGCCATAGGCATTTCAGCTCCTACCATTCTTAAGAAACCAGAGATAGTACGGTTACCGTATCTTTCTACTTCTTTCTCATATACTTCTGGTAAGAATTGTTTTGCAAAGTTAAAATCATTGTCAGCAATTGACAAATAGTTGTTGTCATATGCAAGTTTGTTTGGGCGAGGTACCACGTGTGATAACTCAGCGCCAGTTCCAGCTAAAGCCATAATTTTTAATTTTTAAGTTTTGTTAATTTATTTTCGTTTTTTAAATCCCCACTTAACTGACTGACCATCTGCATCGACAGATCTATATGTTGTACCTTGTTGAGGTGCAGCACTTTGACCTTTCCTAGGATCCATACTAATGTTTTTCGTAGCAGCAATACTTTGCTTCATGGCATCAGCTTTTCCTTGTTCGTAAAAATGGTTTGCAATTGCGTCAGGATTCATTGCGGTGAATAAAGATTTATGATAACCAGTAGCATCTTGCATCTCGTTGTTTTTATTAAGAAACTTCTTAACAAAATTATTGATGTTGCTTTGGCTGTCTTTTACTTCATTCGGGTTTTTAACATTAAACCTATACCTCTTGTCTCCGACTTTGTATTCAAAACCTTTGAAATCGTCATTAAAAACTTGGTTAGTTTTATTGTTGAAAGTTTGAGTTTGCTTTTCAGCAACCTCTTTGTCTTTGTTATATCTATTGAAAAAATCTACAGCTTTTTGTTGTTCAGGCGCTAACCTTGAACCAGCTTTAATCTCTTCATAGTATTTTGTTTTTAAACCGTTTAGATGATTCTTAGCATTTGCTAATTCTTCTTTTCTAGCTAGTTTTTTTCTTTTAATATCTCTTTCATCTTCCATATCCTCTTCAATAGCAAATTTATCTTCTATTAAAAAGTTTATCTCAGATGGATCTAAGTGAGGTCTTGTATTTTGGTAGTACTCAACCAATAACTGCTCTTCATTTAAAGCATCCACATCTTGATTAAGCTTTACGTAGTCTTCTAAACTACCACCTGTTTCATTTACAAAATCTACAACCTTTTGAATATTATCTGGTAACTCAATACCAGTTTGTTTTTGCTCTTCAATAGCTTCAACTATATCCTCTTGTAAATCCTCTACTTTTTCTTGAATAACCTCTTGTGTTATTTCTTCTAAAACAACAGGTTCTTCATTTACTGGTTGTTCAGCTACAGCTTCTTCAACCTTTTCTTCTTTGACATCTTGCTTTGCAACCTCACCTTTAACTGGTTTAGTCACTAGTTTGTCAAAATCTATTTTGTGCGTACCGTCTTCTTTAACGGTAACTTCAGGTACTAGATCACCTTTTTCAGTCTCTTCAACTTGTGGTTTTATTTCCTCCACAGCTTGTTCGACTACTTTTTCTTCTTTAGCCATAATAAAATATTATAAAATTATAAAATTAATTACATAGGTCCAAACTGACCCATGTCAAAACCACTCATGTTGTCATTACCTACAGATTCAAAATCTTTAGGTGATGAGTCATTTTTTCTTTGATCTATCAACTCGCTTTGTTGAGTTGCTTGTATTTTTGTTCTTTCGTCTTTACGATCTTCTTTGTAAGCCTCTTTGTTTTTATCACCGTCAACCTCAATACCTTTTAGCTTCATGTTAAATTCAAACTCTAAAGTCATTAGATCTTTTTTCAACATAGCTTCTTGTTGCATCTGTTGAGATTTCATCTGACTTTTTAATTGCTCCATTTGTGATTGAATTTGAAAAAGAGCTTGAGATTTTTGTACTTCAGCTTGAGCTGCAACTTGCTGAGCCTGAGCATTTGCTTGAGCTTGAGCCTGCATATTCTCTTGTTGTATCTGTTGATCTCTGTCTTGTTTCTTTTTTCTTCTTTGCTTTAATAGTTGGTTTGCTAGCTTTATGTTTTTTATCTCTCTAAGATCTATAGCGTCTTCTAAATCTATTAAACCACCTGCAACAGCTGCTTGTATGTTGTTTTCTAAAACAGCTTTTTCTTCATCATCAGGTGTTAGCTCTATAAATATACCAAAGTCATGTAAATACAAATTAGATATATCTTCTAAAATACCAACGTTTTGATTTCCTATTTTCTGTATAAAAGCTTCTCTAGTAGGAGAAAACTCTAATATGTCAGATATTCTAAGTGATAAACCTTCAGCTAGCTCTTGAGTTAAAGATACACCTGATTCAAGTATATGCCTTGTAGCTGTGTTTGAGTTCGCAGCTGCTAATTTCTGAACACCTACCAAAGCTCTACTGTCTGGCATGCTACCATCTCTAGCTTCATTTAGACCCGTCACGTCTCTTATCATTTGCATGTAATAGTTGTAGTTGGTTATTAAGCTTTGTATCTTTTGACCGCCACTACTGCTATTTATTTCTTGAATAGGCACTTTACCTGGATTCATATCTCCCTCAGAAGTAAAAGACCTACCTATTATAGATCCCGTCTGAAAGAACATATTTAACGCTTCTTGAGGATTATAATTCGTGCCATTACCTAAATCAACTTCAGCTAATCCATCTGCATCTAAATAAACACCATCAGGAACCATCCTAGACATAACTTGTTGCAGTTTTAAGTGCGTTAGTTGAATCATATCTGCAAAACCTGTTATTCTTTTTACTAAAGAATCTATCCTACCTTTGTACATTCTAGGAGCGTTAATAGCGTAGTTCATTTTAACTTTGCTATAATCACTCTTAGGTCTCATCATGTTTTTAGCCATCTCCCATCTTAAAAGATAGTCAGTGCCTAAAATTAAACAACCTTCATATAAAACTTCTAATGATCTTGATATTTTACCAAAATTACCTGTCATTTCATTTATAGGTGGATCAAAAGTGTCATCTCTTAATATTATCTTTTCACCACCAGTAGCTGTTTCTTTAACTTTGTAAACCTCATTCATATAGGTTTTATAGTTAAAATATAAGACTTGTATCTGATTTTTGTCATCAGAGTTAGATGAGTTGTATCTACTAGTTGAATAAGAGTTTTGATGTATACCTTGACTTTGTATCGCCTTTAGGTCTTCGTCTGTTAGATCTGGAAACTCTTTCTTTAGTTCATTTATAGGTATTGTTTTTATTTCACCTACATAGTATATGTCTTGAAAATCAGGATCCTCTGTATATGAATAAACAATATTAGCTGGATCAACGTATTCAACTTTAACTCCTTCAGATTTTGTAAAAGTATTTTTAACACAACCTATTCCTATAGTTGCTAGATCATAATTAACTCTTCTTTTAGTAAGGTCATATCTATTACCTTTTAGCAAAACGTTTATAGCTTGCTCTTCAGCTAGCTCTATACCTTGCTTGTAACTAAGCTTCATGTGTAGATCAAGCTCTTCTTGTGAATTAGGTAAAAGTTCTGGAGGTGATTCAAATAAAGATATACCAAAAGCTTCTTGAGCAAAAAGATTTAAATCCTTTGTCTTCATATCTCTCAATATAGACTCCATGTATTTAGTTCTTTTTTCTATACCATAAGGATCTTGAGAGTAACATTTTATATCAAAAGATCTTTCTGATATACCATTAACAACTATGTCAACAAATTTAGGCACAATAGGTACTGGTTTCCAGTCTAAGTTTAAATAGCTTAAGTCACCGTTTATTGATAACTCATCTTTATACTTCTGTATAGGTTGTTCACCTCTAGCGTATAATCTTAGTTTGTGAAACTCAGCTTGATGCTGATTGTATCTTTGATTAGACGTAGATCCGTCAAACCATTCGTACTCTATAGCTTTACCCACTTGTAAACCATACTCAGCACTTAACTTCTCTGCGTCAGGTACAACTTGACTCGGAAAATAACCTTTTACAACTGACTCAGCCATATTAATTTTCTATTAGTTTTGAACGCATACCTGATTGTCCGTATTTAGCTATGCTTAAGTTTAATTTTTCTTTTTTCATAATTGGATTTGCTCTGTACAAATGTCTATTACAAGCCATAACAGCTAGTCCTGAACTAATAGCCGCATCAAACTTTGTACGATTATTAATATCAAACTTTGCCCAGTCTTGTAATGTTTCGTTAAAATAACATGTTCCGTATGTATTATCAGACTTTAATCCAACATGATCTTGTATATACATTTCAATAGCAGCGGCGTGTGCTTGCTTTATATCTTCACTTGAGTTTGGTATTCCACCTACTTCTTTTTCAGCAGTAGACAACTTATTCCAAACTTTATCAGGTCTGTTCATAGAATATCCTCTATAACCACGTCTTCTTAAATAATACAATAAACGAGGTTTATTATTCTCTGCTAATAATGGCATCCCGTAAAAAACTAAAGCCATTAGAACGTCCTCAAAGAATATCTCAGCTGTCTGAGGCCTAGCTACATACTCTAAAAAAAATTGATTTGGAGGACAATCCTCCATACTAAATTTAGTTAAACCATGTAAAGCTCCGTTTGAGCCTTTACCATCAACAGTTCCTGATATATCATAACTATCACAACCAAACGCACCCATGTGTTCATTACCTGGGTATTTCATACCGTTTTTAACAACTGTAAAGTTTTGCTTGTTAGATGGCGGTACCCAACTGACTTTGAATCTTCCTGCTGGATTTGGGTAAAACATTACTTTTGAATCTTTTACACCATTAACCCATTGAAAGCTACCTATTGTTATTTGAGAATCATTATTTAAATCCTCATTAAAATCTATTTGTTCGTATATTTTTGCTAAATTAAATATACTGTTTTTAGTTTCATCTCTGAAAGCGTGTTCTTCAGTTCTAGGAAATTGTCTGTAAAACTCGTTTAAAGCATCACCATCGTTTTTTAAACCATCAACTTCGTTTTGCCAATGCTCTAATATACCTGTGTCTATTATTTCGCCATAAGGTCCAACACTTTCTTGTTGTGGTGTGTCGAATACAGGTAAGCCATAAGAATCAATGAATCCTTCGTAGTTCCATTCCATAGGTATGAACAAACTATAGAGTCCTGAGCTTGTCTGCCCATTGCGGTTTCTTTTTGTAACATCTGAATTGTTATATAATTTCTTAAAGTTATCACCTCCTTTATCTAAAGCGTTTGATGTTGATCCCATCATACACTTACCAATAATTCTAGATCCTAACCTTAATGTTGTTTTCGTAACCCTCCAGTTGTTGAGGATGTTGTTCGGCCTTTCCCACTTCCCTGATTCATCGTGGACGAGGAGTTTAAGTTTCTCCCCATCATAGGAGTTGTCGCCGGTGTTCTTCCAATCGATGGTGGTGTCAAGACCTGATAACGTTTCTGTTTCGTTGTTCTTAGTGGTTTTAACAATCGACCTTCTTGTGAGTTTACTTGCAGGGACTCTATACGCGAGCTCGGTCTTTGGCCTATCCATACCGTCCTGAATCGGCTTGAAAAAGAAGGGATAGTTGACGGAAATTGGTACCACCTTATCTGTGAACATCTTCTTAGCATCGGGACCAGATTTGGACAATATTCCAAACCGTGAATCCGTTGATATTGTAGCAAGGTTGACCGATTCAGCTGAGGACATAAATGAGAAACCTGACCTACGGTTTTTAAGATAACACATTCCATATGACCTGGTATCGGATTTGCATGCCTCCCAAAATATGTAGAATAATCTATTCGCTTCTCTAAAGTCTGGCTGCCCAACATCAATTTTGGACCACTGCAAGTACATATAGTGAGTGCCAGTAATGTAAGTAGGCTTACCTTTGCTAATGAAGCTAAAACCTTCTTCCCTGCGCTTAAACTCTCTATCAATATACTCATACCATTTATCTTTAAAATCTTCAGTATAATCTCTCCAGTCAAAAACTGTTTTAATTTTTTTTAACTCTTTTGGGTACTCAGCAACCTCCCACTTATCCTTACTAAATTTATGTGGGTTACTTATTTTAGGTAGAGCTATTTTGAGGTTTTGTATCTCATATATCTCACCTATCTGACCTGTCTTACTTATAACAACTACATCGTGTTCTTTGTTATAACCATAAGACCATTTTTTAGACTTATTAAGTCTTTTTATAGTGTTTATTTTAATAGGCTCAATGACCTTGTACAGTGTTTGCTTGTACATTACTTAGATCTTCTTTCCGCAAAACCTCCAAAAGCAACTTCATCTACATCTTCTTTTGACTTGTTATTAAGCATGTCCTCTTCTTCTTGTATTCTATTTAATATCTCAAAAGCATCGAATATTGCTAGCTTTTTAGTAGCTGCTGCGTTCTTTAATTTGTCTGCAGATATATCATCATCTGAATCAACAATAGCCTCTTTTGCTACTTTAATTAATTCCTCAACAGCTTTATGTCCAGCTTGGATTATATTCTTTTTCGTTTCCTTGATATTCATATTTAATTGTAATTGCAAAAGTGGGAACTCTATAAAGTCTTTCGCCATCTATAACAAATTCATACTCTGAGTTAGGTCTAAAACCAACTAAAGAGTTTAATTTTATGTCTTGGCTTTTTAATTCTGGATCTATGTACTTTATAACACCCATTAGAGGTGTTTCCTTGTCCATAGAGAGATTATCTTTGTTTTCTAATGGTTTTACAAAGCTATAACCTTTTACTGCGCTCCAGGCGTTGTTTCTTTTATAAGCAAATATTTGATCAGGCATTACAAAGTACATATCTTCTTTGTAAAAAGCCTTTGAGTTTTTCTCTTTATTTCTTATATCTTTCCATCTTCTAAAAACGTTGTGATGTACTATTACTTCGTCACCTTGTCTTATATCTGTACAACCAACTGTAGGTGTTTGCAAAACAATAGCATTTCTACTTACGTTTTGATGAGTAAATATCTCCGTGTTTAATATTAACTCTTTACTACCTATTTTCTTAGTATTGTTGTATCTTTTGTTTTTAGGTTTTACTATAAAGTTTATTACACTCTTCATTAATAATCCAAGTTGTATTCAACAGATATAGCCATGTTTTTGTTAAAGTCTTTCCACGGTAAAACATCTACGCCTTTCTTTATAAATATACAATACTTGTCTTTTTCTTCAAGAATGCAATCAATAACATGTCCTCCGTAAACCTCTTGACCTACGGAGTAATGCATTGAATCGTTCTTATAGTCTTTACCTATACTAATCTTCCTTACTAGGCTCATTTTCTTTTATTTCAGTTATAGAACCATCAGATATATTTACGTTAACTTTACCGTAAACTTCTTCTAGCTTGTCCTGCATTTGCTTTAAATCAGTCGCTTCAATAGAAGCTACTTTATGTAGTAACGCATGCTTTTGAACTTCAATGTCCCCTAGCTGTAGTTTNATTTGATTTATTTCACCAACCAAAGCTTGTAAATCTTGTAATTCTTGTTTTTTAATTTTTTTTGCCATTTTATTATATTTAATTGTTAATCCTATATATACTAATCACTTATTTCTTTTAATTTGTAAACACTAAGCTTCTTGCCATGTAAAATAAAGATCATTATCTACTGGTGTTGCTTTTTTATCTATACCTTCTGATATTCTACTTTGTAGCTCCAATAAGTCTAAAGCAGCTTCTAGCCAACCTACTACAATACGCTCAAAATCTTCAGTGTCAGTGTAAGGTGTAAAATCTTGACCTTCACTGTACTCAAAGCTCTGTATACCACCGATATGATCAGAATAAGTAATACCTTCAACTTCTTTAGATCCTGAATACGTATAATGTACTCTTGTTACTAGGTTCTCTTTGCCTTGTGATTCAACAAGCGCGTTTATTTTGTGAATTTCAAATCTATAATTAATTGCCATTTTTATTTATTTTGCTGGATTAAATCTATAAGTTGATTTGTCTATTACAACTTCTAATTGTCCTGATTTTTCATTAAATGTTATAGATTCTACTCCGCTTAAGTGACTATTACCAGCAGATCCCGTTGAGCCTTTTGCTCCAGCAGGTCCTTGTGGACCAGTACCCCCTGTGGCACCAGTATATCCTCTTGGCCCTTGCACTCCAGCACTACCAGCGGCTCCAGTATCTCCTTTGTCTCCTTTTGCCCCAGCTAATCCAGTATAACCTCTAGGTCCCTGAGGTCCTGTTCCACCAGCTGCACCCGCGGACCCAGTATTACCTTTGGCTCCTTGAGGTCCTGTAGACCCGGTATCACCTTCAGGTCCTTGTGGACCAATTCCACCAGTAGCACCTGCGGTACCTGTGTAACCTCTTGGTCCTTGAGAGCCAACCGCGCCTGCCGCACCTGTTGAACCTTTTGGCCCTGTTGGGCCAGCGGCACCTACGTTACCCGTGTCACCTTTATCTCCTTTAGCACCATCATCACCGTCAGTTCCGTTAGAACCAGCTGCGCCTGTATATCCTCTTGGGCCTTGTAAACCTATAACCCCTTGAGATCCCGTACTACCTTTTGGTCCTGCTGGTCCAGTAGAACCTGTGTTACCTTTTGCACCTTGTGGACCCGTTGGGCCAGTTGCTCCATTAACACCATCATCTCCATCACTACCTGCCGCACCTTGTAAACCTGTTGATCCAGTATTACCTTTTGGTCCTTGTGGTCCTATACCACCCGTTGATCCGGTACTACCTTTTGGTCCAGTTGGTCCTTGTATTCCTTGTATTCCTTGAGAACCTTGACTGCCAGTATTACCTTTAGCCCCTTGCGGTCCTTGAGATCCCGTATTACCTTTTACACCTTGTGTACCTTTAATAGATCCACCTGTAACCCATCCATCTGCTGATGTCCATACCCATATAGAATCGTCTGATTGTACTATATAAGCGTCACCATTTGAATTACCACTTGATGGCAAGCTAGATGATGTAGATACTTGACCTTGCATTGATATACCCCATCCTGCACTACCTTGGGAACCTTGTACTCCCTGTGGACCTTGTGAGCCTGTGTTTCCTTTTGGCCCTGTTGGACCGGTTGGTCCTTGTGAACCTGTATTTCCTTTAGCACCAGCTACACCTTGAGGTCCTTGAGAACCCGTAGCTCCTTTGTCACCATCTGTACCGTTTGTTCCATTTGAACCAGCGTAACCTCTAGGACCTTGAGCTCCAACAGAACCTGTACTACCTTTAGCGCCAGTTGCACCTTGTGGTCCAGTAGCTCCTTGAGCACCAACATTACCCTGAGGGCCTCTTGATCCAGTATCACCTTTAGCTCCTTGAGAAGCGGCTTGAGAAGAATCCCTACCAAAAGCCTCGCTTATAAATGTATGTATTTCCTCTACATCCGCTCTTACGTCTTCAACGTGTTTTATTAAAAACTTGTTTGATTGAAATAAACCTTCATCGTTGTAAACTTCACTAATATCTGTTAAACCAGCAAGTTCATCTGACTTTTGTTTAGAAACAGTTACTTCTCCATCACCACCTTTTACAGCTTCTTGGCTAGCAAGACCTTGTTTAAATAGTTTTTTACCTCGTATTTTATTGTTTATATTTGCCATTATACAGTATCGAATTCAATTATTATACTTACACTAACCCCGTACCAATATTTACTAGTTGCGCTTTTCTGATATCTAAAATTTATCCTGTCTCCCATATTGAAGGCATAGTTCGGTGCCCATGATATAGCACTACCGTCATTACTTCCATTAGTAGGTGTTAATTCTCCAGAAAATGAAGTCAATAAACCGTTTTTAAGAATAGATAGTTCTGTAGTAAAGGACGTACTCATTGTTGAACCAGCGGTGTGCATCATTCTTATTCTTTTAACTGTTCCATTTGCAGGACACGCAAACGTGTTATAGTAATTAGCAGATGTAACTTCAGATATGTAGTTAAGTGGCATGTACCAAATACTAGTGCTACTACTTCTATCATCGAAGTTAGAAGTTATTACTGTTTGAAATGTTTTCCAATGCGCATCTATATTTCGTACATCTGAGATAGGTATTTTAGCATTCTCATCTTCGGTATCTAAAACAACAAACGCAGCAACCCCAGGATCTTCACCGTCTACATCATTTAGTTCGGTGAAGTCTAGAGATATATTTTTAGTTATTGCACCAATACTAGTGCTTGAAGAAATGTTTAAACCTGGAGAAACAGTTATATTTGAGACACTATCAACCCATTGTAACTGCGAGCTAGAACCAGTACCTACTACAACCTTACCTGCTGAAGGACCTACTCCATTTAGATATATAGCAGAGTATTGACCTAAATAAAGACTATTACTACCTAAGCTAACACCACCAGATACTGTTGTTAGTTTTTCTAAGTTGTTATAATATAATTTAACCGCGGAGCTACTCGCCTCTATAAGTGTTTTATCACCAGCTGCGTTTCTTAATTTTAACGTCCCTGAATCTATTATTAAATCTCCTGTACCTGCATCTTTTATATAGCTATTACTTCCGTCATGATATATTTGTAGATCACCACTTGTTCCAAATTTAGCCTGAACTTCGTCTATGTAATTTTGATCGGTTAATATTTTAGCCATCTATTTTATATTAAATTAAAAACCGACCCCGAAGAGCCGGTTGAATATTATTATTATTATTATCCTACTTGTTTTATGTAAACACCGTAATCACTATCAGCCACGTTGCCTTTCATTTTGACAATAACAGTTGAACTTGATCTAGTTACGTCAGCTATAACAGTAGCGTAAGTTGAAGCCTCTCTAAGCTCAACCATGCATTTTCTACCGTCACCACCACCCATTACTGTAGATAAAGTTAAAACAAAAGTTGTCATTCCTGTTGTTGTTGTATTGTAATCTCTAGCAATACCAGATGTTCCACTGTTTAATAGTCCTTCAAATCCCTTAACAGCACCTGACAACATAGATTGATCAATAGCACCTGACTGTATTGTAGAAACTCCTGTTACATTTCCAGATCCATTAAATGAAGCTGAAGTCCAAACAACATCACCAGTCATACCTATTGTTCTACCGGTCGCTAAAATTGTTGCTGTACCAGCATTACCACTAATACTACCAGATATAGTAGAGCTAAAAGTTTTAGTTCCCGCTATTGTTTGGTTACCTGTTGTTCTAACAAAAGTAGATAAACTAGTAAGACCAGTACCACCGTTAGCTACTGGTAAAGTACCTGTTACACCTGGCGTAACGTTTGCACTACCATTGAAACTAACAGCTGAAGTGCTAGCTAAGTTTGTTCTAAAAGTTCTACCAGTTGCTAACACTGTAGCTGAAGCGGCATTACCAGTAGTGTTTTGATTACCAGCCGCGTTTACACCAGGTAGATTAATATTGGCACTACCGTTAAAACTAACACCACCAATTGTTCTTGCAGTTTCTAATACTGTTGCAGAAGCCGCGTTTCCAGATGTGTCTTGGTTACCACCTTGATTTACACCTGGTAAATTTATATTAGCTGTTCCATTAAAAGATACACCACCAATTGTTCTCGCATTTTGTAAAGCTGTAGCTGTGGCTGCATTACCTGTACATGATCCAGAAGATCCTGTAACATTACCTGTTACATTACCTGTTACGTTACCTGTTAAGTTAGCATCTACAGTACCTTTTGTAGCTATAGCGGCTGTACCACCTGGTTCTGTTGTTGATAAACCAACTTTAAATATAGGTGTTGAAACACCAGAGCTAGCATCATAAAACATACCAGGGTATTTAGTACCACTTGCTACTATTTTACCATACCAACCAATATCAGAAGCGTTTGCAGTATTGTCTTTAGCATACTTCATCATGTTATCACCAATAGCCACTGTAGTTGAATCTATAGTGGTAGTAGTTCCTTGAACATCTAGATTACCATTTATTACAACAGTAGATCCATTATCTGTGATAAGAGAATTTTCTAAGTTACCTTCTGCATCATTCCACACCAATAATGTGTTATCAGTGAAGTTGCTTACGTTTTTAATGATTAAATTAGCAGCACCACTTGATGCGCCTCCTGATAAACCTGAACCTGAATTTGTGTTTACAGCTGTTATATCGCCAGCACCAGTACCCGCTCCAATAGCGGCTCTAAAATCACTAGCACTTAAAGCTGTTGTAGTGTTGTTAGCGTTAAATCTTGGGAATCTTACAGCACTTGGATTCGTAAGCCCAAACACTGATTTACCGATATCAGTAGCACCAAAATTACTTAAAGCACTTCCAGCACTAGTTGCACCAGTACCACCTTTTGAAATAGGCACAGTGTCTGATAAAGTAGAACCAGCAGCTGTAATTGTTATAGGTGCGCTACCATTGAAATTTACACCATTTATAGCTCTAGCTGTTTGTAGAACAGTTGCCGAAGCTGCGTTACCGCTTGTATCTTGATTACCTCCAGTATTAACACCTGGTAGGTTTATGTTCGCTGATCCATTGAAACTAACACCACCAATTGTTCTAGCTGTTGCTAGCGTGGTTGCTGTTGTTGCGTTTCCACTTAAAGGACCAGAAAAAGCGTCTGATGTTACAGTACCATCAAAATAAGCATTTTTAAACTGCACACTAGAAGTACCTAAATCTATGTCATTCGTTGTAGCAGGTCTAAGTACACCATCAGCTAGTGTTATACCACCTTGACCGTCAGTATTGGTTATAAGTTTTATTGTGTTACCAGTAGCAAAGTCTATTCTAGCGTCAGTAGATGCTCTACCAACTTTTAATGCTGTATTGTATATACTTGTTATACATGTTTGAGCAGCCGTTACTTCTATATCATTAGCGTTTACGGTTATACCGCAACCAGATCCTACGTTTAAAGTTGGTATTGGACCGCTTAAACTAGTACCTGTTAAACCAGCTCCAGCTACTATAGCTGTTAAATCTCCAGTTGCAGATCCTAGTGATATAAACTGAGTACCATCATGGTATTTAAGCTTGTTACTATCGTTGGTATCTACATAAATAGCACCAATTAATGCGGTTGGTGCTGATCCGCTTGATAATACTCTTGCGTTTTGAAGTACATTATCATTGATGTTTAAATCAACTAAATATTTTAATGCCATTTTTTAGTTTTTGTTAGTTATTGTTAGTTTAAGTACGCTTTACCAGAATTAGCACTGGATAAGTTTATTGTTAGTTTGTTTTGATTATTATATGTTATCTCACCTATCACAGTAGTGTCAGTTGTTGTAACTATTGTTACGCTAGGTTTCTTACCTAAGTTGTGATTTACAACCCACGTGTTAGAAGCATTTGTTTGCTCATGTACAAAAGATAAATCACCTTTTTTACTAGTCATAACATAGAACTGCTCATAAACAATATTACCAGCACCTCCAGTGTTGAAGAGAGCTAGTGTATAAAAATTGTTATCAGAAGGTAATACTGTTGCTGAATCTAACGTGTAAGCTCCAAAGTTATTTGGATTATCTATATCTGTTATAGTTATCTCTTGGCCAACCATATTTAATAGTATGTTTTCTGACGTGTTAGTGTCACCAAAAGCAAACTTACTTACAATAACTGTTGTTATTGATGTAAATACTTTAGTGGCGTTTGTTTCACCAACTATGCTTAAATTACCAGTTAAGTTATTACCTTTATTATATCTATAACATATCTGAGGTTGACCAGCCATGTTAAATTTACTTATAGCTTTACCAATATCTGATACTTGATAGTTCTTAGTAGTACCACCATTATCAGAACCTATAAGTAAGTCTGTTTTATCTATACTTCCATCTAAGGGATATTGGTTTATTCTAGCCATTATTTAGATATTTTCTTAAACTTCTCAGCTCCTCGCGAACCAAAATAAGCTACATATACAGTTATCAATAAAGACTTTAATAAATCAACCCAACCAGAATCAACTTCAAATGATTCACCTATGCTATCTGAGAATATCAATAGAACCATTGAGACAGTTAAAAATATTAAAGTAAGTGGACGTGTATTTTTTGAGAGCCATGAATCGCTTTTCATATCGCTGGCCCAACGTTTACTAACTTCTTGCATTTCTACCATGTCTTGTTCTAAAAGCTTTAATGCTTTTTCCTTGTCTTCTACAGGCATTGTTTCGTCTTTTGAAATAAGATTTTTCACAACACCAAATAAACCGTTATCAGGCAGTATATCACCCACGGTTCCTAGTATACCTGGAGCTACTTTTGATAAAAATGCTCCGACCTTTGTTTCACTAAATTTCTTTTTAGGCATAATATATATGTTTTAACATTTCCACCTGCGCCTTGCAGCTTTACCTCTTTCACCTGTCCAACCTTTTGATCTAGCACAAAAAGATTTTCTACGTCCAGCAGCCTTGCTACCAGCTTTTACCTTACCAGTTACAGCTGTCTTTAGCTTGCTGCCTGGATTTTGTTTTCTATATGAAGCAACACCAGCTGACGTCATACCAGCCCCTTCTTCTGATTTTCTAAAATGTCTACCTTTACCTTTTGTTCTCTTGTTAGACTGCTTTATAGGAGTTTCAACAACATAGTCAGCATCACCAAAATCATAATCCTCTCCTGGTTTCATGTTTTTTGTAACACCATTGCTACCTACACCTTTAACAGGAAAGTCAACACCTTTCATAGTAATTTTACTACTAGGTATTATATTAACGTCGTTATCTACATCCGGACTATTAGACTTATAGCCAGTTGTAGATATCGCTGATTTTATATTTTTATTTGGTAATCTAAATGCCATAGTTATTTAGATCCAAATCCACCCATTTTGTAAGATGGCTTAGTTATATTCACGGTCATATTTATCGGTGAGTCTTTTTGTTTAAAAGCACTATTGTCACCTCTTCTTTTAGTTATTTTTCTTTTTAGACGGTCATATTCTTTTTTAGACATACCATCTTCGTTGTTAGGATCGTACTGGTATTTAGGTTCATCTTTTTTAGCGTTTTGATTCTCAATAACACCTTTCATTAAATCCTCTTTATACCCTGTAACACGTCTAGCGTCTTTGTCTACTTTTCGTTGACTTCTACCTTTTAAACCATAATCACCAAAATCATCTGGAGTAAGACCTCTATTGTCTGATAAGTTTCTACTTCTTTTGCTTAGATATTGACCTGGATTATAAACATTTACTTTTCCACCTGCTATATAAGCATCACTAACAATTTGCTCCGCTTTTTTTATAGCTTCCTTAGGATCCATTTTTGCATACTCAGGTTTTTGAAGTTCATTATTTAACTCAGCTTTTAAGTTCTTTTCACTACCACCATTCTTTGGATTAAACTTACGTGTTTTTTGCCCAGTAAAAAGGTTTGTTGTACCTGTACTGGCTTGACCTTGGTTAACACCATCCATATTACCCAAGTATTCACCTGATAGTATTTTCATTACTCCTGGTGGTGGGGTTTCTCCTCTTCTAATAGCTTGTCTATAATCTTTATTAGCTCTTCTTATTAGATCTTCTTGTCTTCTTCTAAATATATCAGTAGCTCTATAGTTTCTCCTCATTTCTCTAGGAGTTAACATATTTCCAGAAGTTTCAGGTGTAGTAACTGATAATTGACCTTCACCCGTCTGTGTCTCTCCATCCGTTTCTGGACATTGACCAAATTGCGTATGACAAGCACGGTGACATGGGTTATCTTCACAAAATTTTATCCATTTATCATCATCCATTTGTTTGCCTCCAGAACTAATCTCACCATACAGACTTGAACTCCCATCACTACTTCTTTGACCACTAACGCCACTATCAGTTTCCTGATATGTTGTAGGATTGAACTCAGCTCCAACAATTTCGTCTTGATGTATTGGAGAACCTTGATTAGACTGCAAGTTTGTTAACTGCGGTTGTATTCTTGTTGTTGATCTTAGGCTCATGCCAGATCTTCTCATTTTAAATCCCATATCTATTTTTTT
>JGI20154J14316_10001459_pt1 | contig 20778 bp, 16 predicted proteins | sample COG_04_FD_14316 | JGI IMG/M metagenome (IMG submission 14316)
ATCGACGGGACTTGAACCCGCGACAACCTGAATCACAATCAGGGGCTCTACCGACTGAGCTACGACCGCCATATTAAGAACTCAGCAAAACTGCACTATCAAGTAGCCGCAGTTTTGCTGAACGCTTATTGGGAGAACTTTATTAGTCTCGTTTTCGAAAAAATACAAGAGATTATTTGAGAAATTTCTTAAGTTGTAGATATCAAAGAATTTTGCTAGTTTAGAAGTATATGGACAACGAAACAAAAATATCAAACTTTTTAAAAGATAATAGCTTATCCCATGGCTTCATGCTCAAGATGATGAAAGAGTTGGTTGAGGCAGAGGAGGCATTTGCGCCGTATAGGGATGTGTTTAAGGTCTCTATTTTTGGTTCTGCGAGAACTCAGGAGCACGAAGCTGATTACCAATTAGCTAAAGATTTAGCAAAAGGATGTGTCGATAATAACTGGATGGTGATAACAGGAGCAGGTCCAGGTATTATGAAGGCTGGCAATCAAGGTGCAGGTCATGGGCATAGTTTTGGGCTGCGTATTGAATTACCTTTTGAAAATGAGGCCAATGATTATATCAAGGATAATAACAAATGTTTAGATTTTGATCTATTTTTTACTCGCAAACTCTTTTTCGTCAAAGAGGCACAGGCTATTGTAGCTCTGCCAGGTGGTTTTGGTACTTTAGATGAAATATTTGAAAGTCTCACTCTAATTCAAACAGGCAAGTCACCCATGGTTCCTGTCGTTTTACTAGACTCTGAGGATAGCAATTATTGGGATAAGATTGATTGGTTCTCGCATGATAATTTGGTCAAACAAGGATTGATATCTAAGGAGGATCCTAGCCTCTTTTTCCATGCACACACCGTGGAAGACGCGATAGCTCACATTAGGAGTTTTTATCGCAAAATAAAACGTGTCGATGTTTCAGATGAACAGTTACTTATTTATCTCAAAGACACATTAAGTGCCGAAAATATTAAGTGTTTGAGTGAAGAGTTTGCAGATTTAGATGCTTCGACTTGGCGTTTAGGAACAGCGCATGATCTCAAGCATGAGTCGGTTCAAGGCTTTGTGAGTTGTGCACTCAATTATGCCATGGCGATCACCCCAGCACCGACCAATTACGGAAGAATTAGGCAGTTGATAGATGCTATTAATGCTATAGAATAAAGGTATTATTGTCAGCCTCGTTATGTCCAAGCTTATTGAGCCTAATTTAGAAATCCTAATCAACGCATGGAAGAGCTTGCCTTCACGCGATGAAGTAGAGGGATTGATGAGGCTGGCACATCAGGCTCAAGACAGAGGCTATTTTACTCCCAATGAAGATGAGCAGATAAGGGCGGTTTACCTCAAGTATTTATCTATTAGGCAGAACATATGGGAGCTACTTGAAGAAATACAACAGGAGTTAAAGCAGCTAGATAAAAAACAAGACATGCATTATCTAGCTTGGTTTACTTTAGGCTTTGCTAGCGCTTTTATTTTAATGCGCGCGGCTCATTACCTAGTTACTATTTCTGAGGATTACCCTGCGATTAGAGAAAAACTAGATGAAGCTGAGCCATTATATGGCATTGAGTGGGGTAGCTTTAGTGAGATTTATCATAAAATGCGCTCATCAAAAATGATGTTGCCGTTTCGTCGTGCCGTGAATTTTTATTGGAGGCACCAACGGGAGATTCATGAGCTTGCTGGTCAATCTGAGCAGTGGGCTGAGCTATTAACCGTCTTTGAAGAGGATGAAGGACTGTTATCTCAAAGAAAACGAGAGTATATAAAAAGGCGCTTAGTCTACCGTAAGTTCCAAAGCCAAGCTCGACAAAACATTATCTACCGTAAGGCCATGTATAAGGTCTTTAAATCTACGGGGTGTAGGATTGCTGATTTAAAAAACCCCACAGTAAGTATCAATACTCATAAACGAGTCACTCCTGATATTAGAGAGCAAGCAGCAGCTATATTACAGCCTGGCGATTATATTATCACCAGGCACGATGATGCGATGAGTAATTTGTTTCTTCCGGGTTTTTGGCCACATGCCGCTTTATATATAGGCACAAAAGAGCAAAGAGCTGAGTTAGAGATAGAAGAGCTAACTGATGCCAAAGAGCCGATAAATATATTAGAAGCCAAAAAAGACGGCGTCAAATTACGCCACCTTGATGAGACCCTCGCTGTAGACACCTTTGTTATTTTGCGGCCGCAGTTAGACTCAATCTCGCTTAAGCAAGCTTTACAAAAAGCGTTGCAGCATCGAGGCAAAAAATATGACTTTCTTTTTGATTTTAGAATCCCACAACGCTTAGTCTGCACAGAAGTGGTTTATAGAGGATTTCATGGTGTAGCTAATATTGAATTTAGTTTGTCTAAGCGTTCAGGGCGTTATTGCTTGTCAGCAGAAGACTTAATTAACCAGTCAATAAGTGCGAATTACTTTAATCCAGTTGCTATTTATGGTGTGACTGGTAGCGACTTGATTCAAGAACCATCACAAGTACGCGAAATATTACAAAACAGTTATGAAGCTACATGGAATCATTAAATTTTGCCTTAAAACAAGGGTAGTCAGCGTGCTAAGTATGCTTAGCTTACTTGCCTTAACCCAAGTTTACTCTCAGTCAAAGCCTCCAAAACAGGCAGTCACTATTGGTGAATCAGGAGTCAAATACCTCTACAATACATGGGCTAACTCTCTGTTTGAGCAAGATATTGAGATGTGGCAAAAGATGACCAGCAGTTACCAGCAGCGCAAAATTCGCAATGAACTCGTTTCCAAAAAACGTAATTTCCCTGCAGATGTCTTTATGAACGGCATTCCTAATTTAATTAATTTAGAGAATTTAAGCATGGTTTCTCTAACCCAAAATAAAGTCCACGCCAAGGCAGTTTTTTTTGGTGATTTACAACTCTTGCAAAGAGGAGAGGGCAAGACATCAAAGCCTGCAATGTTAGTAAGGCAATCACTCTACACCATTGATTTTTATGCCGAAGACGGCTGGTGGAAAGTGGGGCAAGCTGGGGTTTTAGATCTGCGTCACCAACCAGAGCTCAAAAAACAATTACTCCAATATCAATTTGAACCTATTAAATTACCCATAGTTAACCAGTTGCCTGAGCTCGACCCTCTGGTAAGTGAGGCCGATTATATTGGTAATGTTTGGGTGAACACTCAAGGGGTCGAGGTCGATATCATAGTAAATGGTATTTCCCTAGGCTCTGTGGCTGAATCCGAAAAGGCTCTTCTCATATTAGGCGGTCTCAAGTTAGGAAAAAATACTATAAAGTATAGAATAAAAACTCCTAATAATACCTCTAATTCTCTAGTCGCCGCCATAGAAGTTTTTGCGTTATCAGAAAAAAGGGGAAATAAGCCTATTAGACTTTGGTCATTAGAGAAAAGTAATAAAAATCGTCAGCCAGATATCAATGGTTTTTATTCAGACAGCTTCATGTTAACTGCTGAGCAAGCTTCAACATTATAACTTTTTGATAGTTGATTTTTGTTAATGAGGGTCGGCAAACTCATAGGAGCCAAAGTTTATCGCTCCGGGTAGCTGTCCACCGGTACTATTATTAGTATTAATATTGGAATTTCCTGAACCATCGTAATCAACATTGGCAAAAGCTAAAAAGTCACCTGTTGGAGCGGCAAAAATAGCCGTATTATAAACATCTGGACCTGGATCTACATCTCCATCATGAGTATAGCCAAAAATTCTATATTTACCCCCTATTAATTCCAAATTTAACCGATGATTAGTATTATTGAGTGTGATAATTTTGATGTCGGTATTTAAAGCATAATGATAGTCATCTAAATTATGAACATTGTTAAATGTTCCGTCAGCTTCCCTATCTAGGCTGACAATGAAATTAGCACCATCAATAGTAGTACGGTATTGAGCTGCTTTTACAATTTGTTTGGCATGTCTTTTTGCAATGCTAAGTCGACTCTGAGCACTAATATTCTGAAACTTGGGGATAGCTAGAGCAGACAAGGCTCCAATCACGGTTACGACAATAGTTAGTTCAATAAGGCTAAATCCAGCTTTATTTTTGGTGATTTTCATTATGTAATAGTGGTAATTTAGTATATATTATAATAATAACTTGTATATGTGTGCAAGATCATATTTAGAGTTTTGATTGATAAATATAAAATTGAAAAAGCTTGTCAAAATGTTTAAAATAAGTATTATGTGAGTAACTTTTAGATTTATTCGGAAAGCAGGGTATTTTATCCTGCTTTTTTTTATCCTATTTTTTGTAAGTTATGACCAGTGATATTGTAGCATTAATTGATTATTATGAGCGTGAGAGAATGTTGCCGCGCGAGCAGGTGCAAGAGGCTCTCGAGCACGCATTTGTAACAGCCTTCCAAAAGATGGTTCCCGGTTCCGAGGCTATTGAGCGTATTCGTGCCCATATTGAAAAACGTGGAGATGTCAAAATCTTTGCTGAGCTTTTAGTTGTTGAGCCTGAAAATTTGCGTGATAGTTTCAATCATGTGCCTTTAGCTGCAGCACAAACCAAGCATCCAGATGCGCAGGTTGGTGACTGGGTAGAATTTGAAGTCACTCCTAAAAACTTTAACCGTAAGGGCATTGATACTGCTAAGCAGACAATTATGCAGCGTTTGCGTTATGCTGAGCAAGGTAAACTCTACGAAGAATTTAAGGATCGCGCCGGTGATATCCTCAGCGGAGAAGTGTCTCGTTTTGACAAAGGAGATGTATTTATTTCTATTGGCAAGCATGAAGCACGTTTGCCAGCTCGTGAGAAAATCAGCACCGAAGATTATGCTGTAGGTGATAGATTACGTTTCTATGTACTTTCAGTAGAGCACAACAGTCGTGGTACTGAGGTAGTCTTGTCTCGTAGTCATCCTAATTTTGTGCGTCGTCTCTTTGAATCAGAAGTGACAGAAATTGCTGATGGTACAGTAGAGATCAAAGGTCTCGCTCGTGAAGCTGGCCAAAGAACTAAGATTCTAGTTAGCAGCGCAGACCCTAAAGTCGATCCTGTAGGTGCCTGTGTGGGCTTACGTGGTATTCGTATTAGAGCTATCACTCGTGAATTAAATAATGAGCGCTTAGACATTATTCAATGGAGCGATGATATTGAGGAGTTGGTAGCAGAAGCTATTAAACCAGCTAACCCTATCACGATACGTATCAATGAAGCAGACCGCATTGTCGAAGTCACAGTGGCTGAAGAAGAGCTTAGTAAAGCCATTGGTCGTAGAGGGGTAAATGCTCGTTTAGCCTCACGTGTGATTGGTTGGGATATTCAAATTAGTGAAGATTTATCAGAACAAGAGAAGTTTGAATCTAAAATCACAGATGGTTCTTCTAAATTACACGAAATTCTTGAAATTAGTGATGAGCAGGCAGAAAAACTCTTTAGAGCAGGAGGTATTAGTCTTGATTTAGTGGTTCAAATGCCAGCAGAGTACATTTCTCAAGTCATTGAGATTACCGAAGAAGAAGCTACCTCTATTTTAGCCAAAGCTCAAGCAAACTTAACTGAAAACGCTTAAAATAAGTTTCTGAAAATTTGAAACTTATCCAATAAATATTATGATGGGAGACTCAACAAAAAAGCCTGCTAAAAAAGCAGCATTAAACCTTATAGACGAAAGTACAGTTTCTGATAAAGCGGCTCGTACAGCTAAAACTCAAGCTAAAGCTGATGCTGAGAAAAAAGCAGCTTTAGAAGAGGAAGCAACAAAGTCTGAGGAGATTGTTGAAGCTGATTCAGAAGAAAAAATTGCTGTAGACGGCAAAGTCGTTTCATTTAAATCTCCAATTATTGTTAGCGAATTAGCTGAAGCAATGGGCCTCAAAGCTTTTGAGGTGGTAGCCAAGCTGATTGAGTTTCAAATTTTTGCTAATGTTAATCAAGCGATAGATCCAGAGATCGCAGACAAAGTTTGCGAGGCTTTTGGTTATGTATTTGAACGCGAAAAACGTGAGAAAGGCGGTGGTGTCCACAAACCAGAGGAAGAAGAAAAAGCCCCAGAACTCATCGAAGAGGTTATCGAAGAAGACGCTCTAGAATTGCGTGCTCCTATTGTTACCTTTATGGGACATGTTGATCACGGTAAAACATCATTACTCGATCACATTCGTAAGGCTAAAGTCGCCGCAGGTGAAGCTGGAGGTATTACTCAGCATATTGGAGCCTACCAAGTAGACCACGAAGGTTCAGATATTACATTTTTAGATACTCCAGGTCACGCTATTTTTACTGCTATGCGTGCTCGTGGTGCAGATGTTACAGATATTATTGTAGTTGTAGTGGCTGCTGATGATGGTCTAATGCCTCAAACTATCGAAGCGATTAATCACGCCAAAGCAGCAGATAAACCTATGCTTGTGGCGATTAATAAATGCGACTTACCTGCTGCCGATCCAGCACGTGTTAAGACTCAATTGATGGAGCAAGGATTAGTGACTGTAGATTTTGGTGGAGATATTGAATCAGTTGAGGTTTCTGCTCACACAGGGCAAGGTGTTGATGATTTGCTCGAACTTATCAACTTACAAGCTGAAATTTTAGAGCTCAAATCAGATCCTAAGGCCAATGCTCGTGCTATCGTGATTGAGAGCCGTATTCATACTGGTAGAGGAGCGACAGCTTCCGTACTTGTTGAGTCAGGCACACTTAAAGTGGGGCAGAGTTTCATCTGTGGGCCTCACAATGGTAAGGTGCGTGGTATGATTAATGACAAAGGAGAAACTGTCAAAGTAGCTCTTCCAGGTACTCCTGTTGAATTATTAGGCTTTACTAATTTGCCAGAAGTAGGTCAGGAACTCGTTCAAATGAAAGATGAGCGTAGCGCCAAAAAACTCAGCGAGGAACGCATGTCAGAATCACGTGAAAGCAGATTAGGTCAAGCTCAAGAAAACCGTCTAGAAAACATCCTTAGTAGCATGCAAGAAGGAGGCAATGCTAAAGTAGTACTTCCTATTATCCTCAAAGGTGATGTGCAAGGCTCAGTAGGAGCTATCAAACATGCTCTAGAGGAAATCGAATCAGACAAGGTGGAAGTACGTTTCCTCCATGCAGCTGTAGGCTCTATTAATGAAGCTGATATCTTATTATCAAGCTCATCTCAAGCTGTGGTTCTTGGTTTTAATACCAAAGTAGAATCAAAAGCCATTAAAGCAGCCAAAGCAGAAGGAGTACAAATTAAACTTTATTCAGTCGTGTATGAACTCATTGACCAAGTCAAAGACGCCATGCTCGGACTGCTCGATCCAGAAACTCGTGAAACAGTCATTGGTCATGCTGAGGTTAAGCAAATCTTTAAGCTCAAGGGTAAAAACCGCGTAGCAGGTTGTGTCATCACCAATGGCAAAGTAGACCGCACCGCTCACGCTCGCGTACTCCGTGGAGGAACCCCAGTATTCGACGGTAAAATGTCAACACTAAGAAGGTTCAAAGACGAAGTCAAAGAAGTCAAACAAGGCATCGAATGTGGCATAAGACTAGGTGAGTTCAACGAGTATGAAGAGGGAGACATCATCGAATGTTATCTCCTAGAAAAACTCGAACAAACCCTTTAATTTGGCTCTTTTGGCAATTAAGCGACTTGCCTCATGCTGTCGTGGTGCTCGAGTAGGTTTTGTCTACACTCCGCTCCACGGTCATTCGTTAAGCCGCTTAATTATCCAAAATAACTCAAATTAAAGAAGCTGGTTTGCGTGCCACGATTCTCCAAATAAAATTTTTAGCTCAAAAATCTAACTATTTAAGATTTTAAACTAATTTTTAAGTTTTAGTGATTTTGGTCGAGTAGGTTTTATCTACACTGTGCTCCACGGTCATTCGTTAAGCCGCTTAATTATCCAAAATAACTCAAATTAAAGAAGCTGGTTTGCGCGCCACGATTCTCCAAATAAAATTTTCAGCTCAAAAATATAACTATTTACGGTTTTAAGCTATAACGTTTTTTTATTTAAAATAGCTCAAATTAAAGAATTAGAAGCGGAGATAAAAGTATCGCTTGAGGTTTAGGCTAGAAATTATCTATTTTTCAGCTATATTTTCTAGATTATGATGATGCATTTAGAACCTAAGCCTCCTATAGATAGGTTAGAGTTTTGGATTAGGTTTGTTTGTGCTTTTGTTGTAGGAGGCATAGCTTGTGCTTATGTTATTTTTAGGTATTGGGACACTGACTTAATCATATTACAGCTAGCAGTTTGGTTGATAAGCACAGTTGGAATAAGTATTTATGCGGCTAGAGTTGGTGATTACTTTTGGCAGGAGCTCGCAGAGTTTTTTGGTAGTACGAGGAATAGATGATGAGTGATATAAAACATAATTTCAGTAAGGGGGCGATTGAGGATGCTTCGTATATTCATGATTCTTTTACCAGTATTGCGCATAAGTATGAGCTGGTGAATACGGTGTTGAGTTTGGGTATGGATCGTTGGTGGCGTTGGGTGTCGACCAATAAGATGCTCGAGACTAAGCCTAATAATTGGTTAGATGTGGCTTCAGGTACTGGTGATGTGGCTGCTGAGATAGTGAGTAAGTCTCCTGACTTGGAGATGGTGGCTAGTGACTTTTGCCCAAAGATGCTGAGTTATGCGGCCAAAAAAGGATTGAACACACAGGTGGCTGATGCGATGAGTCTACCGTTTGAATCTCAGAGTTTTGATGGCGTGAGTGTGTCATTTGGCTTGCGTAATATGCCTGATTATAAATTAGCTTTACAAGAAATGCAGCGTGTATTACGCCCACAGCAATCACTCTTTATTTTAGATTTTTCTCTACCACGTCATAAGTTAGTGGCGAGATTGTATCGACTTTATTTACATCATGTATTGCCTAAGTTAGCTCATTTACTAACTGGGAATGGTGGAGCTTACAAATATCTAGCTGAGTCCATTGAGTCGTTTCCTTGCGGTGACGCTATGGTTGATTTGCTTAAGGAGGTAGGATTTAGCTCGGTGCAAGTCAGAGAGTTTTCACTAGGTACAGTTACCTTGTATCATGCACAGTTATAAGTCTAATTATCTAGAAAAACTGGCTCTGATTACTGACTACTTCTCAGCCTATGAGTTGTATTTAGGCGAGGTGACTCAACCTAAATTAGAAGCATGGGTTCAGCAGGAATTGGGTAACTGCAATGGCGATTGGCAACATTACGATTCGGTATTGCATGTGATTAGTGGCAATACTAATCATGCAGGTTTGCAGTCGGTGTTACGTGCGCTAATTGTAGGGGGGCAACATTATATTAAGCTACCTAGTCAAGGAGCCCAAGAGGTGGAGTCATGCTTGGTCAATCTACCAGAACAGCTCAAAAAAAACCTTAATTGGAGCAGAGAGTGGCAACCGCAATGGTTAGAGCAAGCGGATGTAGTCGTAGCCTATGGCTCTGATGAGACCATGCAGGACATTCAATCTCAATTAACAGATTCGCAAATTTTCATTGGGCATGGGCATAAGGTGGGAATGGCTTATGTGGATATGACTGCAAGTCAAGCTCTAGCCGATATAGCTCAAATAGCGCAAGACTTAGTCAAAGATGTGGTGGCTTTTAACCAGCAAGGGTGCCTTTCTTTGCAAGTGGTCTACGTGGATGGGTCAGTAGATATGAGGAGGTTATTAGCTCAAGCAGTGGCGAAGGAATTTGAGCAAGTGACGCAGGGACAACAACTTGCTGAATATATCGAATATGCTGTAACCCCTGATGAGTTGGCTCGTATTGCGTATGCTCGAGAGGCATTTGAGCTCAAAACTTTGCTTGAGAGTAGTGATTTTCAGCTATGGAAGTCAGAGTTAAATTCAGAAAAACCTGTGTGGACGGTAGCTATTGATGATTCTATGGCTGTTGAGCAACTGATGGGGAATTGCTGGTTGTGGGTGAAACCTTGGGGTGTAAGTGTAGAAAATCAATTAGATTTCTTAGAGCAAACCCAGTTGAACCCATCGCAATTATCAAGTCTAGCTATCTACCCATACAACAAGGAATATAGAGATAAACTAAACTATGCCTATTGGGATAGGCGTTCTCCTTTAGGCTATCTACAGCGACCTGATTTAGACTGGAAACAGGGAAACAGAGAAAATTTAGCAGATTTAATTAAAAAGTAGAGGGCATATTCTCTATATAAAACTTGTAAAATTTTTTATAATAGTTAATAAATATTAACTATTAGTATTACTTAAAAGATAAACGGTCTATAATGTCTATAAATCGCCTAGAGCTATTTGTTTTAATTTTGACTCTCTGTTTCTGTGGCTGTAGCCTAGATTTAGAGGTGGCTTCTGAGCGCGAATACATGTTACAGGCGCTTAAGTATCAAAAACAAATGGAGCAGCAGGATAAAGAGCCTGTGATAGCCCCGCTGGGTTTTTACGAGGTGCTGGCTCGAGTGCTTAAGTATAATTTAGATTATAAAACTCAATCAATGAGGCGTACTTATGCCTTTGCTCAATTTGAAGACTCGCAGATGGCTTTTTGGCCTAGTTTAAATTCTAGTGTTGATTTTAATAGTCGAGAAAACTTCTCAGGTAGTGTGAGTCAATCATTGATTACGGGCACAACTAGTTTAGCTGCGTCTACTTCTGCGCAACGTAATGTGTGGCAAGGAGAGCTAGATTTAAGTTGGGATATCTTAGATTTCGGCTTGTCTTATGCTCGAGCCAAACAATTAGGGAACCAGGTATTAATTGCACGTGAGGAAGAGCGCAAAGTGATTAATAATTTGATTAAAGAAGCTGTAGCCACTTATTGGGAAGCCTTGCTAGCGCAGCGCATGATGCCGCAACTCTTAGAAGTAGATCGTGAAGTCGCTAAATTACTTGATCAGTATAAAAAAATTAATGAACAAGGATTAAAAAACCCTAAAGAACTTTATCAATTACGTCGAGAGCTATTACTCACGGCGCGTCAGATTAAAAACTTACAACAGAGGCTTATCGGTGCAGAGATTAAGTTAGCTAGTCTAATGAATCTTAGTCCTAATACTCGCTATCAATTAGCAGAAAATGGATTGCCGACTATCTATAAGTTGGAAAATATGGATTTAGATGCTTTGACGTTATATGCATTGCAGTATAGGCCTGAAATGAGAGCCATAGTTTATCAAGAGAGAATCACTCAGCAGGAGAGAAAGGGAATTTTCCTTGAGATGCTGCCTAACCTTAAATTAACTGCCAGTAATACAGCCTCAAGTAATGCATTTTTAGTGAATCAAAGTTGGATGCAGAGCGGTATTAATACTAGCTGGAATTTATTTAATATTCTTAAAGCTCCTAAGAAATTAAAAACAGTTGAGCTTAAAAAATTGGTCGAATCTTATGAAGCGCAAGTCTTGGCTAGAGCTGTAAGCGCCCAAGTGCATATTAGTTTAGCTCGTGCTTTGCATGCTGAAGAATCATTAGGTATTGTGCTCGATTACAGCTCTAATCAAGACAAGCTTTATAAACAAGCAAACGCCGAGTTTGTCGGTGGCAAAATTAACAAACAAGAACTACTCAAAGAAAAACTAGATTTGCTAATCGCGAATTTAGAAAAAAATCAAAGTTATGCTGATTTTCAAAAAACTGAAGCGGTTTTACTAGAAACAGTTGGCCATGATTTGTTTCCAGAAAAAGACATAGTTGACGATTATAGTGTGCCAGAATTAGCTGACTTATTAAAAGTAAGTTGGAAGCACAAATTTAAAATACTGAATAATTCAACAAAATTATAAGTATCATCTAGCTTTATAAGTGCGGTTATAAATAAAACTACACTGTAAATATTGTAGACTCATCTAGAAATAGTTTGACGAGTCAGATTGTTTAGACTAGTTTGCGGACTCATTTAGTAAATATGAAACTTTTTGCAGTTAAAGAACAAGAATCAAGAGCCGCTCTCACACCTGTATCCGCTAAGAAATTTATTGATAAAGGTATCGAGGTAGCTATAGAATCAGGCTTGGGAGAACAGAGTAGTTTTCCTGATACAGCCTACACTCAGGTGGGTGCAACTATTCAGTCTAGAGAGGAAGGCATCAAAATTGCTGATATAGTGATCAGAGTTTTAGCACCAAGTGTGGATGAAGTATCCTTAATGAAAAAAGGTGCCTGGCATGTAAGTCTCCTCAACCCTTGGGCGAATGCAGATGTCTTAGCAGCTTTGGCACAACAAGGGATAAATGCTGTTAGTTTGGAGATGATGCCACGTACGACGTTGGCTCAGAAAATGGATGTGATTAGCTCACAAGCTAATTTAGCTGGTTATATGTCAGTAGTAAAAGCCACTGATTATTTTTCAGGAATTTTACCAATGATGATGACCCCAGCAGGAACGCTGTCTCCAGCTAAAGTTTTTGTCTTAGGTATTGGGGTTGCTGGTTTGCAAGCGATTGCTACAGCTAAACGACTCGGAGCTAGAGTCACTGCTTTTGATGTGCGTGAAGAAGCCTTGGAACAAGCTGAGTCACTCGGAGCTAAAGCTCTACGTATTGATTTAGGGGAAACAGGATCTACTGACCAAGGTTACGCTAAGCAACTCACTCCAGAGCAAATTGCTAAGCAACAAGAGGCTCAAGCCGCTGTTTGTATAGATTCAGATATTGTGATTACCACAGCCAAAGTCTTTGGCCGCAAACCACCTATTCTTATTAAAAAAGAAGTGGTGGCTCAAATGAAAGCTGGCTCAGTCATTGCTGATTTAGCAGCAGAAGGAGGCGGTAATGTCGAAGGTGTCGTGGCTGATGAGGTTGTCACGACAGAAAATGGTGTGACCTTACTGGGTTACCATAAATTTGAAAACTTTGTCTCTCGAGATGCAAGCTCTATGTTTGCTAGTAATATCGAGCATTTCTTCAACCATTTTTGGGACAAAGAAACGAGCACATGGTTGGCAAACACACAAATTCAATTACAGTCTGAAGAGCAGGATGATATCCTCAAGGGCTGTCTTATAACAACTGGTGGTGCTATTGTACACGAGCAGTTTAAAGCTTAATTCATCATTCTTTTTATTTATTAGTTATGTCTATTTATTTATTACTTGTTTTTACTTTGGCTGCATTTTTGGGTTTCGAACTCATTGCTAAAGTTCCTTCTCAATTACACACGCCACTCATGTCAGGCTCTAATGCCATTAGTGGGATTACACTTGTTGGAGCTCTGTTTGCTACAGGCTCAATAGAGGGCTGGGGCGGATCTTATGCGACTTGGTTAGGTCTTGCGGCTGTTATTTTGGCCACTATTAATGTGGTTGGCGGCTATTTAGTCACTGATAGAATGTTGGGGATGTTCAAAAAGAAGGACAGCTAAGTGAGTCAGCATTTTTAATTTTAATTATATCATTTATTATGAATCAGTGGATTGAGATAGTGTATGTTGTGGCTTCGGTCATGTTCATTTTGGGTATCAAAATGATGGGTAATGCTGATACAGCTAGAAAAGGTAACCTATTGTCAGCATGGGCAATGTTATTAGCTGTAGTAGTCACCTTGTGGAATCAGGAAGTGATTTCCTTTGGTTGGATAGCTGTAGGTATCTTTATAGGTGCAGTGATCGGTGTTGTGGCTGCTAAGCGTGTCGCATTAACCGAAATGCCAGAGCTAGTAGCTCTATTTAACGGATTTGGAGGTCTTGCCAGTTTACTTGTAGGTTGGGCAGAGGTCAAAAGCACAGGTAATTTAACTAGCCTTGCTTCCATCTCTATTTTGCTCACTGTCTGGATTGGCTCAGTAACCTTCATTGGTTCAAAAGTAGCCTATTTAAAGCTTTCAGGTAAAATGCCAGGCCGTTCTATAGCTTTTCCTGGGATGAAGTGGCTCAATATATTTATCGCATTGGCTATTATTGCAAGTGGTGTTATTTGGATGACAATGGGTATTGGAATCGCTTTTTATATCACTCTTGGTCTAGCGCTTATTTTAGGTTTCTTGGCTGTTATCCCTATTGGTGGTGGAGACATGCCAGTTGTGATTTCCTTGCTTAATAGTTGCTCAGGTCTTGCCGCTTGTGCTGCTGGTTTTGTGATTGTGAATAACGTGCTTATTGTGGCAGGTTGTTTAGTTGGAACGAGCGGACTTATCCTTACCGTAATTATGTGTAAGGCAATGAACCGTACGTTATCCAATGTATTATTCGGTGGATTTAGCGTAGCTTCAAGTAAAACAGGAGCTATTGTAGAAGGTGAAATGAAAGGTATCACACCTGAAGACGCTTATTATGTTTTAGAAGCAGCTCAGCAGGTGGTGGTTGTTCCAGGTTATGGCATGGCAGTAGCACAAGCTCAGCATGCCGCTAAAGAGTTAGGAGAAATTTTGGAAGCCAATGGTACCGAAGTTAGGTACTGTATTCATCCTGTAGCAGGTAGAATGCCAGGCCACATGAACGTCTTGCTTGCAGAAGCCGATGTGCCGTATGAACAACTCCATGAAATGGACGATGTCAACCCAACTATGGAAATGGTAGATGTGGCGATTGTGATTGGAGCTAATGATGTGGTTAACCCATCAGCTGCTGATGATGAAACAAGCCCTATTTATGGTATGCCTATTATCAATACTCACGAAGCCAAAACTGTGTTTGTCTTAAAACGTGGTAAAGGAGCTGGTTTCTCAGGTCTTGAAAATTCACTTTTTTTCAGAGAAAACACTCGTATGATTTACGGTGATGCTAAAGCTACATTGACAGCACTCATTGCTGCTTTTAAAGGTTAATTAGTATCCTTTACATCATAAAAAAGCCCTCTAGCTAATCAACTAGAGGGCTTTTTTCTTTTTAATAGTATCTTTAAACTAGGTTTATAAATATTTTTTTGCTAATAACCTAGACTAGTTTCGTTATCTACATATGTTGAAAACCTTTTTTATTATTTTTTGGGCTATTATTACGGCTGCTTATTCTGTAGTGACAGCTCAAAGTCGTTATGAATGGCACACACAGGGCGACACTGTAGCTGCAGGTACTCAGTATGAGTTGATTTTAGAGATTGAGCATCAACCTACCTTTCATAGTTACTATGTGAACCCAGGAGCTGTAGGTAGACCTCTAGCGGTTAAATGGGAATTACCTCAAGGGGTGACCGTAGAGCCACAGAAATGGCCCACCCCTAAGCGTTGGGAGCAGTTTGGGATGATGAATTATGGTTATGAAGGCCGCCAGTTATTTATCTATACTCTTAATATTCCAGCCGATTATTCAGCAGAGAATTTAGCAATCAAAGGTGGTGCTCGCTGGCAGGTCTGTGATGATCAGAGCTGCGTTTTTGAACCGATGAGCCGTCAGGGATTTATCATTGAGAAAAACCTCAGTATCGTCAACCCTAGTGAAGTGGTGGTTGATGAGAGCTTTCAATCGCTCAAGCAACAAGCTGTCAAAAAGTTACCACTCGAACCAGCAGATATTAAGCTCGATGAAATCAAGGTTGCAGATCAGCAGGCAACACTAGTCATTGCAACTAATCAGAAAATAGCTAAAAATTTAGCATCAGTTGAGTTGTATGAGGCGGCTAATTGGGTAGATGCTCAGCAAGCGATTGAGGTGAGTCAGGCAGAACAAGGCTGGCAAATTATAGCGCCGATCAAAGAGGGGGCTATAGCTCCGTCTCAATTCGAAGCTATCTTGGTGAGTGACGAGTTGAAAGAAGGAGTACTATTGCAATACCAATTATCTTCTGAAGTTGCTGCACCAGCTAACGAAATCAAAGAGGAAAACAATACGGCAGAGAGTGACTCCGTAAATTTTAATGAAATAAAAGCAATCGCTGCTCAAGCTTACGATGCTCAACAGCCGATTAATTTTGTACCGTTACTGGCTTCATCTAATGAAGTAACAGGAGGTATCCAAGCGTGGCTACTTATTTTTGTGGCAGGTTTGATTCTCAATCTTATGCCCTGTGTTTTCCCTATTTTGAGCCTTAAGGTTATGGGATTTGTCGATCAGGCAGGTGAGTCTAAATCTAAGATTCGTGCTCATGGGTTGACATTTACCTTGGGAGTCCTTTTGTCGATGTGGGTATTGGCTATTATTGTGGCTTCTTTAGGAAGTAACTTTAGTTGGGGGCAACAATTATCTGAGCCTATCGTTGTCGCTGTTTTGATTATTTTATTTGCCTTATTAGGACTGAATTTAATGGGTCTATTTGAGATGGGGGTCAAATTAACTAGCTTAGGAGCTAAACAGCAATCTAAGTCTGGTTATGCAGGGTCTTTCTTTTCTGGGGTTCTTATGACCTTGGTGGCGACACCTTGTAGTGGTCCATTCTTGGGGCCATTGATGGCGTATGCCTTAGGTCAGCCTATGTTGTCCTTGCTTGGTTTGTTTGGTATGTTTGCCTTAGGTATTGCGGCTCCTTATCTATGGTTTTCTATTTTCCCAGGGCATCTCAATTTTATGCCTAGACCGGGTAAATGGATGCTACACTTTAAGCACATACTCAGTGTAGGTATGTGGGGGGCGGTGATTTTCTTTGCTTGGACCTTCTGGAAGCTTACAGGTAATAGTGGCTTGATATATCTTGTTATAGCGATAGTAGCACTATCCGTTTTGGCATGGTACTATGGAAAGTCTCAAATAGGTAAATTTAAAATGCCTCAAAGTGCTTTAGTTATAGTTATTTTAGCAAGTATAACGCTAGGTCTTAGTTATTGGGCGAGCTTGCAAGAACCAGCATTAAAAGTAGTAGAGACGCCTCAGCCAGTCAGCCAAGGTGAGCTACAGTGGGAGCCTTGGTACCCGGGTAAAATAGAACAAATACAGCAAGAGAAACCTCAAATTATATGGGTGGATTATACGGCTACTTGGTGTGCGACTTGCCAATTTAATAAACAACGTATCTTTAACGATGAATCTGTTATTCAATGGATTAAGCAAAATGATGTAAGACTAATCAAAGTCGATATGACTGCAGGTGATGAGGCAACAAGCCAAGACTTATACCGTATCGGTGGACGCAAGAGTATCCCTGTCAATTTGGTATACCCACTGGATTCATCAAAGCCTGCTATACTCATGGAAGGGCTTATTTCTCCTGCCAATGCATTGGAGGCATTAAAAAAATCAAAATAAACATATAAAAATCTTTTAAATTGAATTAATATTCTTATATTTGCATCATGAAAAATCACTTTATACTCATCTGTTGTTTGTCATTTTTATCTTTAGCTATGGCTACTCACCCTAATGTGATTTTAGTCATTACGGATGATCAGGGATATGGAGATCTAGCTTGCCATGGTAATGAAATTATCAAAACACCTTCCCTTGATAAACTGCATTCAGAGAGCTTAAGGTTCACAGACTTTCATGTGAGTTCAACCTGTGCACCGACTAGAGGAGCCTTAATGAGTGGGCATTGGACAAATCGTGCTGGACCATGGCATACTATTATGGGGCGCTCAATGTTATTTCAAGGCGAAAAAACGTTAGCTGAAGTGTTTGGTGAAAACGGATATGCTTCAGGGCATTTTGGTAAATGGCATTTGGGTGATAATTATCCTTACCGTCCAGAAGATAGAGGTTTTGATGAGGTCGTTCGTCATGGAGGAGGAGGCGTAGGTCAGACTCCTGATTATTGGAATAACTCCTATTTTGATGATACGTATTTTCATAATGGGGTCCCTCGCAAGTACAAAGGTTACTGTACCGACATTTTTTTCAATGAAGCCAAAAGTTTCATGAAAGCTCAATCAGAATTGGGTAAGCCATTCTTTACTTATATCAGTACTAATGCTCCACATAGCCCCATGGTTTGTGATGAAAAATATTGGAAACATTACACCCAAGCTCCCTATAATTTACCTGTAAAAGAGGCTATATTTTATGGGATGATTGAAAATATTGATGAAAATGTAGGCAGCTTGCGCCAATGGTTAGTTGAGACAGGGTTAGATGAGAATACTATTTTTATCTTTATGACTGACAATGGTAGTGCTCACGGAAGTAAAATTTTTAATGCTGGTATGCGAGGCGCCAAGGCCAGCTCTTATGATGGAGGGCACAGAGTTCCTTTTTTTGTAAAGCTTCCAAAATCTACACAAGCTGCTGATATTGAGCAGCTTAGTGCGCATGTTGATGTGCTTCCGACTTTGGTTGATTTATGTGGACTTAAGCCTATAGAGTCTGACTATAAATTAGATGGCATCAATCTTACTCCTTGGATTAAAGATATCAATACGCCACAGAATATCAACAGAGTCGTCATCACAGATACCCAACGCGTCGTAGACCCAGTTAAATGGAAAGATGCGACAGTCATGACTAAGCAATGGAGATTGATTACGAATGGAGATAAAAGAGAGCTTTACGATATATTAGCAGACCCTGGACAATTAAATGATATTGCAACAGTACACCCACAAGTAGTTAAGCAATTAGAGCAGAATTACGAAGACTGGTGGCAAGATATCTCTCCAGCACTGGCAAAAACTTCAAGAATACCTGTAGGAGTGCCGCATATTGAAATAGTGGACTTAACAGCTCATGATGTGATCCCTCCTAAAGGAGCTCCAGCTTGGAATCAATCACAAGTACGTAAAGGCAGGTTTGTTAACGGTATTTGGGCTTTAGATATAAAGCAGGCAGGAGAATATGAAATCAAAGTATCACGCTGGCCCATTGAAAGCGGTTTAAAAATGAGAGAAGGAACGTCAAAAGGCAAGGAAACTCCGGGTCTAGGTTCATATGCAGAGGTAGAAGGAATAGCGCTTGATATAGCCAAAGTCAGTATAGACATAGCAGAAAATAAGCAGTTAGTAGCTATTGATGAGCAGTCTAAATTTGCTACATTTAAAGTGCTATTGCCGCAAGGTGAGTTTGATTTAAGTGCTAATTTCATCCTAGATAATGGCAAAGAAATAGGTGTCGGTTATGCCTACGTCAAAAAAATTGATTAAGAGGCTGTTATAAGTCTTCTGTTTGCAGACTTTTGACAACACAAGAAAAGCTCAATGATTAATTGAGCTGGTCTCAACTTTAGACTTTTAATTTAGGGCATTTAGCTCTTAACTCAATCCCCATGCGCATTGAGTGTACATTAGCAGATTTTAAGAGCCTAGCTGCGGAATACCAAGTTATTCCCGTCTTGGCTCGTCTGCCTATTACCACGCAAACACCCTTAGCGACGTATCTCAATCTTAAGGTTGCTGAACAGCCAAGCTTTCTATTTGAGAGTGCTGATAGCTCAAGCAAGAGTGGGCGCTATTCATTATTAGGAGGCAAATCACATTGGGTACTTAAATCTTATGCTGATTCAATGCAGATAACTGATTGCGAGACAGGGGCAAGTGAGGATATTCCGCTAGATCCAGAGTCACCTCAAGCAGATGTTTTGCAAGTTCTCGAATCCACCTTAAGCATTTATGGTGCTGTAGCTCCGATTGCTGAAGACCTGCCATTCTATGGAGGGGCAGGTAGGATACATCTCTTATGAAGCAGTGCAGCAGTTTGAACCGACAGTCACTATCAATAAACAGGATGACCTCCAAGTGCTTCGTGGCTGTTTTTTCTTGGCTGATGAAGTCGTTGTTTTTGATCACGAGCAACAAGAAATATTTTTAGTCGTCCAAGCTTTTTTACAAGAAGGCGATGACCTAGATGCTGTCTACACTGAAATTGAACAGAGGTTTAAACAGCTTGAACAGACCTTGCTTGCTACTCAGGCATTGCCAGCGATTGAGCCAAACCTTGAATACACGATTCCACAAGCTCACAGCAACACCACACAAGAGCAGTACGAAGCAATGGTTAACAAGGTCAAAGAGTATATCTTAGCTGGAGATGTGTTTCAAACAGTGCCATCACAACGTTTTAGTCTACCTTACGAAAACAGTCCTCAAGATTTGTATCGAGCCTTACGCCAGATTAACCCATCGCCTTACATGTTTATCTTGGATTTAGAAGATTACTGCTTGGTGGGTAGTTCTCCTGAAGTCCATGTACGCCTAACTAACAAGCGTATCGATATAAGACCTATTGCAGGAACACGCTGGAGAGGTCAATCAGAAGCAGAGGATTTAGCCTTAGAACAAGATTTGCTAGCCGACGAAAAAGAAAGAGCCGAGCATCTCATGCTCGTCGATTTAGCGCGTAATGATGTAGGGCGCATGGCTGAACCTGGTAGTGTCAAAGTTGATGACTTTATGATTATTGAGCGCTACAGTCATGTGATGCACCTCGTGTCTAATGTGTCAGGTACACTAGCTGAGGGTAAAACCGCCTTTGATATTTTAAAATCGACTTTCCCTGCAGGTACAGTCAGCGGATCTCCCAAAATTAGAGCCATGCAAATTATTGGTGAAATAGAGCAGGCGCAACGTGGAGCGTATTCAGGAGCTGTCGGTTATTTTGCCTGGAACGGCAACCATGATTCATGTATAGCTCTACGTACTTGCTTAATTAAAGATGAGCAAGTCTATGTTCAAGCAGGAGCAGGTGTAGTAGCTGATAGTAACCCAACTTACGAATACGAAGAAACCTGCAACAAAGCCAAAGGCATGTTTAAAGCAGTCGCATTAGCCAAGGCTATTGCTCAATTGGAATCAAAAAAAGGAAAGGAGGACAGCTCATGTTAGTAATGATAGATAATTACGATTCATTCACCTACAACTTGGTGCAGTATTTTGCTGAGCTAGGAGTAGAAGTCCAAGTCTATCGCAATGACGAAATTAGTGTCGATGAACTTGAGGCCCTCAATCCAGATTACATTTGTATTTCGCCAGGACCGTGCACACCAACAGAGGCAGGTATTAGTTGCGAAGTCATCGAAAAGTTAGCAGGCAAATTACCTATCCTAGGTGTCTGT
>JGI20154J14316_10001483_pt1 | contig 20566 bp, 15 predicted proteins | sample COG_04_FD_14316 | JGI IMG/M metagenome (IMG submission 14316)
AAGTTGCCGACCGGTTCGCCGGGCCAATTGTGCATGCCGTACACTTCCTGAATATTCCACCGTGCCATCATGTCGTCTTCACACATCTCGCGCGCACCGCCGCCACCCTCTTCTGCGGGCTGAAAAATTACGACCAGCGCCCCATCAAAATTGCGTGTTTCCGCAAGGTATTTTGCCGCCCCAAGCAACATTGCACTGTGCCCATCGTGACCACAGGCATGCATAACACCCTCTGTTCGACTGGCATACTCTAGGCCGGTTGCCTCTTTAATCGGCAGCGCATCCATATCCGCCCGCAGCCCAACAACTTTGCCTGCACTGTCGGTCTTACCTTTGATCACACCAACAACTCCAGTGCGTCCAATACCGGTGACCACCTCATCACAGCCAAACTCTCTTAGTTTATCGGCAATAAATGTCGAAGTCCGGTGCGTTTCAAACATCAACTCAGGGTTTTGATGCATGTCGCGACGCCACCCTGTGACCTCATCGTGCAGGTCAGCAATACGATTTCTGATTGGCACAGTTAAGCTCCTGACAAATTAGCCAGCAAGCGCGACATAAACGCTTCGCCCGCGGCAAACTGGTCTTTGGTAATATATTCATTCGGCTGATGCGCCTGCGCGATATTACCGGGACCGCAGATCACCGCTGAATAACCGCGTTCCTGAAACTGGCCGGCCTCTGTGCCATATGACACCACATGGGTCGCGTTATCGCCCGTCAGCTGCCGGACCATACGTTCAGCTTCTCCGTCCGGTTCCTGCTGCAACGCCGGCACTGAAAAGCGCTCCTTGACCTCGATATAACTCTCGGGGTGGACCGCCTGCATCTCGGCTTCGACTTCGCGGGCCTTGGCGTGATAGGCAACCCCCCAAGCGGTCAGATCTTCGCTCGGTACACTGCGAAAATCCACACCAAAAAGACAGTCTTTCGCGGTAATATTATGCGCTGTACCGCCCTCAATCATACCCACATGCACTGTTGTCCATGGGGGGTCAAACATGGCGTCGAGTTCTGTGGGCGACTTGGACCGGTTGAGAAGGTTCATCTCATTGGCCCATTCAATCAATTTGGCGCCTGACATAATCGCATTGACGCCGGTGTGCATGAGAGAGCTGTGTACTTCAAATCCCACCACATGCGTCTGAAATCCGCGCCCGCCCTTATGTCCAGTCACAGCCTGCATCATCGACGGCTCTCCCACGATCACCGCCGACGCTTTGGGCAACACCTCAAGCATCCGCTCGATCATCGGCGGCGCACCAGTACAGCCCACCTCTTCGTCATAACTCAGTGCCAGTTGTAGCGGCCGCTTTACCCCACGATGATGTGCCTCGACCAGCGCCCACAGCGCCAGCGCGTCAAAGCCTTTCATATCGCAGGTTCCGCGCCCAAACAGCCGTCCGTCTTTTTCGGTCACCACAAACGGGTCGCTGTCCCATGGCTGTCCGTCCACAGGCACCACATCGGTATGGCCGGATAAAACAACGCCGCCCGCCTGATCGGGGCCAACATGCGCAAACAGGGCCGCCTTGTCACCGCTCTCGTCGTATTTACGGTGACTTTNGATACCCTGATCTTCAAGATATTCTTGCACCCAATCTATCAGTGGCAAATTACTATCTCGGCTGACGGTGGGAAAAGACACAAGCTTATCCATCAACGCCCGCGCGCTCATTGGCTGGGTCATCATGCTCCTTAATAGCCGCTGTCAGTGCTCAAAATATAATGGCCTGCCGCGACTTTCTTATACTGTGACGGTGCTGGGGTGTAGTCTAGAGCATGAATCGGTGATGGTATAGGCTTGAAATTCAGGTCTTTTTCCTTTTTGCGCCGTCTTGGGTCAGCAATTGGAACCGCCTTCATCAATGCTTTGGTATAGGCATGTTGAGGGTTCTCAAATACTGCAGATCGCGGACCGATCTCAACGATCCGCCCCAAATACATAACCGCAACCTGATGGCTGACACGCTCGACCACTGCCATATCATGGCTGATGAACAAAAACGACAACCCCAAATCAGATTGCAATTCCATCATCAAATTCAACACCTGGGCCTGCACCGAGACATCCAAAGCAGAGACCGCCTCGTCGGCAATGATCAGCTTGGGGTTCAGCGCCAGCGCCCGCGCAATCGCCACACGCTGTCGCTGTCCGCCTGACAATTCATGAGGAAACCGCTGCAGAAAACTACGCGGTAACTCCACCCGATCAAACAGCACTGCTACCCGCTCCTCAAGTGCCTGCCCACTGACCACGTTATAATTTCGCAACGGTTCGGCGACCTGATCTGACAATTGCATCTGTGGGTTCAGAGACGCAAACGGATCTTGAAATACCATTTGCATGTGTACCCGCGCCTGCCGCATTTCTGCCGCCGGCAACGCCAATATATCCTGCCCTCCGAGATCAACACTGCCAGAGAGCGGGTCAACCAGCCGCAAGATCGAGCGCCCCACCGTGGATTTTCCACAACCAGACTCGCCCACCAAAGACAGCGTTTGTCCTCTATTAATCACAAAAGACACGTCTTCAACCGCATGGACATTGGCCACGGTCCGGCGCAGAAAACCACCCTTGACAGGAAAGCGCGTGGTCAGGTTTTGCACCGTCAAAAGCGGCACATTTGTCCCCTCAATCGGGGTCAAATCGTGATCTTTGGTCCCCAAAAGCCGCATCGGTTCCGGCAGGGGTTTACCACGCATCTCGCCCAGTTTCGGCACCGCTGCCAGTAGTGATTTTGTATAGTCGTGTTGGGGGTTTTCGAAAATATCCGTAACCGGCCCCTCTTCGACCTTTTTCCCGCGGTACATCACCACCACGCGATCAGCCATCTGGGCCACCACCGCCATATCGTGGGTGATGAACATAACAGCGGTTCCGGTTTCACGTTTCAAACGGTCCATCAACGCTAGAATTTCGGCTTGTATCGTCACATCCAACGCTGTGGTCGGCTCATCCGCAATCAACAACCGCGGCTCACAAGCCATCGCCATCGCGATGACAACGCGTTGCCGCATGCCCCCCGACAGCTCATGTGGATACTGTTTGATCCGACGCTCTGGTTCGGGAATGCGCACCTCACGTAGCAACTCAAGCGCCCGCTCCGTGGCCTGATCACGAGTAAGAGACTTGTGCAGGCGCAAGCCTTCGGTCAACTGACGCTCGACGGTAAACACTGGGTTCAACGCCGTCATCGGCTCTTGGAATATCATCCCAATTTCATTGCCTCGTATCGATCTCATCAGCGCCTGATCAGTTTGCGCCAGATCAACGACGCCCTCAGCTTTGCGATCAAACAACAGCCTGCCATCGGCAATCTTGCCACCACCAAACTCAACCAACCGCATCAACGACAGGGATGAGACCGACTTTCCAGAGCCAGATTCGCCTACAACACAGACGGTTTCACCGGGGTTAATCTCGAATGAGACATCCTCAACCCCAACCACAAGGCCCTGTTTTGTTTGGAATTCGACCCTTAAATTTTCGACGCGCGCGATGGGAGCATCTAACATAAAATTCCCCTAAATTATAACAGAAACCGTACTGGGAGAAATACAAGCCTGTCAAACAGAATTCGAGGAGAGGCAAATTCATCGAAAATCAATAATTTATTTGCGCCGCCCTGAAAAAAAAATGTAAAACATTGCTTTTTCAAAAAACTCTGCTTTCTATTGGACATTGGCCAAAGGTTATTGAAGTGCTTTCACCCGATTTAACCCAGCGTCAGAGTGTACTGATAGAAATGTGAAAACACAAATATGGGAGATAAAATAATATGATCAAATACTTATTTCTTGGAGCCGCCGCTGCGTTTACGCTGGCACCGGCAGCCATGGCCGAACGCGGGGGCGACGGTGATGTCAAAATTATCTACTGGCAGGCACCATCAATCCTCAACCCATATCTTTCAGGCGGGACGAAGGATATCGAATCATCGTCGATCGTGATCGAACCACTGGGGCGTTATACTGAAACGGGCGCTCTTGTGCCTTATCTTGCTCAAGAAATTCCCACCGTCGCAAACGGCGGGGTCAGCGCTGACCTCACTGCGATCACCTGGAAGTTAAAAGAAGGCTTGTTGTGGTCGGACGGATCACCTGTCACCTCTGCCGATGTGAAATTCACCGCGGATTATTGCATGCATCCAGAAGGTGGCTGTGCACAGCTTGCAAAATTCGAAGGGGTCACCTCAATCGATACCCCAGATGCACTTACGATTACTGTGAATTTTTCTTCGCCCAAGCCCAATCCCTATGGCCCTTTCATGGGCGGCCAGACACCGATCATTCAAAAAGCACAATTTGAAAACTGCATGGGTGCCAAAGCTCCGGGTTGCACCGAAGAAAACTTCAACCCAATCGGTACTGGCCCGTTTGTTGTGACCGATTTCCGACCCAATGACGTGATCCAGATGGCGGCCAATCCAAATTACCGCGATCCCGCCAAACCAGCCTTTGCGACTTTGACTTTCAAAGGTGGCGGCGATGCCACGGGCGCTGGTCGGTCGGTGCTGGAGACTGGCGAATTTGACTATGCTTGGAACCTGCAACTGGCCCCCGACGTCATTGCCAATATGGAAAAAGCTGGCAAAGGCGTTGCCATCGCAGGTTTTGGCCCGCTGGTTGAGCGGCTTGAAATGAATATGACTGATCCATCGTCCGATTTGGACGCTGACATCCGCGCAACCCGCAAAGCACCGCATCCGTTTTTATCGGACATCAACGTGCGCAAATCCCTGTCGATGGCAATCGACCGCCCCCTGCTTGTTGAGGTGGGCTACGGTAAGGCCGGTCGCGTATCATGCGATCTGGTACCAGCACCAGACCTTTATGCCGCAAACAATGACTATTGCATGAAGCAAGATATCGCTGGTGCAAACGCTCTGCTGGACAGCGCAGGTTGGACCAAGGGTGGCGATGGCATCCGCGCCAAAGACGGTGTGCGCCTGTCCATACTGTACCAGACCTCAACCAACGCCGTTCGCCAAGACTTTCAGGCCTTGATCAAACAGTGGTGGGGTGAAATCGGTGTCGAAACTGAGCTTCGCAATTTGAATGCATCGGTCTTCTTTGGCGGTGACCCCGGCAGCCCCGATACATTTCAAAAGTTCTATGCGGATGTGGAAATGTACGCAAACACGTTTGACGGCACAGACCCCCAAGCCTATCTGGCGGCCTATCGGTGTGGCAATGAACCAAAGCCGGAAAGCCAGTGGCAGGGCGAAAACATCAACCGGTTCTGTGATCCAGCCTATGACGCGATGCTGGACGAATTGGCCCAGACCGGTGATCTGGCAAAACGTGGCGAAATTGCGATCAAGTTGAACAATATGCTGACCAAAGACAGCTATACCATTGTACCGCTCGTACACCGCGGCCGGGTGTCTGCGCATGCCAAATCCCTTGGCGGGGTGATCCTGAACACCTGGGATTCCGAACTTTGGAATGTTGCCGACTGGCACCGGATCAAATAGAAATCGGTTCAAAGGGCATCCGCGCCTTGTGATGCAACAGCGGGCTCCGGACATGCGCCGGAGTTCGCACCATTTCCAGACGTCAAGATAAGCCCCAAAGGCACCTGAAATGTTTACCTTTACACTTCGACGGCTGGCCATAACCGTCCCGACCTTGCTGTTTATCAGCCTGATAATTTTTCTTCTGCTTGAATTAGCCCCCGGAGACCCGATGGCGCAGGTCCCCCTGACGGTGCCCCCCGAGGTCAAAGAAAAGATGCGTCTCGCGTTGGGCCTGGGCGAACCTGTGCCAGTGCGATTTTGGAAATGGATCGTTCAGTTTTTCTGGATCGAGCCGCAAGTCTTAGTTGATCATTATCTCGGCACCACCTTTTCGGAAGGTGATCTGCGCGTAATCAGTTGGCAAACCCGAAGCCCGGTGATGGATATCGTCATCCAACGCATGCCACAGACCTTATGGGTTGTTGGCATGTCCTATGTTGTCGGTGTCTTGATCGCGCTGCCCATCGGCATTTACTCGGCCTACCGGCAGTATTCTGTATTTGATCAAGTTGGCACTTTTGTATCAATGATCGGCTTTGCGGTGCCACCTTTTTTCAGTGGCGTGCTCGTTATCGTGCTGTTTTCGGTTAATTTGGGTTGGTTTCCATCAATTTACGATACCACCCATGTGGTCACAGACTGGGACAGCTTCATGATCCAGTTGAACCAAATGATTATGCCAGTGATGGTGCTGGCGCTGCAGACCACAGCGCAGCTCAGCCGCTTTACCCGCGCCTCGATGTTGGACAACCTCAATCAGGATTATGTGCGCACCGCCCGAGCAAAAGGGCTGGGTGAAAAAGCCGTCGTGCTGGCGCATGTCTTGCGCAACTCACTAATCCCCGTGGTCACCGTGATTGCCTTGGGGGTTCCGGCGGTCTTTGGCGGTGCGATCATCACAGAGCAGGTGTTCAAAGTGAATGGCATCGGCCAATTGTTTATCACCGCTCTGCTGGCCAACGATCTGCCCATGGTCCACACCGTGGCATTTATCTTTGCCATTCTCATCGTAACATTCAACCTGATTGCCGATGTGCTCTATGGCATTCTTGACCCAAGGATCCGCTATGACTGACAGCGACATATCTGCAAAGCCAAGCAGCCAATGGTATGATATTTGGATGCAATTTCGCAGCCACAAAGGCGCCTTGATTGGCGGCATTGTTTTCATACTTATTATCGCGGCAGTGTCGCTGGGCCCATTGCTCTGGCCATATGACCCAACCTATATCGATATTCGCGCACGCAACCAAACCCCGAACTGGGCGCATCCTTTCGGCACCGACCAATTGGGACGTGACACGTTGGCGCGGATGATGGCGGGGGGACAGACCTCGATCTCAGTTGGATTGACGGCCATGCTTTTGGCGCTGGTTGTCGGCACCTTCATCGGCGTTCTAGCTGGATTTTTCAAACGTCTCGACAACCTGTTGATGCGGATGACAGACCTGTTTCTTGCACTGCCCTTGCTGCCTATTTTGCTGGTGATGATGTTGTTGTTCCGCGAGGTCTTGAACAATGCGTTTGGCCCTGAAAAAGGCATTTTTATTCTGATCACCGTCTCGATCGGGATTACCAGTTGGATGCCTACGGCGCGGATTGTGCGCGGCGATGTGCTGGCGCTCAAAGAGCGCGAATTTGTGCTTGCCGCCCGATCCATCGGTACCAGTAACACGCGNTTGATCTTGCGCCATATCCTGCCCAACGTGATGTCACCGATTATGGTTTCGGCCACCTTGGGCATTGCAAATGCAATTATCACCGAATCGGCGCTGTCATTTCTGGGCTTGGGCTTTCCACCCGACTTTCCAACTTGGGGGCGGTTGCTGAACGATGCCACCGATTACCTGCAACAATACCCAGAGCGGGTGTTTTGGCCGGGGTTGGCAATTTCTCTAACCGTCCTCAGCGTCAATTATCTGGGGGATGGGTTGCGCGATGCCTTGGACCCACGCATCCGCAGCCGTTAAACAGCAAAGGCTCGCGCTTGGCTTTGTCGTTCCAGCGCGTCATCGCGCAGGTTAAATGTTCTTGCGAATACGCCGCACAGCCATCCACACCAATGCCACAACCGGCAAGGTTATCAGGGCGCTGAGCATCGTCTTGCTTACACCTACAAGTGCTGCCAAAGGGTAGCCCAGATACCCCGCCAACGACACCGCATAATAGCTGATTGCCACAACCGACAGCCCCTCAACCGTGCGCTGCAGACGCAACTGCAGGGCGGCGCGCTTGTCCATACTCTCCAACAGGGCCTGATTTTGGGCCGAGCGTTCCACGTCGACCCGCGTGCGCAACAGTTGCCCCGCCCGCATCGCCCGGTCCGCCATCCTGCTGAGACGGAGCGCCGTAGATTTTACCGTCCGCATAGCCGGATCATAGCGCCGAATCATAAACTCGCCAAATGTCTGACGCCCCGCGAACCTGCGTTCGCGCAACACCTCAATCCGCTGCCCAACAATCGCCTGATAAGCCTCGGTAGCGGCAAACCGAAACGCACTTTGCGCCGACAGGCTTTCCAACTCAGCCGAAATACTCAGTAGCGCATCCAACGTTTGCTCAGCAGCACTGACCCCAGACGTCATATCAGCCATCAAAGCTGTCAGGTTTCCATCAATTTCACCCATCCGCGATTGCATTTCTCGCGCGCGGGAAAAGCCCAGCATTGACATGGTTTTATAGGTTTCAATCTCGCACAGGCGCTGTACCACCCGGCCTATGCGACGGCGCCCTGTATCCGGAGAGACAAACATCGCAATCCTCAGATGTCCGCCGGGATCAATGCGAAAATCGCTCGCCACCACCGCAGCATTATCCAGGACGTGGCTAACTGCAAGGCTTTCGGGGACAAACCAATCACGCAAGCGCGCCGCGATCGTTTCGTCATCTGAAAGTGGCTCAATACGGATCAGCGCCGAAGTCATCCTGACCCCCGCCATACTTGCCAGCCAATCTTCGGGAAACAACTCAAACTCGGCCGGATCAAAAGCCCGTTCCCCAAGCCCTGCACCAAATATCGTATAGGTGACAAACTCGGTATGTTGTTCCCATTTCACTTGATATTTGCCAATGTCACCAAAATAATGCGTCGCTCCAGCTTCTGGATGCGGCGCGCCATGTCTCTCTAACAGATCAATTAGATGGTCCAGATCAACCGCGCGGTCGCGCCCCACTGCTTGGACCTCTTGCTTAATGGCCAAAAACACCGCCATCCCCGGAGCCACCATTGCAGGAAACGGTCGGGCATGAAGTTCATTGGCCAATTGATACCGAAGTCTGTGGTCTTTTATCGTTTGGGCTCGGCGTGACGGCATTGCAAAACATCCTTACAAAACGCGGGGTATCCAAATGATCTTACGTCATTCATGAATAAATTAAACACATATATTTCATAATGTTACGAGTATACAATCGCATACATTTTAACCGCCTACCCGGCATAAAAAACGCGCCAAAATGGCGCGTTTTTCTCAGCCAGCAGCGCCAGCTTATGAAATTTTCGTCAAAAGCTTATCCAGACTGGCTTTCGCATCACCATAAAACATGCGGGTATTTTCTTTGAAAAACAACGGGTTCTCTATTCCGGAATAACCGGTGCCCTGCCCACGCTTTGAAACGAAAACCTGTTTGGCCTTCCAGCACTCTAAGACCGGCATGCCGGCAATTGGGCTGTTTGGATCATCTTGTGCCGCAGGGTTCACAATGTCGTTCGAACCAATGACAATCACAACATCCGTATCGGGGAAATCATCGTTGATCTCATCCATTTCCAGTACGATGTCATAGGGCACCTTGGCCTCAGCCAACAACACGTTCATGTGTCCCGGCAAGCGCCCGGCCACCGGGTGGATGGCAAAGCGCACGTTTTTTCCCGCTGCGCGCAGACGCTTTGTCAACTCGCTCACACTTTGTTGGGCCTGCGCCACCGCCATGCCATAACCGGGGATAATCACCACGCTATCGGCCTCATCCAGCGCCGCGGCCACACCGTCTGCCTCAATCGCCACCTGTTCACCCTCGACCGCCATCTGCGGCCCGCTTGTGCCACCAAAACCACCAAGAATCACTGAGACAAACGAGCGGTTCATCGCCTTGCACATGATATAGCTCAAAATAGCGCCCGACGAGCCCACAAGCGCACCCACCACAATCAGCAGATCATTGCCCAGCGAGAAGCCGATCGCCGCAGCCGCCCAACCCGAATAAGAGTTCAACATCGAGACAACCACTGGCATATCGGCACCACCGATTCCCATAATCAGATGCCATCCGATAAAGAGCGCCGCGACTGTCATGATCAGCAGCGGCAACAGATCGCCTGATTGGAAGTACCACAGCAACGACACAACGGTCAGCAACGCTGCACCCGCGTTTAGCGCATGACCGCCGGGAAGTTGCGTGGCCGTTGTGTTCACNCGGCCCGCCAGCTTGCCGTAAGCCACCACCGAACCGGTAAAGGTAATAGCCCCGATGAAGATGCCTAGAAACAGTTCGACCCTGAGAATGTTGATTTCAACCGCCGTTTTTTTCGCTACAAGCGCCGCAAACCCCGTCAGACTTTTCAGATCGCCCCCCCCCGCAAGTGCCGCTTTGACATTGGTAATTTCAAGATCCGCGTTAAAGCCCACAAAGACGGCGGCAAGACCCACCAAAGAATGCATCGCGGCGACCAGCTCTGGCATCTGCGTCATCTGCACACGTTGCGCCAGTTGCATGCCGATGAAACCACCAAGCCCGATCAGAACCAAAGACACCAACCAAAAGCCTGAGCCCGGCCCAATGAGCGTTGCACCCACCGCGAGCCCCATGCCGACAATGCCGTACCATACCGCGCGTTTTGCGCTCTCGTGTCCCGAAAGCCCGCCAAGCGAGAGAATGAAAAGAACAGCTGCAACCACATAAGCTGCGGTAGTAAATCCGATATCCATTGATCCCACCCTTTTTTAAGATTTCTGAAACATGGCGAGCATCCGCCGTGTCACGAGGAAGCCCCCAAAAATGTTAATTCCTGCCATAAAGACCGCCAGGGCACCCAATACAATCACCAACCACGAGCCAGATCCAACCTGAATTAGCGCGCCGAGAATGATTATTGACGAGATTGCATTCGTCACCGCCATCAGTGGCGTGTGCAGGGAGTGGCTGACATTCCAGATCACTTGAAAACCCACAAAAACTGCCAGTACAAACACAATAAAATGCTGCATGAAACTCGCGGGCGCATACAGTCCAACCAGAAGTATCAGCGCCGCTCCGATAGACAACAAACCGACCTGTTGTTGCGTTGTTTTTTTAAAGGCTGCAGTCTCGGCTGCACGTTTTTCTTCAGCTGTTAGCTCTTTGGGCGCCTCTTTTTTGGGTGCGGCTGCTATCGCACTGATTTTGGGTGGTGGTGGCGGGAAGGTCACGGCGCCCGCATGGGTCACCGTGGCCCCCCGAATCACGTCATCTTCCATGTTGTGATTGATCTCACCGGCTTTGTCAGGTGTTAAATCCGTCAACATATGGCGTATATTATTTGCATATAACGTCGAGGCCTGCGCGGCCATTCGGCTTGGGAAATCCGTATATCCGACAATCGTCACGCCGTTCGGCGAAACAATTTTCTCATCCATAACCGTCAGGTCACAATTGCCGCCTTTTTCCGCCGCAAGATCGATAACAACCGATCCAGGCTTCATCGCAGCAACCATATCCTCAAGCCAAAGCTTTGGAGCGTCGCGGCCAGGAATTAGCGCTGTGGTAATTACAATATCGATCTCGGGTGCAAGTGCGCGAAATTTTTCAAGTTGTTTCTCCCGAAACTCCGGGCTGGACGGCGCGGCATAGCCCCCCGTCGTCGCCCCGTCTTGGACGTTTTGATCCTCAAAATCTAAAAAGACAAACTCGGCGCCCATCGACTCGATCTGCTCTGCCACTTCCGGGCGTACATCGAACGCATATGTGATGGCCCCAAGCGAAGTAGCCGTGCCAATCGCCGCCAAACCGGCAACGCCCGCGCCAACAATCAGCACTTTGGCTGGCGGCACTTTGCCCGCCGCCGTCACCTGACCGGTAAAGAACCTACCAAAATTATTACTGGCTTCGATTACGGCGCGGTAACCGGCGATATTGGCCATCGACGACAGCGCATCCATTTTCTGCGCCCGGCTGATGCGCGGCACCATGTCCATTGCGATCACGCTAGCGCCTTTTTTGGCCAGCAATTTCATTTGTTGTTCGTTTTGCGCCGGCCAAAAGAACGAAATCAGGGTCTGGGATTTCTTGAGGCGCTTGGCTTCGGACTCATTGGGGGGGCGCACTTTGGCCACGATGTCAGACGTTTTCCACAAAGCGGCTGCTGTTGCAGCAATCTCCACACCTACATCGCGATAGGCTTCATCCGAAAACCCGGCAGCGCTGCCGGCGCCAGTTTCAACCACGCAGTCAAAACCCAGCTTTTGCAATTGAAGCGCGCTGTCTGGTGTCATCGCAACACGTGCCTCTCCTTCAAATACTTCCCGCGGCGTTCCGATTTTCAAGTGTCTTTCTCCCCGAATTTATGGTCTGGACTGGATGTTATGCAAACGGCCGATGCCTTTCAAACCACACAACACAACAAAAACAAAGATTTTTGGAATCCAGACCAAATTAAAGACTGCAATATGGTCAACACGGCATCAAAATGCAAGATTGAAACCAATATTCAAAGCGCACAAGCACGCTTGGCCACTTGTACAAAATGGACGAAAATAACGCAGTGCCGGACACGAAACAGACCTCTATTGCGGCAAATTACCACCCATATTGACGCCGATAACATCTGAACTCAGGAAAACCTTCCGCACGGCCATACACGCCACCCTGCGACAAGAACGCGCAGGATGCGAATTTACTGGCACCCAACACGTAATCTTTCTGGAAACATTGACGACGCGCGCCAAGCTGACGGGGCACAAAACATCAACATTGGCAGAACCAGGTAGACAGCCTCTTTGCTGCAAAATTTTTACAATCGTGACAAAATCAAAAGATTTGTAAGATGACCGCTGCCCCCACCTGTTGCCAACCGTTAGATGTAATTAAGCAACGGCCAACAGATTAAGCCATGCAATCAAAGCTTGTACGAAAACGCCATTATTCTGGCAAGCCACCACAAGGTCCTGTACGGATTGCAACAACCGGAATGGAAAATGCTTAAAGTGTCCAACCCAACCTTCATTCAAGGCTGCTTCTGGGCCTGAAACATCATTGAAAGAGGTCCAGATGACTTTATACGGCAAACACGCATTGGTAACCGGGGGTGGCACCGGAATAGGACTGGCCATTGCCCAAAAACTGGCCCGTGAAGGGGCAAACGTCACAATTACTGGCAGGCGCATTGAGGTTTTGAACCGCGCCAGCGGTCCATGCCTCTATCCAGCGGTTATGGATGTCACGGACGAAACTGCGGTGACCCAGACCGTGGCTGCCGCCGTTGCCGCGCGTGGGCCGGTCCAGATCTGTGTTGCCAACGCCGGCATCGCTGAAGGCCGATCGCTGCATAAAACCGATATGGCATTGTGGCGCCGTATCATGGCGACCAACCTCGATGGCGCGTTTTTGACGATGCGAGAGTGCTTCAAGTCAATGCGCGGTACCGATTGGGGGCGAGTAATTGCGATATCTTCGATCGCGGGGGTGCGCGGGCTCAAGGGGGCGGGCGCCTATGCGGCCTCAAAACACGGTGTTATCGGCATGATCCGCTCTTTCAGCGAAGACCACATCACCGAACCGTTTACGTTTAATGCAATCTGTCCAGGCTATGTCGAGACCCCAATCATCACGCAAAATATCGACCTAATGCAGAAAAAAGGCTTGTCACAACAAGAGGCTATGGACATTATGATCAAAGCCAACCGCCACGCGCGTCTGATCGGCACCGACGAGATTGCCGCCACAGCGCTATGGCTGTGTGGCGATGGATCACAAAGCGTCAATGGGCAAACTATTGAAATTGCCGGCGGCCAAGTATAGGTCTATCGCTCTATCCTGTGCCCAATAAGGCAAATTAATGACAAATTTCACCGCCACCAAATCTATGTTCCATATCCCTGAAGGGATGATATATCTCGATGGTAATTCGTTGGGGCCCCTGCCGAAAACTGCGGCCGCCCGCGTCGCTGAGACTGTCACACAACAATGGGGCGAGATGCTTATCACCGGGTGGAACAAAGCCGGGTGGATGGCGCAGCCGACGCTTGTCGGCGACCGGATTGCCAAATTGATCGGCGCAGAGGCCGGACATGTGATGGTGGGCGATACTCTGTCGATAAAAGTCTATCAGGCGCTGGCCTCGGCACTTGAGATGCGGCCAGACCGCAAAATCATCTTATCGGACAGTGGCAATTTCCCCTCTGACCTGTACATTGCCGAGGGCTTGATCGCATCACTGGATCGGGGTCACGAACTGCGCGTGGTGGCCCCCGAAGAGATCGAGGCCCATATTACCGAAGACGTTGCCGTCACTCTGATCACCGAAGTGGATTACCGCAGCGGTCGCCTGCATGATATGGCCAAGCTGACCGCCAAAGCCCATGCCATGGGCGCCGTTACAGTGTGGGACTTGGCCCACAGCGCCGGCGCAATTGACGTCAATCTTGCCGCGGCAGCGGCAGATTTTGCCGTTGGATGCAGCTATAAATACCTTAACGGTGGCCCCGGCGCTCCCGGGTTTATATATGTCGCGCCGCGCCATGCCGAAACCGCGCGCCCAGCCTTATCAGGATGGCTTGGACATGACGCACCCTTTGCCTTTGAACAGAGCTACCGTGCCGGCGGCGGGATTGAGCGGATGCGCGTCGGTACGCCCCCGGTACTGGCGCTTGCCGCACTGGAAGCCGCGCTGGATGTCTGGGACATGACAACGATGGCAGAGATTCGCGCCCGCTCGGTGGCGTTGACGAGCCAGTTCATCGACGCGGTCGAGGCGCGCTGCCCGATGCTGACGCTAGCCAGCCCACGCAACCCAAACCTGCGCGGTTCACAGGTCTCATTTCGCTTTGCCCATGGCTATGCGGCTATGCAGGCGCTGATTGATCGCGGCGTTGTGGGCGATTTTCGCGCTCCTGATATCATGCGCTTTGGCTTTACCCCGCTGTATATCGACGCCGCTGATGTCGACGCGGCGGTGAATATCATCGCCGATGTCATGACCCACGACCTTTGGGACAAAGACATCTATAAAATCCGCGCCCGCGTCACATGACCTTGGCGCGCTCTGATCTCGCCTGCACCTACACCTGCACAGAGACCATGAACGACGAGATCAGAGCTGCAAGATGCGCCTCGACAGGTGATCTGCCGCTGTGTCGCCCCACCGCTTGGGTGTGCCTGTGGCGTAGACTTTCTGGCAATACCTGTTTGATTAGATAGGCTGGCGCAAACGCCCGCACCATATTTCCCTAGTCACAATCACAGGTTTTTTCGATGTCACTCCCAATTGATCCTGCCAAAGATGGCGCACAAATGCGCTTTGACGGCAAGATGTCTTATGGCGATTATCTGTCGCTAGACAACTTGCTTACAGCCCAAAAACCGCGCTCGGATGCGCATGATGAGATGTTGTTCATCATCCAGCATCAGACATCTGAATTGTGGATGCGGCTGGTGCTGCATGAATTGCACGCCGCGCGCAAAACCCTTCAGGCCAACGAACTGCGCCCAGCATTTAAAATGCTGTCTCGTGTCGCCCGTATCTTTGAGCAGCTCAACAACGCTTGGGACGTGCTGCGCACAATGACACCATCAGAATATACCAGTTTTCGCGCTGCTCTGGGACAATCCTCGGGGTTTCAATCGTTTCAATATCGCCAGATTGAGTTTTTATTGGGCAACCGCAACCCGGCGATGTTGTTGCCCCACGCCCATCGCAGCGCCGATCATGCCGCACTTAGCTTAGAGCTCACATTACCCTCACTTTATGATGTGGCNCTGCAACAATTGGCAGGGGCCCTGGCCGTGCCAGATCACGTTCTAACGCGCACGCTCGATGAGCCTTATACAGCAGATGATGCGGTCACTGCGGCCTGGACCAAAGTGTACCAATCCCCAGATCGATATTGGGAACTGTATGAATTGGCCGAGAAATTGGTGGACTGCGAAGATTACTTTCGGCGCTGGCGGTTCAATCACGTCACCACCGTCGAGCGGGTGATCGGCTTTAAACGCGGGACCGGCGGCACCGGTGGTGTCAGCTATCTGCGGCGCATGTTAGAGGTCGAACTGTTTCCTGAACTCTGGGCGTTGCGCACCGCGCTTTAGGGCGTCTGAAAGGCCAGCGGAGCCGATCACGCAGATTTCAGCGCCTGCCCGGCCTGTCCAGAGGCCCAACCGCGCGCCGCATCGCCAAAAGCTGTAAACAGCGCCCGCGACACTAGATCTTGCTCGGCGTTCCATTCAGGGTGCCATTGTACCGAAAGTGTGAACCCAGGCGCATCTTTTACATAGATAGCCTCGGGTGTGCCATCGGGTGCACAGCCGTCCACTACGATCCGTGCCCCTGCGGTCTTGATGCCTTGACCGTGCAAAGTGTTGGTCATCACCGATGGTGCATTCATCAAACGCTGAAATACCCCGCCCTTGGTGAATTCAATCTCGTGGCGCAGCGCGAATTTTTCTTCCAACGTGCCATCAGGCGGCATACGGTGATTGCTGCGCCCGGGCAGATCGCGAATTTCGGGGTGCAGCGTACTGCCCATCGCCACGGCCACCTCTTGAAAGCCGCGGCAGACACCTAAAATCGGTTGCCCACGATCGATACAGGCGCGGACCAAAGGCAAAACCAATCGGTCACGTTGCCGGTCAAAACTGCCATGCGCCTCGGTTTCGGCTTCGCCGTATTCTTCGGGGTGGACATTAGGCCGCCCACCAGTCAGCAAAAATCCATCGCAGGTCGCCATCAACTCTTGGACAGAGATTTGCGCTGGGTCAGCGGGCACGATCATGGGGATACAATCGGCCACTTGGGCGATGGCCTCCCCATTCATCGTTCCTGATGCATGTACGGGGTATTGTTCATGAATCAGATAATGGTTCGAAATTATTCCGATAACTGGACGCACGGCGAGACACCTCAATTAGTGATACGGTCCCACCATAGCTAACCAATCACGGAACTCAATATCACGCGTTACCTTCGAACCCGGCGGCGGCGACACCCGCCAGTGCAGCAATCTCGTCATTGTCGGATGTATCACCAGTGACCCCGACGGCACCAATCACTTTGCCTTTTTTGTCACGCACCAGCACGCCGCCCGGCACTGGCACAACCGCCCCACCAAAAACACCGTTAACTGCAGCCATGAAATAAGCCTGTTGCTCGGCGCGGGCCATCTGTGCCTGGCCAGCCATCCCCAGCATAACCGCGCCATACGCCTTGCCATGGGCAATGCCGAAACGTCCCGGTGCCGCGCCATCAGAGCGTTCAAAGGCGATGGCGTGCCCACCATCATCCAACACGATAACCGACAGCGGTTTAAGCGCCAAATCGGTACCTTTATCCAGTGTTTTACGGATAATTGTTCGGGCTTTATTCAAGGTGATACTGGCCATGGGAAACTCCTATTTGGGATGTAAAGAAAATGGAGGCTAGCCCGGCTCTGGCGCCGGACACTTTATTTTGGTCGTCTATCAGCGCTACAGACCTGCAGCTTTCAGCTCCAGCCGCCGCGCATGGAGTACCGGCTCAGTATAACCAGACGGCTGGATGCGGCCTTTAAATACCAGATCACAGGCCGCCTGAAACGCAATGCCATCAAAGCCTGGCGCCATCGCACGATAGGCTTTATCATCGGCATTCTGACGGTCGACAACGGCAGCCATCTTTTGCATTGCCGCCATCACTTGGCTCTGGCTTACAACACCGTGATGCATCCAGTTGGCCAGCGCCTGAGACGAAATACGACAGGTTGCGCGATCTTCCATCAAGCCGACATCATGAATGTCGGGCACTTTCGAACAGCCAACACCTTGATCGATCCAACGCACTACATAGCCCAGAATACCCTGCGCGTTGTTTTCAATTTCTTCGGTAATCTCGGCGTCACTTAGGTTCTCTCCGCTCATTACCGGCACGGTGAGCAAATCATCCAGTGTCCCGCGTGGGCCAGCGGCCTTGATCGCGTTTTGACGCGCCGTGACGTCAACGCTGAGGTAATGGGTGGCATGCAATGTCGCTGCCGTGGGCGATGGCACCCAAGCACAGGACGCTCCTGCGGTCGGATGCCCGATTTTTGCCGTGAGCATATCCGCCATGCGGTCGGGCATTGCCCACATGCCCTTGCCAATCTGGGCTATGCCCTGCAGCCCGCAGGCCAGACCGATATCAACGTTGCGATCTTCATACGCGATAATCCACGGCGTTGTCTTCATTTCGCCTTTGCGCAGGAACGGGCCGGCTTCCATACTCGTATGTATTTCGTCACCAGTGCGATCCAAAAATCCGGTGTTGATAAAAGCAACCCGCGCCTTCGCAGCCCGGATGCATTCTTTCAGGTTGGCCGATGTGCGGCGCTCTTCATCCATGATGCCCATTTTAAGGGTATTCAGGGGGAGGCCCAAGATCGCCTCAACCTTTGCAAAGGTATCGCTTGAAAAGGCAACTTCATCGGGACCGTGCATTTTGGGTTTGACGATATAGACACTGCCATGCAGCGAATTTCCCCCCNGGCGTTTCAAATCATGCATGGCAATCAAGCTGGTGCACAGCGCATCTAAAAGCCCCTCGTCGATCTCATTGCCATAGCGATCCAAAACAGCCGGGTTCGTCATCAAATGGCCAACATTGCGCACCAGCATCAACGAGCGCCCTTTCAGCGTCATCTCCCCCCCACCTGCTGCGGTAAAGCTCAGGTCGGCGTTCAGTTTACGGGTGTAGGATTGGCCGCCCTTAACAATCTCTTCGGTCAGATCACCGCGCATCAGTCCCAGCCAGTTGCGATAGGCCTGGACTTTGTCGCTGGCGTCCACAGTGGCAACACTGTCTTCGCAGTCCATGATTGTCGATATTGCCGCCTCAAGCCGGATGTCTGCAATACCGGCCAAATCGGTGGATCCGATAGGGCTGTTGGCATCAATCTCGACAATAAGATGCAGACCGTTCTTGCGCAAAAGAACACGGGTCGGGGCCGCCGCATCACCGCCAAAACCAACAAATTGTGCCACGTCAGAAAGCCCAACACCGTCAACCAAAAGGACGCCATTTTGCACACTTAGGGATGTCACCGCAGTCCAACTGGATCCGGTCAAAGGCACAGATTGATCCAAAAGGGCCCGACCCCAAGCAATCACGCGCGCGCCCCGCGCCACATCATACCCGCCAGACGCCGGCAAGTCGCCCAAGGCGTCCGTGCCATAAAGCGCATCATACAAAGACCCCCAGCGGGCGTTTGCCGCATTCAATGCAAAGCGCGCATTGGTAACAGGCACGACCAACTGTGCACCAGATATCGTCGCAATCTCAGGGTCTACGTTTGCGGTTTCAATTTCGAAATCCGCACCCTCGGGAACCAGATAACCGACCTCACTCAGGAATAGCTTATACGCCTCGGCGTTATGTGGCTGACCTTTGCGGGCGCTGTGCCAATCATCAATTTGGCTTTGCAACAGTTCACGATGCGCCACTAGCGACCGATTTTTCGGACCAAAATCATGCGTTAAGTCCGAAAGACCCTTCCAAAAGTTGTCGGGGACAACACCGGTGCCCGGTAAGGCTTCGTGATCTATAAAATCTGCCAGCGACTGCGCAATTTTCAATCCGTATTTTTCGATCCTGTCAGACATGTCTTTTCCCTAGATTCGCCAAGTTCTCGCGGGGTTTAGGGGCTAAGTTTCCGATAGGCAACAGGACGGGTAAATAAAGGTAACCAATACCTGCGAAAGAGTTAGGATTGAAGCACCTTGTCACTAGCGGGCTTTTCCGATCGACATTTTTTACTGCAATAAAGCACCTCATGCCAGACTTTTTCCCATTTTTTTCGCCAAACAAACGGCCGTCCACAGGAGCGACATAATTTGCTGTCTAAATCCGCCTTGCGTCGCATTTTCGCCATCACAAATCAAAGCTCATCTGTCTGCCGTCGCCCGACGCCTGGCGACGCGTGCGCGCAGCCCGGTCGTTGACAAAATGTCCCGCACTGTCTTTGCGGCTGGCATGTTTGGTCACAATTTGTTTGGCCTTGCCAGCAAAGCCGCTGTCTTTGCGCACTGCCCAGACCCGGTCACGGGCTTGCGAGACTGCAGCTTTTAAATCTACGACAGGACGAGGATACGCCACGCCCAGCAGCGTGCCACGCCCGTCCCAGCGCCAAGGCTCTTGCAAAAACACATCCGGTACCGGCGCCAGTTCCGGCACCCAACGGCGGGTAAATATACCATCAGGGTCCTGATCAAGCCCCTGTTTAACTGGGTTATAAATCCGAATCGTATTGATACCGGTTGTTCCAGACTGCATCTGCACCTGAGGCCAGTGAATACCTGGCTCATAATCGGTGAACATGCGCGCCAAATGCACCCCAGTACTGCGCCAATCCAACCACAGCTGATAAGAGGCAAATGACATCAACATAGCCCGCATACGAAAGTTCAGCCAGCCAGTAGCAATCAGATACCGCATACAGGCATCCACAAATGGCACGCCCGTCTGGCCGGTTTGCCAAGCCAACAATAGCGCGGGATCAGGCACGTCTGGTCGCAGCCCCTCATACGCAGGATGCAGGCACCTGCTTTCAATATCGGGTTGATCCTCAAGTTTTTGAGTAAAGTGGTCACGCCACGCCAGACGAGACTGAAAAGATGACAGGCTGCCGAGCCAGCCATTACGACTGCCTTTCAGTTCAGCCTGACGACGGGCTGTTGCCTGCACGACCTCGCGAACAGTGATCGCCCCATAGGCAAGGTATGGCGACAGCCGTGAACAGGCGGTTTCAGCCGACAGGGGCGACGACATTGCGCGGCGGTAGGGTTGGCCCCGACGCTGCAAAAAGTCATCCAGCACACGTTCGGCCTGACGGCGCCCCCCCGCC
>JGI20154J14316_10001484_pt1 | contig 20545 bp, 18 predicted proteins | sample COG_04_FD_14316 | JGI IMG/M metagenome (IMG submission 14316)
TTTTCTTGCTAGGTTTGTTATTGGTAAAACAGTATCAAAAAAAAGACAACAATGTCATATTTCGAAAACATACGCACATTTGCAAGGATCTATGAATTAGGCAGCATGTCCGCTGCGGCACGAGATCAAAGGATATCGCCTGCTGTTGCATCAGCACGAATTTCACAACTTGAGGCTCACTTAGGTGTCCGATTATTTCAACGAACTACAAGAAGTTTATCACCAACAGAACAAGGCCAGATATTTTACCGTGGTGCTAGAGTAATTTTAGAGTCAGTACAAATGGCTGAAGCTGATATTGGTGATGTTACTGAAAATCCACGTGGAGTTCTTCATGTTGCAGCGCCACTTGGCGTTGGGCGAAGTTTAATTGCTCCAAATTCTCCTGCATTTACTAATAAATATCCATTAGTTGACTTAAGGTTACGACTTAGTGATCGAAAAGTTGATTTAACTGCCGAGGGATTAGATATTGCTTTTTTCCTAGGTCATCCAACCGACTCAAACCTTAGAATTCGCAAAATAGCTGATTGCCCTAGGGTTTTATGTGCAAGCCCAGAATATATTTCAAAAAATGGCCACCCAGTGGATGGCTTTGATCTTCAGAGAGGTAAACACAACTGTTTAATGCTTCGCTTTCCAGGATCAACCGAATTCCAATGGGAATTAAACACCCCTGACGGATTAAGAAAATTTGATGTAAAGGGACGTTTGGAAAGTGATGACGGCGATGTATTGACAGATTGGGCGCTTGCAGGGGCTGGTATCGCAATGAAGCCTGTATTTGAAGTTTATGAGCATCTCAAAAGTGGTAAACTTGTAATAGTCGCAGAAAAAACAAGACCATCACACGTACAAATGGCTTGTCTATATACACATAGACGGCATCAAGATCCAAAGGCGCGTTTATTTATGGAATTTATGATAGAACGTATTAGTGATGCAATTTCAGGTCCATTTCATAAGAGATAATTAACTTCCTCGGTAAGTTGAATATCCATATGGAGACAGCAATAATGGGACGTGGTAATGAAGATTTTCCGACATACCAAATCGTATGGGCACAATATTAAGAAATTGAACACCTTCTATAATTTGGTTGTGACGCGCTATATAATCACCGCAATGAAAAAGTAGTTCATATTCGCCTATTTTAAAATCAACTGAACTCAAAATCTGCTTATCTGTCCTTCCATCTTCGTTTGTTACTGCCTCAGATAAAAATTCTGAACTATTACTAATAATTTTATATAATTCAATTTTCAACCCTGCGGCAGGACAACCACGAGCAGTATCCAAAACATGTGTAGTCAAATATCCAGCCATTTAATATTCCTCCCAATATGATCTATTTTTAATAGGATTTTTACTTTATTAAAGAGCTAATTCAATAATACTCCTTCAAATATTATTTGATATAAAATCACAATAGATAGTTTATAATAACAATAAAACAGGAGATCTTTAAGGATGAAGCGGTATCCACGAGATATGTATGGTTACGGGAATACACCTCCAAAAGCCCAATGGCCTAATAATGCAAAGATTGCATTACAGTTTGTTATTAATTTTGAAGAAGGTGGCGAAAATAATATTCTCCATGGCGATAGCGCATCTGAAGCATTTCTATCAGAAATAGTTGGAGCCGCCGCTTGGCCAGATCAACGGCATGCAAATATGGAGTCAATTTATGAATATGGTTCTCGAGTAGGTTTTTGGCGTTTATACGACTTATTCAAAGGACTACCCATTACAGTTTATGGTGTTGCATCTGCTTTAGCTAGATCACCCAATCATGTTCACGCAATGAAATCAGCAAACTGGGAAATTGCTAGCCATGGCTTGAAATGGATTGACTATAAAGATTTCGATGAAAAAGACGAAGAAGCTGATATGCGTGAAGCAATCCGTCTTCATACTGAAGTCACAGGCAGCCCTCCAAAAGGTTGGTATACCGGAAGGTCCTCCATAAACACCATTAATTTAGCAGCTAAAACTGGTATTTTTTCATATATCGCTGATAGTTATGCTGATGATTTACCATATTGGGAAGAATTTTCAGACAAAGATCAACTAATAGTGCCCTACACACTAGACGCAAACGATATGAGATTTGCGACCCCACAAGGCTTCAATTCTGGAACACAATTCTTAGAATATTTAAAAGATAGTTTTACAACATTATATCAAGAAGGGTCCAATGGCTCACCAAAAATGATGTCAATTGGACTACATTGCCGCTTAATAGGTAGACCTGGTAGGTTTGAAGCAATTAAGAAATTTTTAGAATTTGTTAATGATCATGATAGTGTATGGATAGCAACTCGAGAACAAATCGCCAATCACTGGAAAAAAAATCATCCACATATTCGATTTGAAAGGCCAAGTAATATGGATCGAGAAAAATTTGTTAGTTTATATGGTGGAATATTTGAACATTCACCTTGGGTAGCAGATAATGCATTCGAGCTTGAATTAAGTCAATCGCATGACACAGCTGTTGGCTTACATAATGCTTTATGCCGTGCTTTTAGATCAGCATCTAAAGATCAAAAGTTAAATGTTTTGAAAGCTCATCCAGATTTAGCTGGTAAATTGGCCCAAGCGAAACGTTTAACAGCGGAGAGCACTTCTGAACAAGCATCTGCAGGAATTGATAGTTTAACTGATTACGAACGGGAGCAATTTACCCAATTGAATTTGGAATATGTTCAAAAACATGGCTTTCCATTTATTATTGCTGTCAGAGATCACAATAAAGCAAGCATTTTAAATGCGTTTAAAAAACGCATTAAGAATAATAGTGATACAGAGTTTTCAGAGGCTTGCAAACAAGTCGAGAGAATTGCAGAATTTCGTTTAATGGACATTTTGCCATGATTTATGAATTGCAAACCCAACCATTAACTACAAATGCATTTAGAGCGTTTGGTGAAGTAATAGACGCCACGGGTGAACCTGATAAAATTATTAATCAAGGCCTTTGTGGAAGACACCATGATTTAGCAAAATTAGATTTTACATCAGGAAAAGCGGGCATCAGTGTCTTTAATGCTGAGGCAAGAAGTTTGCCTTTTAAATTAGAAATGATGGAGCGTCATCCAGAGGGCAGCCAAGCCTTCATACCAATGCATCAATATCCATTTTTAATAATAGTTTCTCATGATAAAAACGGTGTGCCAGATACGCCCATTTCATTTATATCAAAACCAGGGCAAGGTATAAATATATTCAAAAATACTTGGCATGGCGTTTTATGCCCACTTCATTCTCCAGGATTATTTGCAGTAATTGATAGAATTGGGGAAGGTCCAAACTTAGAAGAGCATTGGTTCAAAAAAGTTTGGACTATTATTTAAAAAATTTATTCGTAACTTGATACGGGTGAGCCTGCCAAAGCAGCAATATTCAACAAACCACGAACTGTAACACCTGGGGTAACTATATGGGCACGATTTCCCATACCCATTAAAATAGGTCCAACCTCTAAACCACCCGCAACTGACTTTAAAACGTTACGCGTTGCACCCGCAGCATCTGAGTTAGCATAAACTAAAATATTTGCTTTTCCTTTTAATCGATTATTTGGCATCATAGTCTCGCGAAGGTCTTCATCTAAAGCAGCATCAGTATGCATTTCACCTTCGTATTCAAAATCTACTTTTTGAGAATCCAAAATAGCTAAAGCTTCGCGTGTAACTCGACCAGAATGTGAGTCAGCATTTCCAAATTGTGAGCTTGAACATAATGCTAATTTAGGTTCGATACCAAAACGACGTGTATGACGCGCTGCAGCAATCATTGTATCAGCGATTTGTTGAGCAGACGGTTCAATATTAACGTGAGTATCAGCAATAAATAATGGGCCTTGATCTAAAATTACTAATGACAATGCCCCAATAGGAGTTAAATCTTGGTTAGCTAAAACTTGTTTAATATATTTCAAATGCCAATGATATTGGCCAAATGTCCCACAAATCATACTATCTGCTTCACCACGATGAACCATTACAGAAGCAATTGCAGTTGTATTTGTTCTCATGATTGCTTTTGCTAAATCTGGCGTAATACTTTTGCGCGCCATTATATCATGATAAGATTGCCAATAATCACGGTATCTTGTATCTTTTTCAGGATTTACAAGTTGGAAGTCTATTCCAGCTTTTATTGATAAACCTTCACGTTCAATTCGAGACTCGATAACATTTGGACGACCAATTAAAATTGCCGTTTCTGATAGTTCTTCTGACATTGCTTGCACCGTTCGAAGAACTTTTACATCTTCTCCTTCGGCAAAAACAACTCTTCTATTATCAGTTTTAGCAGCTTCAAAAATTGGCCTCATTGTCACTGCAGATCTATACACTTGCGTTTGTAACTTTGCTTGGTATGCATCTAAGTCTAATTCATTTTTGGCTACTCCACTATCAATAGCTGCTTTTGCTACAGCAAGAGCTATTGTTGGTAATAAACGAGGATCAAAAGGTTTTGGTATTAAATAATCTGGCCCAAAAGCTAGTCTTTCACCTTGATAAGCTGCACCTAATTCAGCGCTTGCGGTTTCACGTGCAAGACCAGCAATGGCTTCAACACAAGCTGCTTTCATTTCATCATTTATAGTTGTTGCACCCACATCAAGGGCGCCACGAAAGATAAATGGAAAACATAATACATTATTAACTTGATTGGGATAATCTGATCTCCCAGTTGCAATCAAAGCATCAGCTGATGCTGCTCTAGCTTCTTCTGGCATTATTTCAGGCGTTGGGTTAGCCAAGGCAAAAATAATTGGATGCGACGCCATTTTCTTGACCATTTCTTGTGTTAATAGCCCAGGGCCAGAAACTCCTAAAAATAAATCTGCTCCATCCATTGCTTCCATGGTAGTACGCTTTGTCGTATTACGGGCAAATTCTGATTTTTCAGCATTTAAGTCATTTCGTTGAGTGTGAACGATTCCTTTACTATCAATCATTGTTATGTTTTCTTTTTTAGCGCCCATAACCATCATCATTTTCAGACAGGCTATACCTGCCGCACCAGCACCTAGAGCAACAATCTTGATATCAGAAAAAGATTTTTTTGCTACAATTAACGCATTAGAAGCGGCGGCAGCGGCAACTATTGCTGTACCATGTTGATCATCATGAAAAACAGGAATTCCCATCTTTTCACGGCAGATTTTTTCGACAATAAAACAATCAGGCGCTTTTATATCTTCAAGATTAACAGCACCAAATGTTGGCTCTAAACTACAAACGATTTCTGCTAATTTCTCAGGATCTGACTCATTTACTTCAATATCAAAACAATCAATACCAGCAAACTTCTTAAATAAAACAGCTTTACCTTCCATAACAGGTTTCGAAGCTAAAGCGCCGATATCACCTAACCCTAAAACAGCCGTACCATTTGAAATAACTGCTACTAAATTACCCCTAGATGTATAACGTCGCGCATCATCTGGATTTTTTTCAATTTCTAAGCAAGCCTCAGCAACACCAGGAGAATATGCACGACTTAAGTCACGACCATTGGCCATTGGTTTTGTCGCTCTTATCTCTAATTTTCCTGCTCGAGGAAATTCATGATAATCTAATGCAGCTTGTTTTTCGATTGATTTCTTTGTTTCTTTAGCCACTTCTTTTTCCTTTATAGGGTGCAAATGCTTTAAACTTTATTCATAATCCATGATTTCATTAGAATGTTTAATCGTGAGAACTGATTAGTATTTAAGTTTATTCTCTCACAAAAATTCCATATCACACTATTTGATATTCTAACTTATATTCAAAATTAGTTATTAAAAAGCTTTAAATTCTTAGTGAAGTTAAATTTTAAGTATTTAATTACCTTAATTCTTTGATAATTTTAAATTCATATGCCGATTAACATCTTTATACAAAAGGTATTGGAATGCATCCGGACCACCAGCATAACAGGCTTGAGGGCAAAAAGCTCGCAACAGCATATAATCTCCTGCTTCTACCTCTACCCAATCTTGGTTCAACCTATAAACTGCCTTCCCATTAAGAACGTACAGCCCATGTTCCATTACATGTGTCTCACAAAATGGAATTACAGCCCCAGGCTGTAATGTTACTATGGTCACATGCATATCATGTCGCAGATCAGACGGATCCACAAACCGTGTAGTTGTCCAATTACCATCTGTATCTGGCATAGGTGTTGGTTCAATATCTTTTGCATTGGTAACTATTGGTTCTGGCTTATCTATACCATCAACATATTGATAAGACTTTCTTATCCAGTGAAATTTGGCAATGGCATCCGACTCATTTCTTAATTTCCAAATTAACCCTGCTGGAAGATATGCATAACCACCTTCTACTAATTCATATTTCTCACCATTAAATGAAATAGCTATCGATCCTTCAACTACAAACAATACCCCTTCAGCATCCTTATCAGTTTCTGGTTGATCACTTCCTCCACCCGGCTGAACTTCCATAATATATTGTGAAAAAGTCTCTGCAAAACCACTCATTGGGCGCGATATTACCCATAATCTAGTTTCATCCCAAAATGGTAAAAAACTGGTTACGATATCCCGCATGGATCCCTTTGGAATAACAGCATATGCATCAGTAAAAATAGCTCTGTCAGTTAACAAGTTAGTTTGATCTGGATGACCACCCATTTCAGAAAAGTAATTGTTTTTAGCCATTAGTTGAGTCCATTATATTTTTGCTTAATATCATGCATTTTATTACCTAAGCCAAGTGATACATTGAAGAATAGAATATTCGGAAAAATTTGAAAATAGAATATCATTTATCAATTCTTATATAATTAATTCAAAAATTATTTTAATGCTGTTTGTCTGTTTCACTAACTGTATAAGTAATTTAAATTACAATTAAATAATCGCTAAAAATACAAAATAGAATATAAGGAAATTAAACATGAAAACTGTGTTAGAGCAACTTAGAGAAATGACTGTTGTTGTGGCAGATACTGGCGAAGCTGCCGCTGTCAAAGAGTATAAACCGGTTGATTGTACTACAAATCCATCTTTGGTTCTGAAAGCACTAACAGACCCAGCGACAGAGGCATTAGTTGCCGCTGAAATAGAAGAGGGTAAAAAAGCTGATCAAACGCCCGAACAAGTGACCGCAACATTAACAGTTGCAATGGGTGCGGAATTAGCTGCACTTGTTCCAGGACGCGTATCAACAGAAGTGGATGCTTGTCTTTCTTTTGATACTGAAAAATCTGTAACTAGAGGTAGAGATATTGTTAAAGAATATGAAAAACGTGGCGTTAAAAGAGAGCAAATACTTATAAAGCTTGCATCTACTTGGGAAGGTATACGTGCTGCTGAAATCTTACAAAATGATGGTATTGATTGTAACTTAACATTATTATTTTCTATGGCTCAAGCAGTTGCATGTGCTGATGCAAAAGCATTTTTAATTTCACCGTTTGTTGGGCGAATTACTGACTGGTATAAAAAAGCAGAAGGACGTGATTCATATTTACCCCATGAAGATCCAGGTGTTAAATCAGTTCATAAAATTTACGATTATTATAAATCAAATAACATAGATACTGTTGTGATGGGTGCATCCTTTAGAAGTAGTGACCAAATAAAGGCACTTGCAGGATGTGATAACCTTACTATTGCGCCAAGTCTTTTAGATGAAATGGGAAATGATACATCAACCCTCAATCAGGCTTTATCACCAAATAATACAAGTGGCATTCTTCCAATTTCAATGGATGAAGCAACCTTTAGATGGGAAATGAATGCTGATCCCATGGCGACTGAAAAGTTAGCAGAAGGAATTAGGAACTTTGACATAGATCATAAAAAACTTATCGGATTAATAACTGCAAAAATGAATGCGTAAATTAGATTGTACAATATAATCAGAATAGGAAGCTATAATACTGACATAGCTTCCTATTAAATAGTATATGTTTAAATAATTTTATTTTTTCCTATGCAAAGATTCCAAAATATGAGGGCATTATGAAAATATTAATTATTGGTGCAGCTGGCATGATAGGTATGCGGCTTGCTAAATCTATTACTAGAGACGCCTTTATGGGAAGAATTAATGATATTACCTTATTTGATGTCATACCGCCAAAAATTGAGAGCAATAAAAGCTCATATAAAATAAAAACAGGTGATATATCTGATCCTAAAATAATTTCAGATCTCATCAGCCAAAAACCTGACATTATTTACAATCTTGCAGCCATTGTATCAGGTGAAGCTGAAGAAAACTTTCAAAAAGGTTGGGATATAAATACTAAAGCTACTTGGCAATTACTTGAGGAAATTCGTAAAGAATTTGTTGCATCAGATGGTTCCTATAAGCCGAAATTTATTTACACTTCTTCTCTTGCTGTTTTTAGTGGACCATACCCTGATGCAATAAATGATGACTTCTCTCCCAATCCAGAAACATCTTATGGTGCTCAAAAACTAGTTGGTGAAATTCTTATCAGTGAGTATTCTCGTAAAGGGTATTTAGATGGGATCGCTCTTCGACTTCCAACGATTGTAGTGCGGCCTGGCAAGCCTAATAAAGCTGCCAGCTCTTTTTATTCCAGCATTATACGAGAACCTTTAAACGGTTTTGAAGCTATTTTACCTGTGCCTGAGGACCTTTGTCATTGGTTTGCTAGTCCTCAAAGTGCAGTTGGATTTTTAAAACATGCTGCAAAATTAGACTTTAAAAAACTTGGGAATAAACGCTCTTTAAATTTACCAGGAGTTTCATGTTCAATTGCAGATCAAATTCTTGCCCTAGAAGGTATTGCTGGAACAAAAGTTAGCAAACTAATAAAAAGAATTCCTGATAAGAAAATAGAAAATATTGTTAAAAATTGGCCACAAAATTTTATAGCGGATAGAGCAATTCAATTAGGGTTTTCAGCAGATAAAAATTTTAAAGAAATTATAAAACTTTATATAGATGAAGAAATTAATACCTGATTTTAATTAAAATATTATTTTCATAACATAGATACAAAAATTAACCTCAACGCAATCAAAGTTAAGAACCCATACATTATTGGATAAAATATTTCTGCATTCATTTTCTTAACTATTGCCGCACCCAAAAGGGTTGCACAAATAGCTACAGGCATCAACGTAAGCGCTGACCATGTTAAGTTAAGATTAAGCCGACCTAAAGCTAAATAAGGGCCAATTTTAAGAAAATTAAGCACTGAAAATATTAACACACTAGAACTAGTAAATACTTTAGGATCTAAACGAAGAGGCATAGCATATATTTGAAAAGGTGGGCCTCCTGCATGCGCTATAAAACTAGTAAAACCTGAAATTAAACCCCAAAAATGACCTGCCCGAGTACTTGTTTCTAAAGAAATTTTAGAATTTTTATTTTGTTTTAAAACTACATGTTGAATCACAAATAAAAGTGCAATAATTCCAACTAACAATCCAACTATTTTATCTGATACTATAGATGCAGTAACCCAACCTACACAAATTCCAAGTATAGCCATTGGCAATATATTCCACACCAACCCTTTGTGCCATTGCCTACGCCAAGTCCACAAACTAATAATATCCATAACCAAATAAATGGGTAATAGAAATGCTACTGCTTGAAGTGGAGGCATAATTAATGCCAAAATTGGCACACCTAAAATACCAAAAGCTCCACCAAATCCACCTTTAGATAAACCAACAAGAAATACTGCCACCACAACAATAACTATACTTATTAAATCTGTAAAAATAGGAGTATTCATTTAATTTCCTATTCAATTAGCAATGAGAGAAAAATCAAAAAGCTAATACTAAAAAATTAGATTGGTTGTTAATTAAATTAAAATTAATGATACCTAAGCTTTAATTGGAAATAAACAGCGTTGACCAAAACTAACAAAAAAAAATAGAATTATTGCTACAAAAACCTGAATATCATAAACAATAGATCAAATATAAATTTTATACTTTTCTTGGGAAAAATCTAATGGCTGATGAGCACGATCGTTCAATGATGGAAAACCTATACTGGTGGGGAATTCCAACAATGTTTAGATGTAAAAATGAAACTTTAGCTGATCAAGATATTGCTTTAGTGGGAGTTCCTCATTCTACAGGGAATGGCACAACGGAAAGGGATCAACACCTTGGTCCACGCGCCCTTCGCAATGTATCCGCAGTACATAGAAGGGCTCACGCTGACTTTAAAATAGATCCATGGACACTCGCTGACATAACTGACCTTGGTGATGTTCCATTCCCTCGGGCAAACGATAATGAAGATTGTATTGAGCGAATTACTGATTTTTTTACTGAAATAGATAAAGCAGGCGTTAAACCAATCTCAATTGGTGGTGATCACTCTATTACAGGTGGGATCATCCAAGCCTTGGGATGCGGGCAGCTAGCAAACGGCCAACCAATAAGCTTTCTACACCTTGATGCTCATACAGATGTTTTCACAAAAGTAGATCATTTCCTTGGGGCAAAAAAATCAGCTGCTCATTGGGGTGCATATTTAGCAGACCAAGGTAAAATTGACCCATCGCGCTCAATGCAAATTGGATTACGCGGTCACCCAAGAACATTAGATTGGCTACAACCAGCTTATGACTACGGCTATAATATTGTGACAATGAAAGATTTTAGGCGACGTGGTCTAACTGATGTAATTGCTCAAACAGTAAAAGTATTAGGAGACCGGCCTGTTTATATTACTTTTGATCTTGATTGTCTTGACCCAACTATTGCACCTGGAGTGTCTAATATTGAGCCTGGCGAAAAAGGTTTTGATATAGATGAAGCTATAGCATTATTACGAGCCGCCCGTGGCTTAAATATTGTTGGAGGTGACGTTGTTTGTATGATGCCAACAAAAGATAGCCCAAATAACATTACAGCTCTAACAGCTGCTTCGATTATGTTCGAAATGATTTCAATGATCGCAGAAAACAGTCTCAAATCTTGAGCCAAACTTTTATTAAACGAAAACATTCGCGAAAATGTGCTTCCCGTAAATTTTGATCAATTATTAAATGTCCTCTCTTAAATCTATCAGAGAGTATTTTTCCTTTTTCAAGATCTTTTGTTAAATGAATTAAAGCAGTGTTTACCTCAGCAGTATTCACCTCTTGTTTACGGCAATTATCAACTGCCCATTGCAAAGATGTTAGCGACTCCACAATTTCATATTCTGTAATTAATTCTTCTGACCAATTACCACCAAATGAAACATTTGATATTTTCTTTTTAAATTCCATGATAGAACATATAGTGAACATTTAGATAGATTCGCAATATAAAATGCATCCATTTCGTACAATTTACATAGACATGAACAGCTTTTTTGCTAGCGTTGAGCAACATGAGGAGCCGTATTTACGTGGAAAACCAGTAGGTATTACTGCGATGGAAGGCGATGTGGGATGCCTCGTTGCAGCAAGCTATGAAGCAAAATATTTTGGTGTAAAAACTACAATGAGCATTAAAGAAGCAAGAGCCCTATGCCCAAAAATTATCTTACGGCCCTCAAGGCATCGCTTATATGTTAATTACAATCAACGTATTGCCAGAGTTTTTGATCAATATGCTGAATTAGAATACGTACGTAGTGTTGATGAATTTCAAATTGCACTTGGCGGCACAACATCAAATTTAAAAATTGCATCTAAATTGGTAAAAACTATGAAAGATGCATTAAAATATGAAGTAGGTGAGAATTTAAAATTTTCAGCTGGCATAGGCTCTAATCACCTTTTGGCTAAAATAGCAGGCAAACTAGAAAAGCCAGATGGAATGCAATGGTTATCTCCCGATAATATGCCCCAGCGCTTATTAAATATCCCACTTGGCGACTTACCAGGAATTGGAAGAGGTGTATTGTTTAAACTAAATTCTGCAGGCATTCACAATGTTGAACAAGTTTATAATCTAGATCCTAAGCATGCACGTAAAATTTGGGGCTCCATAATAGGCGAACGCTTTGTACGTTTACTACAAGGAGAAAATATTCCATTAGAAACAACAAAGCGTGGTGGTTATGGTAATAGTAAAATGTTAGCTCCCGAAAATAGAACATTGAAAAATGCTTATCTTGTTTCTAGGTGGTTAATTGAAAAGTCAGTAGCAAGATTAAGACGAGACAACTATACCGCATCTCAGTTTTCTTTATTCCTACGAATACAAAATCCAAAAAGCCGCTGGGGTAATAGTATAAAGACATATTATAGTCAGGATACTGCACATTTTTTAGATATAAATCGTAGACTTTGGCGCATGATGTATTCTCAAAAGCAGCCTTATCTTATCTCATCAATTTCAGTACACCTTGGGAATATATTACCNCTAAATAACCGGCCAGGCGAAATGCTTTTACCAATGGAAATGGCAAAAAAAAATGACCGCGAACGCTTATCTAGAACACTAGACACTATTAACAAAAGGTTTGGGGCAAGTACCATAACTTATGGAATTAATAAGGCTCATAACGGTTTTTTTGAGCGGGGTTAGGCCGTTAGGATATTTAAATATAGATCCATTCTTATCTATTTAGGTCGGTTTTAAGATAGAAAATAAAGGTCTGTAAATTTATGTATTAAATATGAATAATAATTTCCCTGTAAATGACCGTGGCGCGGCAGTCTCAATGATTGGCGCAATGCTTGTGCTTGGTTTTACTGATAACTTTATAGTTTTCATTGCCGAAGTGGTAAGTCTTTGGCAGTTTCAAATTATTCGAGCAATAATTGCACTACCTTTAATAGCTTGTATTGCTTATTTTTGGAAAATCAAAATATGGCCAAAGAAAAATTGGGCAGTAGCATTTCGAAGCTTTCTTCTAACAATAGCCATGATTTTTTATTTTTGGTCGTTAGCGTTTATTCCAATGGCTCAAGCTTTAGCTGGTTTGTTTACTTCCCCGATTTTTATTTTATTAATTTCAGGATTAATTCTAGGCCAAACAATAAATACCATTCAAATAGTTGCAGTATTTATTGGTTTTATAGGAATCATTTTAGTTGTTGATACGCAAATAAGTGATCTAACATTTTTGAGTTTTTTACCCGTTTTGGGAGGTCTATTTTATGCAATGGCAGCAATCGCAACCCGACAATTATGCGAAGGTGAAACAACCTTATCATTGTTAACCAACATAATGATAATGCAAAGCCTTGTTGGAATATGCGCACTGTGTGCCATCGCATGGATTAATCCTGAAATTACAAATGATGCTACAGGATTTATTGCACGAGGATGGGTATGGAATATTGGAAGTGTGATGCCCTGGATTACATTGCAAGCTATTGGAGCAATTTTGGGAATCGGGTTAATTTTCCGCGCTTACCAAATTGGNCAAGCCTCCCAAGTGGCTGTTTTTGAATATTCAGCTCTTATATTTGGTCCATTTTTTGCATGGGTTTTAGTTGGCCAAGAAGTCAATTTGAATCAGCTTTTTGGAATTTTATTTATTACAATTGCTGGAAGCTTAATAGCATTGCGATCTTTTAAAAAAATTGATTAAGAATATCGACCTTTCGACAGTCCTTTATAAAAACTTGAACTTCTATCAGATATTTCATTATCGTCATAAACTCCAAGTATAATCCCTACGTCGGAATTTGAGCTTTGCTTTTTTTCGATTGTATCGTCATCAATTGTTGTACGCTGAGACATTCTTAAGGACCAGCGTCCAAGTCTTTGATACATGATATCAATTATATTCTGATATGTAGAATCTGCACCTAAATCATTTAATTCATGTGGATCTATTCTTAAATCAAAAAGCATTGGGCGAAATCCACCCTCTGCATGCATGAATTTCCACTCCTTATCAGCTATCATGAATAATCTTGCGTCTTTAGGCTGAACACCCAGAGACTTGGCCATCTTTTGTTGAGAATAATCATATTCAGAAACAACAAAATCTCGATCTAATTCTTTTTGCGACCGTGTACAATTGGCCAAAGAGATTTTCCCTCAAGTATGTGTTTTGGTACTTCTCCAGATGCATGCTCAACAAAACTTGCAGTTAAATCAATTGCCTCTACCAATGCATCACTAACCATCCCACGAGTACAATCAGCTTGATGAGAAGGGTCATAAATTATTAAAGGTACTTTAACAGACTGTGCGTGAAATAAATCTTTTTCACCCAACCAGTGATCACCCAAATAATCCCCATGATCAGATGTTAATACGATGATTGTGTTGTCCATTTCTCCAGATTCTTTGAGATATTTGAATAAACGTCCCATTTGATCATCACATTGTTTAATTAAGCCCATATAAGCTGGAATAACTGCTTCACGAACCTCATTGCGTGAAAATGTTTTACCTATAGTATTTTCCATAAATGCTCTAAAAACAGGATGAGTATCCTCCAGTTCACTTTTTGATCTAATCACATCAACTACATCTGATGCATCATACATTTCATTATATGGCGCTGGCACTATATATGGCCAATGAGGCTTTATATAACTCAAATGGCATAACCATGGCTTTTCTTTTTTTTCACTTATAAATTTTATTGCTTCGGATGTTAGCCAAGGCGTTTCACTGTCCTCTTCTTCAATGTTTGCAGCAGTATTTGCATGCCGCATAAACCAACCAGATGTCATCTGGTTATTTTCATCAATTCCAGCGTTTGCAAAATCAGCCCATGGGTTTTCACCCTCATATCCTTTTGATTTAAGATATTCATTATAAGGAGATTTCTTTTCATCGTAATACCCATCAGGACCATACGCCCATAGGCCATCATCTCTCAACCAAATATCAAATCCAGCCTCAGACACACGGGCACCAATAATACTATCATTTGCAAGACCAAGTCGCTCCATACCATCAGTGTCTACGGCCATATGTGTCTTACCAATCAACCAAGAATCCATTCCTGCTTTGCGCAAATGGTCACCTAAAGTTAACTCACCAACTTTCAGTGGAACATTATTCCATGCAGCGCCGTGTGAACTTACATAGCGACCAGTATAAGTTGACATACGAGATGCACCACAAACAGGCGACTGCACATAACAATTAGAAAAGCGCACACCCATAGATGCCAACTTATCAATATTAGGCGTTTTTATTGTCTTATGGCCAGCACAAGATAAGTAATCAAATCTTAGTTGGTCAAACATAATAAACAAAATATTTTTAGTCATAACTTCCTAATCTTTTATATTAAAAACTTAATATTATATTAATCTAATTTGTAGATTTAATATCCTTTTTCAATAAAGTTAAAGTATACTTAAACTTAAATTAAGTGAAAATGTATTTAAAAAGGATATTAGATTATGAAAACTATGACATGCAAACAGCTTGGCGGCGCGTGTGATGAAGCTTTCAGTGCTAACACATTTGATGAAATTGTTAATATGAGCAAAAATCACGGAATGAAGATGTTTAAGCAAAAAGATAAACGTCACTTAGATGCAATGGAAAAAATTAGCTTACTCATGCAAGATCAAAACAAAATGGAAGAGTGGTTTAATCAAAAAAAAGAAGAGTTTAATGCATTGTAAGATAATACATTAAAGTTAATTTCTATTTAAACTTATATTAGTTATGTAAGGTTTCGAGATTTTCCATCACGAGCTGCTTCATCAGCAGCATCTGCCAATAACTGAGCTCTTAAACCATCTTCACCATCAGGTTTCATAATTCCACCAGAATTCACCACATCAACAAAGTGTATCATTTCTGCTCGGTAAGCTTCAGCATATCTTTCCAAGAAAAATGGTTGCGTAGGGGCTGATTGAAATCCAGAGGCGTTTGACAACTCAACTGTATTCTCAAGATATTATCCGCACGAAGCATTCCCATAGAGCCATGGACTTCAATTCTTTGATCATATCCATAAGTAGCTCGACGAGAATTGCTAATTTGGCATAATTTGCCACTCGCTGTTTTTAAAGTTACAACCGCTGTATCAAAATCACCAGCTTTACCAATTTCTGGATCCACAAGGCATGATGCAGCAGAAGACAGTTCGATAGGTTCTTCCCCGAGCAAAAATCTTGCCATATCTAAGTCATGGATCATCATATCTCTAAAAATACCACCTGATGTTTTAATATAGCCAATAGGTGGTGGAGATGGGTCTCGTGAAAGTATAGTAACAATTTCAACATCACCAATAACTTGATCTGATATTTTTCTTTTTAAATTTGCAAAGCTTGGATCAAACCGGCGATTAAAGGCAGTCATAAATGGAACACCAGCTTTTTCAACAGCAACCATACACTCTCTAATGCGCTCAACAGATAAATCTACTGGCTTCTCACAGAATATTGCTTTCCCGTTTGCGGCAGCTTCATGAATCAAATCATAATGTGTAGTTGTTGGAGTCCCAATAATTACAGCATCAATGCTTGAATCACATATTATTTCTTCACTCGACATAACTTTCGCATTTAAATCATCTGCCAATGCATTTGCAGCTTCAGGTAAAAAATCAGAAACGGCTACAGCGCGCGCAGTATCCATACCTTTAAGAGTTTTTCCATGTACTTGACCAATACGACCACAACCAAGAATTCCAATATTAAGCATTTTCAACCTTTCAAATTAGATAAAACTCGCCGTACAACTGCAACCGTTGGGTCGTGAGTTTCTTTTAAAATCGATACACGGTCAAATCTTTTATTATCTTTATTAACTGCGTCGCGCATCGCACCGCCAAATGCCATTCGCAATTCTGTACCAATATTAAACTTACAGATATTTGTTTCTCTTGCGAGTCGCTTTCGTTGCTCAACAGGAACGCCAGACCCACCATGTATTACCAAAGGAACAGAAGTAAGATCCTGTATTTTAGATATCCTATCTTCGTCCAAACCGCCTTCTTTGTTTTCTTGCAAGTGTACATTACCTACAGAAATAGCCATTGCATCAACACCAGTTTCGTTTGCAAAAGTTTCTGCTTCAGTAGGGTCTGTGCCTGCTGATTTTTCCCCATTTGAATAGCCAACAAAACCAATTTCACCTTCACATGAAATATCAGATGAATGGGCCATTTTTACAATTCGTTTTGTTTCTTCAATGTTTACTTTTAAAGACTTTCGGGATCCATCATACATTAATGAAGTAAAACCACTATCTAATGCTAGTGCACATTCATCATAGGTATACCCATGATCAAGGTGCGCAACTACAGGCACAGATGCATTTTCTGCTAAATAACGAAACATTTTTCCAAGTATTGGTAATGGAGTATGCTCTCGGCAACCAGGTCCCGCTTGCAATATAACAGAACAATTTTCAGCCTCTGCTGCCGCAACAAACGCACGCATATCTTCCCAGCCAAGAGTAACTAAACCACCTACAGCATATGAACCTTTTAAAGCAGGTTGAAGAACTTCTGATAATGTAGCTATTGGCATTATTTAAACTTAGCAATCATATCTTTTATGCCAGGAATAGTTTCTAATTGGTCTGCATGACTTGGTTGAAAATATTGCACTAGCGATCTTTGAGATAATCCACCCAATATTGTAAAATAATACATCTGATAGCCTGGTAAAACTGCACACGGATGATACCCAGAATCTAAGCAAATTGTTGATCCATCAACTAAATGATAAGCATCACCTGATTCCCATCCTCACGTTGAAGCATTTGCACACCTGATCCATAATTTGGCTTAAACCTGAAATTATACGTTTCATCATGACGCGTCTCAATTGGCAAACGATCTGTATCATGCTTATGACTTGGAAAGCCTGACCAACCGCCTTCTCCAACTGTAAAAAGTTCTGATACTAACAACCGACCTACTTTATCATGATATTTTGTACCCAATATGTGTTTAATTTTTCGATGTGTTTTGGTTTCATCAGACCCATATTGTACTTCATCTAATTCATTTGTACGTACTGAAAATGCATCCAATACCTTATCATATCTTGCACCAGCGATAAAAATTTCTGCATTTGCACTTGTACAAACCATTGTAGCCTTCGCAGCAGTTGGAACATAAACACCTTCAGGCTCTCCATCCCAAACATCTTCAGTGCGTTGCCCCAACCCAGAACATTTAAAGCCTTCAACATCGACATCAACCGTACCTGTTGCAGGAACTATACAAGTCTCAAATCCAGGAACCGCATATTCAAATGCTTGGCCTTTGGTTAATTTTACTATGTTAAAATAATTCAATGGAACTGTAGGGTCATCAATATCAACAATTGGTTTATTTTTATTATCATATGGCGCAATATGCATGTTTTTTCCTTACTTATTTGTTGGCCCAGGATGATCGGCCATAAATTCTTTTAATGTGTTAGTATCTGCCATTGCAGGTGCACAACCTGGGCGAGAAACTGTAATTGATGCTGATGCAGATCCTCTAAGAATTGAATCTCTTAAGTTATATCCATCCGCAATTGACGTTACAAAACCTGACATGAAACTATCTCCTGCTCCTGTAGGTTTTAAGGCTTCAACTTGGTATATACCGGTATGAATTTCTTGCCCATCAAAAAATGTAATTGCACCTTCAGAGCCCATTTTATAAATCACCATAGCTGCCGATGTTTCAGACAATTCGCGCGCTTTATCTAATCCTTTTTCAATACCACCTGCCATAAAACCAAATTCTTCATCGTTTCCAACTATCATATCACTTTGCTCAGCTGCAGCAGTCAAAACTTCGGATGCAATCTCTGGAGATATCCAAGAATATGGTCGATAATCAACATCAAAAATAATAGGCAATCCGGCCGCCCTAGCATATGCAAAAGCTTGCATAGTAGCACTCCTTGATGGCTCAGCTGCAAATACAGTACCTGCCGTAATCAATGCTCCATATTGACTGTAATTTACAGCTTTGACGTCATCAATATCCATCTGAAAATCAGCAGCACCATTTCGATAAATAACTGATTGATGGTTTTCAACTCGACTCTCATAAACAGCCAATGAATTGCGGAATTCACCGCCAATTGGTTTCACGTTCGATACATCAACACCATAATGTTTCAATTGGTTTACACAATAACGGCCAACGCTATCATCAGAAACTCGTGTCACTAATGCAGACTTACCTCCAAGTTTGCAAATTCCTGCAGCAATATTGGCCGATGATCCTCCAAGACCAACACTCATATTCACGGCTTCTTCAGTAGCTGCACCAGGTGGATAAGGATATAAATCCATTCCAGCGCGACCTATGACTAGAAAGTTATTTTTTTTTATTCCGTCAAAAAGGTATGACATTTAAATTCCTTTTCTTTGCCGGACACGAGAAGATTCCCATTCTTGATGAGCTTTAGTAATCTTATCATTGTTAGATATATGAGGTGTTCCAACCTCCCACCAAGTATGGCCTTCAGCTGTCCAACCATCATATGGATCAACCTTCATGACTATAACATATGTCTCATTTGCAGATTTTGCTCGTAAAAATGCATCCGCTAAACCTGATGGGCTTTCTACCGTTTCAGATAGTGCTCCTAAAGACTTTGCGTGAGCTTCAAAATCGACACGAGCCTGATTCACAGCTGTCGGCGTATCAGAAATTAAGTTGTTAAAACTTTCATTACCAGTATTATTTTGCAACTTATTGATAACTGCAAATCCACCATTATCTAACACAAGAATAATCATCTTCTTTTGCGTGAGAACAGACGAATAGATATCAGAATTCATTAATAAATATGATCCATCACCTGTAAACACAATCGTATCTTTATCAGCTTCTTTTTCCGATTGAGCTATACGTGCGCCCCAACCACCTGCAATTTCATATCCCATGCATGAAAACCCAAACTCAACATCAACGGTGCCAATTCCAAGAGTACGCCAATTAGCCGTAACCTCTGCCGGTAAACCACCTGCTGCAGCTACAATTCGATCACATGGATCACAATATTCATTAACAACACCTATAGCTTGCGCATATGATGACGGGCCATTTTTTAGATTCGTATTTTTTTCAACATACTCATTCCATTTTGCTCGTTCTGTGCGTGCATTATCAACCCAATCAGACGATGCTTTATAACCAATCAACCCATTACTTAGCGAATTCAATCCAAGCTTTGCATCACCTACAATTGGTAATGAAAGATGTTTTGCAGCATCATGACGAGCTGCATTTAAACAAATAATTTTAGCATCAGCTGAGAATGCCGTCCAAGAACCTGTTGTAAAATCTTGCAAACGTGTGCCAATTGCTAAAATAACATCTGCCTGTTCAGCAATATTGTTTGCACTGTTTGAACCAGTCACACCAAGTGGCCCAATATTCAAATCATGTGTATCTAATAAATTTGCACGCCCAGCAATAGTTTCCACAACAGGGATTTGAAATTTATCTGCAAATTCGGTTAATTCTGAAACAGCTCCAGAATATTGGATGCCACCTCCAGCGATAATCATTGGGCGCTTTGCACTCTTTAATAACTTAATTGCGTCATTTATTTCTTCAGCATCTGGAGATTGTCGGCGAACACGATGTATTTTTTCATCAAAAAATGAAATGGGATATTCATATGTCCAGCCTTGAACATCTTGAGGCAGACCAATAAATGCAGGTCCACAGTC
>JGI20154J14316_10001489_pt1 | contig 20509 bp, 18 predicted proteins | sample COG_04_FD_14316 | JGI IMG/M metagenome (IMG submission 14316)
CTCTAAGTAATATGCAGGCAAATCGGCTATTAACAATCCTTTGTGTTTTCCAAAAGGCATTTTTGTTGTAAAAAGCTCTTTTAAAATTTCAGGATTAATTCCAAATTCGTTACTCATTTGCTGAGTTTTGTTTTTTTGGGGTGCGCTTTGCCTCATGCAATGCTTTTTGAATAATCCATTCAATCTGACCATTTGTACTTCTGAACTCATCAGCACTCCACTTCTCTAAAGCTTTAAAAACTTCAGGATCTAAACGCAAAACAAAGCTCTTTTTTTTAGCCATATTTATTGGTGAAGCGTACCTGTGTTAATTACTGGACTTGCGTCTTTATCGCCGCAAAGCACAACCATCAAGTTACTTACCATGGTAGCTTTTTTATCATTATCAAACTCCATTATTTCTTTTGAGGCAAGCATTTCCAAAGCTAATTCTACCATGCCAACGGCTCCTTCTACAATTTTTTTACGTGCAGCAACAATAGCAACAGCTTGTTGCCTTCTTAACATGGCATTGGCAATTTCAGGAGCGTAAGCCAAATAACCAATTCGAGCTTCCAATACTTTAATACCTGCAATATTTAATCTTTCTAACAATTCACGCTCTAAAGCAGTGTTAATTTCTTGAACTCCTGATCTTAAGGTTAGTTCATCTTCGTTGTCATCATCAAAATTATCGTATGAATATAAACCAGCTAATTTTCTTACAGCTGCATCAGTTTGTACCCTAACAAAGTTTTCATAATTATCTACTTCAAAAGCAGCTCTATAGGTGTTTTCTACCTTCCAAACTAAAATAACGCTAATTAAAATTGGGTTTCCTATTTTGTCGTTAACCTTAACTCTTTCGCTATCAAAATTCCTTGCGCGTAACGAAATTTTTGTTTTGGTGTAAAGAGGATTTGTGTAAAAAAAACCATTTGACTTTACGGTACCAACATATTTACCAAACAAAACCAAAACTTTCGATCCATTTGGATTTACAATAAAAAAGCCATTCATTAAGAATACAATTATTAAAACGGGTATTACCATTACAATAGCTTTAAATGCAAGTAAAGTAATTACACATGCTACAATTAATAATAGGTAAAGGGCTACATAAATATACCCTGAGCTTGGTTGGATGATTTTTTCGTGGTTCATATTTTATGATATTAAAATGATATCACAATAATACTGATTTAAACAATATAATTTCAAATAATTTGGATAAACGGTAAAAAAATATGGAATGGAGAAGGAGACGGGAGAAAAGTAAATAGATAATAAAGGAGTTTTTTTCTAAATTCATGAAAAGCTGACTTGGGGAAATGATAATTGGAAAAAAAAAAAGATATGGGTCAAGGTTATCAAAACAAAAAAGCCCCACNNTTCTGTNAGGCTTTCTGTNTNTTNGTGATCGAGACAGGATTCGAACCTGTGACCGTCTGCTTAGAAGGCAGATGCTCTATCCAGCTGAGCTACTCGACCATTTATCTGATTTTTTCTTTTAAAATTGAACTTAAAAGTATTAAACCAAAATTTCGGGGTGCAAATATAATTACCTTCTTCTAAAACAGAATAAAAATATTACTTGTTTTATTTTAAGCAATAATTACTTTTGAGCAACCGCTATGAATATATTGAAAAATAAACAACTTAAACCCTGGTACATAGGTGTTCTCATTGCAGCTATATATCTAATCATCATAAACATCATAATTTATTTCGAAAAACAACATGAAGATGGTGTTATAATCGATTTATTTTCAGGGATATGGTATACAATTGTAACCATCACTACTGTTGGTTATGGAGATATGTATCCAGTAACTAAAATTGGAAAAATATTCGGGGCTACCTTCGTACTTGGTAGTTTTGTTATTTTTGGTTTTTTGCTGGGAAGGATAAATCAATTTATGCAAGATTACTACGAAGAAAAACATTTAGGATTTAAAGGTACCAATTTTTCAGACCATGCAGTTATTTTGGGATGGAACAATTCGGCTCAATCTGTTTTAGAACAGCTTATTGGCGTTGGCAGGAGAACGGCTATTGTTACAGATGTTAAAGATGATGTTGATTTAATCAAAGAATCATATTCTCCAAAACAAGTATTTGTTTTGTACGCTGATTTCAGCAACTTAGAAATCCTCAAGAAAGTAAATATTGAAAACTCATCAATGGTTTTTGTAAACCTTAAGGATGATACAACAAAGCTTGTTCATATTTTAAATATGAAAAAAGTATATGGCAATTGCAAGTTTGTGGTTAGTTTAGATAATGCCGATTTAAAAAATACTTTCCAAACTGCAGGGGTTACGCATACTATTGCAAAAAACGAAATTGCCTCAAAATTACTTGCTAGCTATATTTTTGAGCCTGATGTAGCAGCTTATAGTGAAGAAATTTTATCATACGCTGAAACGGATGATGATTTTGATATTAAAGAATACCGCATTGTTGATGAAAACCCCAATAAGAATAGACGCTATGGGGATGCTTATTTTGATTTCAAGAAAAACTACAATTGTATTTTAATTGGCATCAGTAAGTTAAAGAATGGAGTACGCACGCTAATGAAAAATCCCCCTGATGATGTTTTGTTAGAAGTAGGCGATTACATTTTGGTTATTACAGACCGAGATTCATCTTTGGTATTAGAGAAAGACTTTAAAATTCAAGAAGGAACTTAAATTGTATTTATGGGAATCATAATACCACTGGTTTTAGTGCTGATATCATCACTTATTATTTGGAGGGCTTCAGATGCTTTTGAAACCGCCTCTGATTATTTAGGAAGAAACCTTAGCGATGGAGTGAAAGGTGCTACAATAAATGCAATAGCTTCTTCAATGCCCGAGTTATTCACCTCAATGTTTTTCTTGTTTGTTTTAAGAGATGTTGACGGATTTTCAGGTGGAATTGGGACCACTGCAGGAAGCGCGATTTTTAACAGTATGATTATTCCTTCCATGGCCATTTTGGCTGTAATCTATTCTGGAGTAACCAATAAAATTAAGGTTTCAAGAAAAGTTCTAAATAGAGATGGATATACCTTAATAGGAACTGAAATAATTTTCATTTTAATGATTTCAGGTACTTCGTTAGATTGGTATCATGGTATGGCTTTAATGCTAATTTATGTTGTATATCTAGTTTATATGCTTTCTACCATGACCAAAGTAGATGAAAAAATGGGACATGAAGAGTATGCCGAAAAAATGAATAGGAACAATGATGAAGGGGAAGAGGGAGCTAAAAAGAAAAGTATAATAAAGAGTGCTGCAACAATTGATTTAGAACACCTTGTTGTTGGAAAAAAAGATTTAAAAGGAAATACAGCTTGGCCATTATTAATNATTTCTACNGTAGTAATTGCTTTATCATGTTACTTTTTGGTTTTGGCCTGCGAGTGGCTTGGTTCAGATACCTATTATGTTCCTTTTTTAGGTGAATTTCATGGCTTAGATATTCCAATAATGTTTGTAGCCTTAATTTTAGCTGCAGCAGCTTCTAGTATTCCTGATACAATAATATCAATGAAAGATTCTAGAAAAGGAAATTATGATGATGCCATTTCAAATGCAATGGGTAGTAATATGTTTGATATTTGCTTTGCACTAGGTTTCCCATTGTTTTTATTTACTTTAATTTATGGCCCTATTAACATGACGCAAGATGTTATTGATTTAAGTGGAGAATTACGAATGACGCTATTAATTCTTACTGTAATTACCTTTATTATTTTCATCTCAGGAAAATACATGGGTAAAATAAAAGCCTTCTTGCTTATTGGCCTTTATATTCTGTTTACTCTTTTTATTGTGGGCAGAAGCAATGAGAATCCCATTAGCATGGCAATTGCCAAACTAATGAGAGACATTGTAGATATTATGGTTTTTTGGGCTTAAGAATTAAGCTTTGCTATTGATTATTTCAGCTATTTCTTCACCAATTCTATCTTGAGCTTCTTCAGTTGCAGCTCCGATATGCGGGGTTAATGAAATTTTTGGGTGGGCCAAAAGGTCTTTTCTAGGAGTTGGTTCATTTTCAAAAACATCAAGCGCTGCCGCCGCAACTTTACCTGAGTTTAAGGCTTCAATTAAAGCATCTTCATCAATAACACCACCTCTTGAAAGATTAATTAGCATAACACCATCTTTCATTTTTTCGATTTCGGCTTTATTAATTACAGCGCTTCCATCTGCTTGTTTAGGAACATGTAACGAAATAAAATCACTTTTTCTAAATACATCCTCCATCGGAACCGTGTCAATAACTACTTTTAAATCTTCTCCACCTACTTCCATTTTAATAAAAGCTTGTGGAACGTAAGGGTCAGAAGCAATAACCTTCATTCCTAAACCTAAAGCATATTTAGCGGTTGCTTGCCCAATTCTTCCTAGCCCAATTAATCCAAGGGTTTTTCTCCTAAGCTCAATCCCTTTGCCGTATGCTTTTTTTAATGTTTTGAATTCAGCGCCATCAGCATTTGGCATTTTTCTATTTGCATCGTAAACAAAACGAGTTAATCCAAATAAATGAGCAAACACTAATTCAGCCACAGATTGCGAAGAGGAGGCAGGGGTATTGAAAATAAAAAGGCCTTTTTCTCTTCCATACGCAACATCAATGTTATCCATACCCACGCCACCACGGCCTACCATTTTTAAATTAGGGCAGTTATCAATAATATCTTTTCTAACTGTGGTAGCGCTTCTAACAAGCAGAACATCTACACTTTCTTTATTGATATATTCAATTAAATCAACTTGTTCAACTTTATCTGTAATAACAGTATGACCTGTTTGTTCTAATAATTCTTTTCCAGCATCTGAAATGCCATCGTTTGCTAATATTTTCATTTTTATCCTTTTGTTCTTTCTAATTCTTTCATAACATCTACCAAAACCTGAACGCTGCTTGTTGGAAGAGCATTGTACATAGATGCTCTATAACCTCCAACCGATCTATGACCTTTTATGCCACTAATTTTAGCATCATTCCACATTTTATCAAAGTCTTCTTTTAAAGCTTCATTGGTAAGTAAGAAACAAGCGTTCATGTTACTTCTGTCTTCTATGGCTGCGCTTCCTGTAAAAAGGCTATTTCTATCAATCTCGCTGTAAATTAAATTTGCCTTTTCTTGGTTTCTTTTTTCTATCCAAGAAATTCCTCCATTTTTCTTTAACCATCTTAAAGTTAGCATGGAAACATATATTGAAAATACTGGAGGAGTATTGTACATTGATTCTTTTTCAATTTGAGGAGCTAAATCTAACATTACAGGAATGTTGTTATTTGTTTTTCCTAATGAACCTTTTTTTACGATGTATAAAGTTGCGCCTGCTGGTCCTAAGTTTTTTTGAGCTCCGGCATAAATCATAGAAAAATCTTCAATATTTACTTTTCTAGAGAAAATATCTGAAGACATGTCGCAAATTAAAGGTGCGCTAGTTTTAGGAAAACTTTTAAATTGAGTACCAAAAATGGTATTGTTTGAGGTAAAATGTAAATAATCTGTGTTGTTGTTTACTTCATATTCTTTTGGAATAAAGTTGAAGTTTTGAGATTCTGAACTTGCTACAACATCCACATCGCCGAGTCTTTTGGCTTCTTTAATTGCCTTTGTTGACCATGTACCAGTATTTATGTACGAGGCATGTGTGTTTAAATAATTAAAAGCAGCTATAGAAAAGCCTAAACTAGCACCACCTTGTAAAAACACAACATCGTAATTTTCAGGAATGTTAAGTACTTCTTTTACCAAGGCAATAGCTTCGTCCATTACAGCAACAAATTCTTTGCTTCTGTGAGACATTTCAAGAATTGATAAGCCTGAATTGTTAAAGTTTAAAACACTTTGAGAAGCTTCTTCAAAAACTTCTTGTGGCAAAATGCAAGGACCTGCGCTGTAGTTATGAATTTTCATAGTAGAATTTTCAGCGAAAATATAAAACTTAAGGCCTTTTTTTAGATTTATGCTGTTAAATAAAATTTATGAATTACGGTGAGAATTATTAATTAAGTAGAGTAAGTATTGCCTACTTAATTTTTCTTTTCGGGTCGAGGTAATTATCCATTTTATTTGGTGCTCGAGCATCAACATTTTTGGTGTAAATCCATTCGCCTTTTTTGAGTTTATATCCATCAAAACTCAAATCGGGGCCATAAAATTCATAAAAGTCATCTGCTCCTTCTTGAAATGGAGCTAAATGGTCAAAAATTATTAGCTTTTCTTTATCGTCATATTTTAAAGACATCACTGCCTTGCTAGAATATTCAAAAAGAACTCTACTTTTTGTTTCGTTTTCGTTTTTCAATACAGGCAAACCAAAAATTATTTGATTGCCTTTTATTTCCATAGTTTCAATTATCTTTTTTGTGGTATAGCTGTTATTTCCATCCCAACCTAAAAGTGTATAATAATTAGGTTTTGCTTTAACAGGAATTATTTCGTAATACAAAGCACCAAACCAATCTTTAGAAGATAATTTTTTGGTTTCTGGGTTGTAAAACCTGTCAGAGTTATCGGTGAATTCAATTATTTCAGAAGTTTCGTTTAATCTTAACAAGCAGAAATATTCAAAACTTCCATCCTCGAAACTAATGTTCCAATTGAAAATATCAAAAACTTTATCTGAAGATTTTAAATGAGAGAAATAGGGAATAGAATCTAAATACTTTAATGGATTTGTTTCTGATAAAAAATCTTTTAGTTCACGTTTGAATAAAGCGTTATTTTTTTGAAGTAACTCATCACTTAAATCATCATCTAAGCATGCCAACCGAAGGGCTTTTAATTTCTCAGCAGATTGATTAGAATTTTGAGCAATTGAAAAGAAGGTTGAGAAAATAAGGAATAAAAGAATTATGTTTTTCAAGTATTGGGTTTTAAATAAAAAAAAAACCGAACAAAAATCCGGCCTTTTTAAGTTTTATAAATGCATAAATTCTTTTTTGGCAAGAAGTTGCTCTTCTGTTTCCCTATGGTCTGGGTCATCTACACAACAATCAACGGGACAAACAGCCGCACATTGTGGTTCATCATGAAAACCAACACATTCAGTGCATTTGTCAGTTACAATGTAAAAAACGTCCATTTCTTTTGCATCATTCTCCTCATCTGCAGAAGTTGAATTACCACTTAAAAGGGTAATATCTCCAGATAAAGATGTACCATCTGAAAATCTCCAATTTTCACCACCTTCGTAAATAGCGTTATTTGGACATTCAGGCTCACAAGCCCCACAGTTTATGCATTCATCTGTTATAATTATTGCCATAGCACACCAATATTTTAAGTTATTTTCGCTGCAAATATAGATACCTATTTGCTGTAATGGAACAAAAACAACGTATTTCTGCCTTTGTTCAACTTGGGGAAAAATTAAGTCAATTTTTACAAAAACCTTCTATTTTCTATGTAGAAGATAATGACTTTAAGCCTCTTGCAAACGCTTGTTTACGAAGTAGCCAAAAAAATGGCTGGTTTACCGAAGATGAAATTAGAAGAGCTATTCAAGGGATTGTTTTTTTACTTGAATCAGAAAAATTAGAATCTTGGATAAAATCCTATGACTTTTCAAGTACAGCTACAAAGACTATAGCTACAATATTTGCAGGCAATATTCCTGCTGTTGGTTTTCACGATTGGCTTTCAGTTTTAATTTCAGGCAATAAAGTTCTCGCCAAACTATCATCGCAAGATGAATATTTAATTCCTGCTTTTTCAGAAATTTTAATTGAAATTGAGCCAAGATTCTCTGATTTTATTGAATTTGCCAAAACCAAAATGGAAAATATTGATGCTTTTATCGGAACAGGAAGCAATAATTCAGCTAGATATTTTAAATATTATTTTGGAAAGTATCCTCACATAATTAGAAAGAACAGAACATCTGTAGCCATAGTAAAAAATGATATTTCTAAAAAAGATTTATCTGAGATGGGAAAAGACTTATTTTATTATTATGGATTAGGATGCAGAAATGTAACTAAAATTTATTTTGAAAAAGGGTTTCAATTGAATCGATTTTTTGCGGCAATTATTGATTTTGGTTATGTAATTGACAACAATAAGTATGGCAACAACTATATTTATAACAAAACCTTGTTTTTAATGAATAGCGAAAAAATCTTGGATAATAACTTTGTTATTCTTAGACCTGGCCCAGAATTAAATTCGCAAGTTGGGGTAATTAATTATGAATTTTTCGAGAATGAAGATAATTTAAGGTCAGAATTGAAATCACAAGAAACACAAATTCAGGCTATTATATCAACCAAAGATATTGGTTTTGGAAAAGCTCAAACGCCTTATTTAACAGACTATGCCGATGGCATAAATACTTTGAATTTTTTGGCTAATTTAGCCCACCATTAAAATTAAGCTAATAGTATCACTTTGAAGGTAGCCGATTTCGTAAAATTCCTATTGCTGGTATTGCTTTTTTCTGTTCATCCTAACATCTCAAAATCTCAATTTTGGGCAGAGTCATTTGGGAATGGATGTAACAAAGGAGATACAGCAAATACTTTCAATTCCGGCAATGGTGCTTGGGGAGTTTCATCTACAGGCACTAATGGAAATACGGCTCATAATTGGTTTGTTAGTGCAACATCTGCTCAACCATCTGGAGCAGTTAATTGCGATCAAAATTGTCAGGCCATCCCAACAAATACCAATACTAGTTTACATATTTCTAATGTAGCAATTGCGGTTGGGGCTCCAATAAACCTTAATATAAACCCTGATACAGGTGCTTTTTTTGTGCCAGGAGGTTTAACAGCATTTGGGGTAAATACCCAAACTGCAAAAAGGGTAGAGTCTCCAATTATCAATTGTACAGGCCAAAACAATATTTTTATTCAGTTTAATTATTTTGAGGGAGGCACATCTCCTAACCAAAATGCAACCTTAGATTATTTTGACGGCGCCAATTGGATAACCTTATTTGACATGGGTAAAACACCAACTGGAAATTGCTCTAATCTTGGTGAGTGGACCTCCACAAATTTAATAGCGTTACCAGCAAGTGCAAACAACAACCCGAACGTAAAAATTGGTTTTAATTGGGAAAACAATAATGGAACTTCCACAAATCCTGAAGTTTCATTTTCTGTTGATGATATTAATCTTTATTCAACTGCTTCTCCGCCACCCGTGCCACCAATTGTAAACTTTTCTACAATTACATCAACTTCTATTTGTGATGGAGGCTCGGTAACTTTTCAAGATTTAACCATTAATGCTGATTCTGTTTTATGGACTTTTCCTGGCGGAGTTCCTGCCTCAAGTAAGGCCTCAACACCTGTGATTAATTATCCCAATGCTGGTAATTACAATGTTACTTTAACTGCCTTTAACGCAAACGGAACTTCTGATACCACAGCAATTAATGCAATTACGGTAAACTTTTGTTCAGGAGCACCAACAGCAAACTTTTCGGCTTCAATTACCACAATTTGTAGAGGCGATACAATTGACTTTTTTGATCAAAGTAGTGGTTTTCCATCAAAATGGTCATGGTTTTTTCCAGGAGCAACCAATAGAGATTTCGATACCACCCAAAATCCTACAGGCATAGTTTACGATACAACTGGTTTGTTTGAAGTTACCTTGGTAGTTGAAAATGGAGCAGGCCAAGATTTTATTACAAAAACAAATTTTATTAGAGTTAATTCATGTCCAAAACCTATTGCTGATTTTAAGGTATTTAGAAATAAAGACACTGTTTGTGTAGGAGACATAGTAACTTTTCAAAATTTATCAGCAAATGCAGATAGCACACTTTGGGTATTTAATGGTGCAGACTCTATCAACCTTAATAATAAACTAAGACCATTCGTAATTTATAACACTCCAGGTTTATATGATGTGAGTATGGTGGTTGCTAATTCTTATGGCGCAGATTTTAAGAGTGATACTAATACCATTTACGTTTTAGAATACCCAACAATAGATGCAGGAGTAAATCAATTTATTTATGCTGGTGAAAAAACTAATTTAAATGCTGATGGAGCAACTGATTTTTATTATTGGGAACCTCGTGAATTTTTATCTTGTTATTTGTGTCAAAGCCCTCAGGCGTTTCCTTCAGAATCAACAACATTTTTTGTGATTAATTATTACGATAACGAAGCTATTTGTCAAGTTTCAGATTCTATTAGAATTATTGTTGAAGAAGAATATTTTGCTGGGATTCCAGATATTTTCTCGCCAAATTTAGATAACAATAATGATCGCTTATTTGTTATGGGAAATGGAATCTTTAATTCTGATTTAAAAATATTTAATCGTTTGGGACAGATGATTTATGTCTATAGCCCTGAAGTTCCGTATTGGGATGGAACCTTTAAAGGAAGAGATGTAGCGCCCGGAGTTTATACTTATGTGGCTAATGTTCAGTTTATTAATGGGACAACTCAATTGTTAAAAGGCTCAGTTACTTTGGTGAGATGAGAAAAATTTTATGGACCATATTATTTTTAACAGCATCTTTTGGAATTAAAGCCCAAATTGATCCTACTTTTTCTCAATCGTTACTTTCCCCTATAATTTTAAATCCTGCTGCAACAGGTGTTTATTACGGAGGAGCAAGGTTGTCAAGTAATTACAGGCAACAATGGGCAACGGTTTCTCAGCCTTATACAACTATGCAAGTTGCCTTCGATAAACCCATAATTGATAATATTTGGGTAAACGATTTTGTTGCTTTAGGAATTACGGTTAGCAGTGATAATGCAGGCGTTTCTAATTTTTTAGATAATACCGCCAAAATAATGGTTTCCTACGGAAAAGCCCTAGACCCAAGAGAAAGAAACTTTGTTACTGTAGGCTTCGAAGGAGGGGTATCTCAAAAATCAGTTACATTTTCTGGTCTTAATTGGGAAAGCCAATTTAACCGAGTAGGTTTCGACCAATCGTTGCCAACAGGTGAACCCTACATTGATGACAAAGCAAACTCTGGAGTTTCTGTTTTAAATCCTGATTTTGGCATGGGAATTCAGTACGTTTATAACAATGAAGAAACTAAATTATTAAAAGCAGGTATTTCTATTCAACATATTACTAAACCAACTTATGAGATTTTAGGAAGGGAAGTTTCAACTTATAGAAGAATTAATTTTCATGTTGATTACAAGGCCAAACCCAATGGAAGTACTTTGAGCTTTTGGCCAAAAATGTTGTATTCAATTCAAGGTCCGAGTAGACTACTTTATATTGGAAGTGATTTTCATTGGCTTTTACAACAAGCAGGTAACATTACCGGAAGTGTAAAAGAAATATCATTTGCATTAGGTCCATATTATAGACATAAAGAAGGAATGAGTATTCAAAGTAGGTTACAAGTAGGTGGACTTACGGTAGGTGCTTCTTACGATTTTAACTTGAATCAACTTAGAACAGCATCAAATTTACTCGGAGGACCTGAAGTATTGGTGGTTTACCAAACAGGTTACAAAAAAGGTAGAAACGAGAAACACAACCACAAAAGGTTTGCTTGGAGGTACGATTAATTATTCTGGCTTAAATTCATAAGCACCTAAATCTGGCTTACCATCAGATCTGTCATTTTCTCTAATGTCTTTCAATAAAGCTCCTGTAACGCGTAAACTGCCTAAATCTCTAGCAATAGAGTATTCTGTAATATCAAAATTGAATTCATTTTCGTCCTTAAAAAAGGCATTTTGGGTTACTCCATCTACTACTAAAAATGGCTCAGGTTGATAGATATTATTTACAAACGAAGAGTCAAAAACTGTTTCGGTTCTTATAATACAATGGTCAAAAAAGTAATCAAAACCAGTTGCCTCATCAAAGTCAAAATTTATTTCTTCTTCTTGAGAACCATAAATAATTGAGTTTCCAAAATAAGCTCTGTCCATTTTGTTGTAAACCTCATTTCCAAACAAATCTTCGTAATAATTTGTCATTACCAAAAGAGGATCTTTGCGGGTTCCGTTTGTCCAATAATTGGCAAAAGTGCAATGAATAAATTCATAGTTCCCGCCTCCCAAAAGAGCTAAATTATTAGTTCCACAATTTGAAATTACCGTATTTTCAAATTTCATTTCTGTGTTTCGAGCCAAAACACCAACACCTACAAAATTTTGAAAAATAGAGTTTCTTATGAGTAGTTTCCCCGATGGTCTATCAGGAAATTCTTTAAAAGGAAAAGGCTCAAATTGTATTCCTACAAAGCCATTTTTAAAAATAACGTTATCAAAAATTTGATCTTTATCGCTGCCATTTATCCATATACGATCCCATTGTCCAGCATTATCTTCCCAGTAATTTTCTAATCTATCTCCTTGAAAAACAATTGGGTTATCTGTTTTACCAACAGCTTCAATATTTCCGCCTCTATAAACCCACAAACCAGAGTTTTTATGCAAATGAATTTGTGTGCCTTCTTCAATTTTTAAGGTTAACAAAGAATCAACCATCAGGTAACCATAAATAACATGTGGTTTGTCGTTTTTCCAAGTTACCGTGGTACTAGAAACACCGTACTCACTCAGGTAAGAAAAGGAGGGAAGACCAGATACTTGCTGTGTTGGTCTGTAGTAATAAGCATTTTGCCCCCAAGCTACCAAATTTACTTTTTGCAAGTTTCCGTTCACCGAAACATAAATTGAATCATTTACCACAAAAGGTAGGTTTGCATTTGATGGATCTATGGTTACTTCCACAAAAACAAAGGCGCTATCTTTCGGTGCTATACTTACGTTAGAAACATCTTTAGAGGGTATTCCATCAACATTCATTCTGAATACTGAAGTTTTCCCGCTTGCTATCCAAACCCTATCAATTTCAATGGTTTGGTTGTATGGATTTCTAATCATTAATCTCCTTGTGGAGGAACCTATTGTAGTAAAAACAGTATCAAAAAATACAGTGTCGGTAGAGAACTCTACAATAGCATCATTTTCCTTGTATAATCTTTCTTTGCGGCACGAAGAAAAAAGTATGATACTAGCTAAAAATGAAAAGAAAACTACACTTTGTAATTTCATGGGGCGCAAAAGTAACGTAAGTAATAGATTTATATTTCGATTTACTATTTTTATAAAAGATTTAATTAGTTTTGCACTCCGAAAAATTTAGAAAATGAAAAAAGATATCCATCCGGAAAGTTATAGAATGGTTGTATTTAAAGATACATCTAACGATTTCTCTTTTATGTGTAAATCTTGTGCCGAAACCAAAGACACTGTTCAATGGGAAGATGGTAATGAGTATCCATTAATCAAATTAGAGATTTCTTACAAGTCTCATCCATTTTACACAGGTAAAATGAAATTGGTTGATACAGCCGGTAGGGTTGATAAATTCAAGACCAGATACAAAGGCTTCTACAAAGGAGACAAATAATTTAAATAGGTTAAACAATTCATTTAAAAGCTCCTTCGATGGAGCTTTTTTTTTGTTCAAATTTGAAAAAACTTATTTTCTATGCAAATAGTCTTATTCGATCCAAAATTTAGAGATAGTTTATTACCATTAACATTTACAAAAAGCGTTGCTAAGCTAAGAGTTGGTGGATTTTGTATTGATCAAAAATGGGAGAAAGCTTTAGGTTTACTTGTTAAAATTTTGACACAAGATTATTTACAGTGCTTGTATGACAGTAAAAATATTGAAGGCAACATTCTATATATTAATGCTGCAGTTTGTCCAAATGAAATTTTAGCAGAGGAATTAAATTCTATTTCTTTCACCAAGGCTATTTTTAGCAATGATATTCTGATAGGGTTTAAAAGCTCCGAAAATTTAAGTTTAGAACAAATTCATAATTTGACTTTTGATATTAAAGTCCAAACCAAATCAGATGTTTCTATAATTCAAAATCCATGGGATTTATTTAAACTAGCAGGGAAAGAAATAGCTGAAGACATTTCTAGATTTGATTTAGATAAACAATCAGAAAATAATTTAACGAAGCAAAATATTGTTTTTGGAAATCAATTATTTTCCCATCCATCTGCAAAAGCAAAAGGTTGTATTTTCAATACTGAATCTGGTCCAATTTATTTAGGAGAAGACACTGAAGTAATGGAAGGTAGTATTATTAGAGGGCCTTTTTTCTTAGGTGAACACAGTGCAGTAAAGTTAGGTGCAAAAATTTACGGCCCAACAGTAATTGGTCCGCATTGTAAAGTGGGAGGTGAAATCTCCAACTCTGTTTTGCAAGGCTATTCAAACAAGGGGCATGATGGCTTTATGGGAAACTCTGTGCTAGGCGAATGGTGTAATTTGGGTGCTGACACAAACACATCAAACCTAAAAAATAATTACTCAAAGGTTTCAGTATACAGTTATGCCACCAAATCAATGGAAAATACTGGAGAACAGTTTTGTGGAGTAATTATGGGAGATCATTCAAAAACAGGAATTAACACCATGCTAAATACAGGTTCAGTGGTTGGCGTTTCATCAAATATTTTTGGAGGCGATTTTCCGCCAAAGTTTATTCCTTCGTTTTATTGGGGAGGAAAAACAGGTGAAACCTTCAAGTTAGAAAAAGCCTTTGAAGTTGCTGAAAAAATGATGGCACGAAGAAATGTCAGTTTAACTGAGAATGACAGACAAATTCTCAGTCATATTTTCCATTTAGAGCAACAATAGTGTCAAAACCAACCTTGGCACAAACATTGAAATTCCCCAAAACCTAAAATATTTTAGGATAATTTTCTTAAGAAAAATATGAAAAACTTTATTGAGTTTTCCGATATAATTGAAGAAGGAGCTGATTTTATTCCACTTTTATCTACCGAAGATGAAGACAGAATAAATTCAGAAAAATTGCCTTCAGATTTACCCATTTTACCAATTCGAAATACCGTTTTGTATCCTGGCGTTGTTATTCCAATTACGGTTGGTAGAGATAAATCTATCAAACTAATAAACGACGCAAATAACAAGGATAAAATTATTGGGGTAGTTTCTCAAAAAGACCAAAATATAGAAGATCCATCTTTTGAACATTTATTTTCGATTGGAACAGTTGCACGCATTATCAAAATGCTAAAAATGCCTGATGGCAGCACAACTGTTATTATTCAAGGTAAAAGAAGGTTTAAGGTTTTAGAAGTTATCCAAACAGAACCTTACATGCGGGCTAATATTCAAGAAATTTTTGAACAAAAAGCAAACAAAACCAAAAAGTTTGATGCCGCCTTCAATTCAATTAAAGATTTAGCCATCAAAATCATTAAAAATTCACCAGATCTTCCAAGCGAGGCAAGTGTTGCCATTAACAATATTGACAGCCCTAACTTTTTAATGAATTTTATTTCTTCTAACATGAATATTTCTGTGAACCAAAAGCAAGAAATTTTAGAGCAAGAAGATTTGATGCAACGCGCAACTTTAACCTTAAAAAATCTTACGAGTGAGCTGCAAATGCTCGAAATGAAAAACGAGATTCAATCTAAAGTTAAAACAGATATAGATCAGCAGCAGCGAGAGTATTTCTTGCATCAACAAATTAAAACCATTCAAGAAGAATTGGGTGGAAATCCTGTTGAACAAGAAATTGAAGAGATGCAGGAAACTGCAAAAAGTAAAAAATGGACCAAAGAAGTTGCAGAAACCTTTGATAAGGAATTGAGCAAACTTCAGAGAATGAACCCATCTGGGGTTGAATATTCTGTCCATTTAAATTACTTACAGGTTTTGCTTGAATTGCCTTGGGGCGAATATTCTAAAGATAAATTAGATTTAAAAAGAGCCCAAAAGGTTTTAGACAAAGACCATTTCGGTTTAGAAAAAGTTAAAGAAAGAATTTTAGAACACTTGGCTGTTTTTAAATTGAAAGGTGACATGAAATCACCAATTATTTGTTTAGAAGGCCCTCCGGGAGTTGGAAAAACATCTTTGGGTAAATCTATTGCCGAAGCTGTTGGAAGAAAATATGTAAGAGCATCTTTAGGGGGATTGAGAGACGAAGCCGAAATTAGAGGTCATAGAAAAACCTACATTGGTGCAATGCCAGGTAGAATAATCCAAAGTTTAAAAAAGGCCAAAACATCTAATCCAGTTTTTATTTTGGATGAAATCGATAAAGTAGGCTCAGATTATCATGGGGATCCTTCTTCAGCCTTGTTAGAAGTTTTAGATCCTGAGCAAAACGAATCATTCTACGACAACTTTGTAGAAATTGATTATGATCTTTCTAAGGTTATGTTTATTGCAACAGCGAATAATTTGGCAAATATTCATCCTGCTTTGCGCGATAGAATGGAAATTATAAATGTTTCTGGTTACACAGTTGAGGAGAAAGTTGAAATAGCCAAAAGACATTTACTTCCTAGACAAATCAAAGAAAATGGACTAAATCCAACCCAAATAAAAATCAGCAAGCAGGTACTTGAAAAAGTAGTTGAAGAATATACTTCCGAAAGTGGCGTAAGAAACTTGGAGAAAAAACTTGCCACTCTGGTTAGAAAAATCGCTAAAAAAGTAGCGATGGAAGAGGAATCAACTCCAACAATTAGTGCTGAAGATTTACAAACATATTTAGGTAGAGGTATTTCAAAAGACAAGTATCAAGACAATAGCGCAGCTGGAGTAGTAACCGGCTTAGCTTGGACTTCGGTTGGTGGTGATATTTTATTTATTGAATCTAGTTTGACCAAAGGCAAGGGCAAATTAACGCTTACTGGAAATTTAGGAGACGTAATGAAGGAGTCTGCTGTTTTGGCCTTAGAATACCTTAAAGCGCATTCTATGGAGTTTAATTTAGAACAAGAGGTTTTTGATAAATGGAATGTTCATATTCACGTACCTGAGGGAGCAACTCCAAAAGATGGGCCATCAGCAGGTGTTACCATGCTAACCTCTTTGGCATCGGCTTTTACCCAACGTAAGGTTAAAAAGAATTTAGCCATGACAGGTGAAATTACCCTTAGAGGAAGTGTATTACCAGTTGGCGGAATTAAAGAGAAGATTTTAGCAGCCAAAAGAGCTGGAATAAAAGAAATTATTCTTTGTACCGAAAACGAAAAAGACATTAATGAAATCCCTGAAAAGTATTTGAAAGGTCTTAAATTCCATTATGTCAATAAAATGATTGAGGTTTTACAACATGCTTTGCTCGACGAAAAAGTTGATTCACCTTTGATTATTGCTTAAAATATTATTAACAAGCAATAATTCGCATTTTTGTGCGTAGGTAGTTCGGTAAAATGAAGAATCTCTTTTTAGTATTTATTACTTTATTTTTTGTAGAAATTTCGGTTGCCCAACAAGGTGGACAAAGAGCATATTCGTTTTTGCAAATTGCCAATAATGCAAGAAGCGCGGCAATGGGAGGCCAACTCATTTCACATGCAGGTAATATCAATCAAATTGCAGACAACCCGGCTCTTTTAGATTCTGTAAAACAAAATATTTCATTCAATTATGCCAACTATATTGCAGATATAAATGGTGGTTCCGTATTTTTTCATCCTCACCAAAAGTTAAAGAATACAGCATTTTCTATGCAGTATTTCAATTATGGTAAGTTTTTAGAGACCGATGAAGCAGGTAATATTACAGGAGAGTTTTCTGCTGGAGATTATGCTTTAGGTGCTTATAGAAAATTTAATTTTAGAGAGCATTTAACCTTTGGGGTTTCTTACAATGCTCTTTTTTCTTTTTATCCTCAATCATTTAATCTTGGAATGGGGCTTTCTGCTGGAGCATATTACACAAAACCAGAAAATAACTTTTCTGCAGGACTGGTCATTAAAAATGTTGGACTTCAATTGGTAAACCAAGCAGATCAAAACGATAAGCTTCCTTTCGAAATACAATTAGGAATGTCGAAACAATTAGCCAAAGCACCATTTAGAGTTTCTGTTTTGGCTCACAACCTGCAAACTTGGGATTTAACTTATCCTAATCCCGATGAAATTACAATAGACCCATTTACGGGAGAAGAAATAAAACAATGGTTTTCATTAGATAAGTTGATGAGACATTTTACAGGTGGAATTGAGTTTTTTCCTTCTAAAAGTTTTGTAATGAGGTTTTCATACAACCACCAAAGACGACAAGAAATGGCTTTAAATACGAGGTCTGGATTAGCAGGCTTTGGATTTGGTACTGGTATAAATTTCAATAAATTCACCATAGATTATGGAATTACAGGCTACCACCTAGCTGGTGCCCTTCATATGTTTTCTTTAAATACCAAAATTTAAAATTGAAAAAAATATCTGTTGCCATCGATGGACATTCTTCTTGCGGAAAAAGCACATTAGCAAAGCAAATCGCCAAACATTTTAATTACATCTATTTAGATACAGGTGCCATGTACAGGGCAGTAACCTTATTTGCTATAAATCAAAATGTTATTAATAAAGATGATTTTGATAAAGATGCCTTAATTGAAAAATTACCCGAAATAAATATTGAGTTTAAAGCCGATGAAAACGGAAAGGTAAACACCTATTTAAACAATCAAAATGTTGAAGAAGCAATAAGAACAATGAGGGTTTCATCATTTGTAAGCCCAATTGCTACTGTTAAAGAAGTAAGGGAAAAAATGGTGGAACTTCAACAAAAAATGGGCTCAAAAGGTGGAGTAGTAATGGATGGTAGAGACATCGGGACTGTTGTGTTACCTAAGGCCGAACTTAAAGTTTTTATGACAGCCAAAGATGAAATAAGGGCTCAACGAAGATTCGATGAACTTAAAGAAAAAGGCATTGATGATACATTCGAAAATGTATTGCAAAACCTTAAAGAAAGAGATTATATTGATTCAACCAGAGAGGAAAGTCCGCTGCTCAAAGCCGAAGATGCTTTGGTTTTAGATAATTCAGAATTATCTAGAGATGAACAACTTGAAATTTTAAAGTCTTGGGTTGAGGAAAGAGGTAAATTATAACTTTTCAATTTCCATCAAAACTTCTTCTTTAGATTTAGAAGGTTGGTAATATGCTAAAATTTTATCCAACACTTCATCAACCATAGCATCAGGACAAGAGGCGCCAGAGGTTAAAATAATTTTTACTTGCTCTTTTTGAGGCAAAAATTCAGTATCAGATTCAATTTCTTTCGTTTTGTAATTGTAATGCTTGATACTTTTTTCATCAAACTCATTTGCACTAGAAATGTAAAATGTTTTGAATTTATCCTCTAACAATTCTACCAAATGACTTGTGTTTGAGCTGTTATAGCCTCCAACTACCAAAGCTAAATCGGCATCAATGTTTAACAAGCCTAATGTTGCATCTTGGTTATCGTTGGTGGCATAACAAAGCGTATCTCTTGTATCGGCAAAATGATTTTTAATGTTTTCCTCGCCAAATTTATCAACCATTATTTTTCTAAAATACATAGAAATAGCGTGAGTTTCTGAGGCCAACATTGTAGTTTGGTTAACTACACCAATTCTTTCGAAATCCTTTTTTAAAACAAAACCTTCAGTATATTTTCCTTCAAATTTTTCGTAAAAATCATTTTCGGGTCTTTTACCTAAAATAACATCTCCAATAAACTCGGCTTCTTCCATATTTAAAATAACTACCGATGGGGCATTATCGCCACTATGAGAAAAGGTAGCCCTTGTTTCTTCATGTTTAAATTTTCCATGAATTATGATAGAATAATCAGAATCTCCTAATTTTTTACTGCTGTTCCAAACCTTTTTTACAAAAGGGCAAGTAGTATCGTATTTTTCTATTTGGATTCCAATATTTTTAAGTTTCTCCTCAATTTCTAAAGTTGTTCCAAATGCCGGTAAAATTACTATATCATCAGCTTTTAATTCATTCCAATCAATTAATTGATTTCCTGATGTATCTTGAATAAACTTGATGCCTTTACTTAATAAGTTATCGTTTACATGGGGGTTATGAATCATTTGACTCAACAAGAAAATTCGTTTTTCTGGATTATCCTCAACTGTTTTATGTGAAATTTCAATGGCATTTTCTACACCATAACAAAAACCAAAATGCCTAGCCAAGTAAAAACCAACATTTCCAAAATCTAAATAAGTAGGGGTAAAGTCTTTTTTGCGAGGATCTGTAATTTTTCTTGCCTCTTTAATTGCTGTTATAAAAGAGCTTTTGTAAAACGTAGGGATTTCAAATTTTTTCATGAAAATATTTGTGCAAATTTATGAAACAGTATAACCAACCAAAGTCATTTTGGTTTGATAAAATAAATTATTGGTTTTTAGTTGGATAGCTTTTTTTTATTTCTACTTTTGCACCTCCAAAAAATAAGGGCTAAAAAACAGCGTAGCCAAGTTAAATAACCTTTCATCGTGCTGTTCTAGGATGAAATACAATTTTGATTACATGTCAGAAGAAAACAAAAAAGCCTCTGAAGAAACACAGAACCAAGAGGTAAAAGCCGAAGCTACAGAAACAAAAGCTGAGGTAACAGAAACCCCAAACACAGAAGAAACTAAAACTGAAGAAGCTCCAAAGGCTGAAGAGGTTGTTGCTGAAGCTCCTGCAAAAGAGGAAGTTAAAGCGGAAGAAACTCCTGTTGAAGAAAAAGCTGAGGAAGCTGCTC
>JGI20154J14316_10001497_pt1 | contig 20461 bp, 16 predicted proteins | sample COG_04_FD_14316 | JGI IMG/M metagenome (IMG submission 14316)
CAAAAGGCCGGATGGCAATTCCGACCCGCTACCGTCCCCTGCTCGACGAACTCTGCGCTGGTGATCTGGTTATCACCATCGATATGAAGTCTACCTGTCTTATGTTGTCGCCGCTTCCTGAATGGAAAAAATTCGAAGAAAAAGTCGCCGCCTTGCCTGCTCTCGATGAGCTCGCCGAGATGTTGAGTCGTTTTGTTGTCGGTCAAGCCAAAGACCTCCAGGTCGATGGCAGTGGTCGAATTCTGATTCCGCCGGAGTTGCGCGGCTATGCACAGTTGGAGAAAAAATTGGTATTGGTAGGTCGCAGTCAGCGTCTTGAAATCTGGTCTGAAGAGAACTGGAACAGCGAGCGTGAAAAGTCACAGACAACTTACCGCAACATGCTTCTCGACCGAGACAATATGTCGGATGCATTGAAGAATCTCTCTTGGTAGAGGTTCCTGTGAATGAGATTGAAAAGCCGGAGCACACTAGCGTCCTTTTGCATGAGGCAATCGATGCAGTGGTTACAGATCCAGATGGCTTTTATATAGACGGCACCTTCGGTCGCGGTGGGCACACGGCAGAGCTGCTTTCAAGGCTCTCTGAACAGGGCAGGGTGTTAGCCATTGATAAAGACCCTCAGGCGATTGCCGCGGGTCGAGAGCGCTTTGCTGATGACAGCAGATTGACCATTGTTCACGGCTCCTTTGCCGATATGGGCGACTGGCTTGAAGGGCGAGAGGTGACAGGTGTATTGCTCGATTTGGGTGTCTCCTCACCGCAGTTGGATCAGGCAGAGCGCGGCTTTAGTTTTATGCGTGATGGGCCATTGGATATGCGTATGGATACTAGTTCTGGGTTGTCGGCGGCAGAGTGGATTGCCACTGCAGCTGAAGCAGACATTGCTCAGGTGATCAAAGAGTTTGGTGAAGAGCGCTTCGCCAAGCGTATGGCCACGGCTGTAGTGCGTGAGCGCGAACTTGCGCCGATCACTAGAACAGTACAGTTGGCAAAAATTTTGGCCGATGCGCACCCAGCATGGGAGCGCGGCAGACATCCAGCCACCAAGGCATTTCAGGCGATCAGAATTTTTATCAATCGCGAACTGGATGATTTGGTAGCGCTATTGGAGCAGGTAATAGATTTGTTGAAGATCGATGGTCGGCTAGTGGTTATTAGCTTCCACTCTCTTGAAGACCGCAAGGTTAAGCGCTTTATCCGCGATCAGGAACGAGGCATCAAGCTGCCGAAAAACCTTCCGGTTAGGGATGTAGAGCGCGGTGTTCGATTAAAGAAGATTGGCAAGGCAGTTAAGCCTGAGGCAGTTGAAGTAGGCGGTAATGTTCGCTCGCGCAGCGCGGTAATGCGTGTTGCCGTGCGTGTTGCATGAGTGCTGTGACAGGCCGTGACTCAGCGCAGCTTGCGCTGCTTTGGATTGTTGTGTTGATCAGCGCAATGGCGGTGGCTTACAGCAGCCATGTGTGCCGACAAAAGTATGACCAGTTGACGGCTCTCGAGCGTGAGAAGAATCAACTACAGGTGGCTTACGGTAAATATTTACTGGAGCAGAGTGCCTGGGGATCGCTGCAGCGGATCGAGACAATGGCTAAGGAAGGTCTGGATATGCATAGTCCGCAGCCCCAGGAAATAACAATGGTGAAGCGATAAAGTGGCTAAAAAGTCGATAAAAAATACCCTATCGCGCGGGCGTTACTATCTGGTAATGCTGGTCCTAGGTTCACTGCCCCTGATCGTTGCAGTTAAGATTGCCCAACTGCAAATTATGCCCAGCGAAGAGCGTGGCGCCGAGTTTCTCCAGACTCAGGGTGATGCCCGCGCCATTCGCACTGAAACCATTCCCGGTCACCGCGGTTTAATCACTGACCGAAATGGCGAGCCACTGGCGGTTAGCACGCCGGTCACCACCCTGATCGCCAATCCTAAGCGAGTTAAAGAGTATGCTCAGACCGATGATCTGGCGAAGCTGGCCAAAGCCCTGAATATTTCCCTGGTGCAGCTGCAGAGCCGCCTCAAGCGTTACCGTAATAAATCCTTTATGTATTTGGCCCGCCAGTTGCCCAGTGTTGAAGCTGATCGAATTCTCGACTTACAGGTGCCAGGTGTGTTTGGCCGTCAGGAATACAAACGCTTTTATCCCGCCGGAGAAGTCACCGCCCAGCTGGTGGGTTTTACCGATATTAATGATGCGGGCCAAGAGGGTATGGAGCTGGCTTACAATGCAGTTCTGGCTGGAGAGCCCGGCGCCAAAAAAGTAGTTAAAGATCTTGCCGGTCGAGTGATTAAAGATATTTCTCTGGTCAAGCCAGCCAGTCATGGTAGTACCCTGCGCCTGAGTATTGATCTGCGCGTTCAGTACGCTGCCTACCGAGCATTAAAAGCTTCGGTGCAGAAGCATCAGGCCAAGTCGGGCTCGGTGATTGTGCTCGATGTGCACACCGGCGAGGTGTTGGCCATGGTTAATCAACCCTCGTTTAATCCCAATGATCGTACCAATTTGAGTCCGGATTCGATCCGCAATCGTTCTGTCACCGACATGATGGAACCTGGCTCTACGGTCAAGCCCTTCACTATTTTAGCGGCTCTCGAGAGCGGTAAATTTGAGCCTGAGACAGTGATCAATACCAGTCCCGGCTATCTCAAAGTTGCCTACAAAACCTTTGTTGATACCCGCGATTACGGCTCTCTCAATCTGGCCGGCATTCTCAAAAAATCGAGTCAGGTGGGCACCACCAAACTGGCTTTGGCGCTCAACCCAGATACGACCCGCGAATTATTTGAGCGTGTTGGTTTTGGGGAGGGTATTGGCAGTGGCTTCCCTGGTGAAACCGCCGGTAATTTACCCGGTTATCGCAAATGGGATCCTGTGACTCAGGCGACCTTTGCCTTTGGTTATGGGTTGAGCGTTTCTTCATTGCAGCTGGCTAGAGCCTATTCGATTCTTGCCAACAACGGCCTGCGCCATGAAATCACCATGCTCGCCACTGACACTGCTCCGGATAATGTCCGTGTAATGGATGCTCAGTTGACGGCAACTGTTCGCTCTATGCTTAAAACCGCGGCCAGCGATCAGGGCACCGGCAAGCGCGCCATGATCGATGGTTACTCAGTGGGTGGCAAGACCGGCACGCTGCACAAAATCAAGGCTGGTGGCGGCTATGATCAGCACCGCTATATGTCTGCTTTTGCTGGACTAGCTCCAGTGGATGATCCGCGTTTGGTAACCATTGTGGTTATAGATGAGCCCCGAGACGGCGATTATTTTGGCGGCCTGGTGGCTGCCCCGGTATTTTCTGAGGTCACCGGCAGTGCCCTGCGCCTGTTGCAGGTGACACCAGATGCCATGAGCGCCGAGCGCAATATTGTCAGCCTGCCAACCACGCTGGCGAAGCGGGGCGGCTTATGATGGCTTCAGCAAAATATCCAATTAATGCTTCTAACAGTACCTCTATGACAACCTTGTCAGAGCTGCTCGCTGAGTTTGTCGATGTCAGCAGCTGCCCGGCGACGCCAATTACTGGCCTCAGTTTAGACAGTCGCGAAGCCAAGCCTGGGGATCTATTTATTGCCCTAAAAGGCACTCAGACCGACGGCGCTCAATATATAGCTCAGGCCATAGTCCAAGGTGCTGTGGCAGTATTGATTGAAGCTGGAGAAGAGACTGCTGACCAAGCGCAGCTGCCAGTTCCAGTTATTGCAGTGCCTAAACTAAGTGAATTTGTCTCGGATATAGCTGGCACATTCTACGGCCATCCATCACGTCAGATGGCGGTCACGGCGATCACCGGAACCAATGGCAAAACCACCTGCGCCCAGTTGCTGGCCAATCTCTTTGAGTTGCTCGGCGAGCCAGCGGGTTCTGTTGGCACTGTTGGTTACGGGACTGCTGGTAACGGAAAAGATGTTGATCAATCAGTCGCTGATACAGATCTTGGCAACCAAGTGCCCGCGCTAGAGCCAGATACCGAAGTCGCCGCCAGTGATATGTTAACCACGCCAGACGCAGTAGCTATGCAGCGTATTCTCGCAGAACTCCGTGATTCGGGCTCTCGCCGAGTGGCGATTGAAGCCTCTTCTCACGGTCTGGTCCAGCGACGTATTGCCGGCCTGCAGATTGATACTGCGATCTTTACCAATCTCTCACGCGATCACCTCGACTACCACGGCGACCTGAATAGCTATGCCGCGGCCAAATCACGACTGTTTGCCATGTCAGGACTCAAGCATGCGGTGATCAATCTAGATGACAATGTAGGTCGTCTGATTCTGGCTAATCTCGATCCCGCAGTGGATGGCATTACCTACAGCTTTGAAAATCACACCGCTGATATTCACTGTGATCGCATCGAACTGGGTGCTTCGGCAATAACTGCTGAGCTAGTAACTCCCTGGGGTCGAGGGCGACTCACCTCACCGCTACTGGGTAAATTTAACCTTGCCAATCTCCTCGCCGTTATCGGTGCAGCGGGTATGCAGGGCTTTAAGTTAGATGAGATTCTTGAAGCGGCTGCCAAATTAACCGCCGTACCCGGACGCATGGAGATCGTTGACCCTAGCGCTCGTCCATTAGTGGTCGTGGATTATGCCCACACGCCCGATGCCCTAGACAAAGCACTGCGTACTCTGCGTCTGCAATGTAGCGGCAAGCTGTGGGTGGTGTTTGGCTGTGGCGGAGATCGCGACAAGGGCAAGCGCGCCGAAATGGGTCGCGTCGCCGACCAGCTCGCTGACAATATAGTAGTCACCAGCGACAATCCGCGCAGCGAGCCGCCGGAACAAATTATTCACCAGGTTCTTCTGGGCATCAGCCGCAAAGTTATTGCGGTAGCGGATCGCAGGGATGCCATCCGCGCTGCAATCAATGCAGCTGCAGCCGACGATATTGTTTTGATCGCCGGTAAGGGTCACGAGGCCTACCAGATAGTCGCTGCCAAAAGATTGCCCTTTAGCGATCTGGCAGAGGCACGTTTAGCACTGCGTCAGAAGAAGGCAGGTGAGGTTATATGATTAACTCCCTGCGCCTTACTGATGCTGCGATCCGCTTTGGCGGAACTCTTCTCAACCCAGACTGCGAGTTTGATACTGTCTCGATCGACAGCCGCAATATTGCCGACGGTGATCTGTTTGTTGCACTGATTGGCGAGCGCCTCGATGGCCATCAATTTCTCGCCGATGTTGCAGATCGAGCCAGTGGCCTAGTGGTCTCCAGTGCGGATACAGATCTGCCGCTACCCCAGTGGGTCGTTGCAGACACCACAGTAGCCCTAGGTCAGCTGGCGCAGCTGCAGCGGGAAGCCTTTAGCGGCAAGGTTATTGCGGTTACCGGCAGCACAGGCAAGACCTCAGTTAAAGATTTAATAAGTTCGATTCTCGGTGGCCTAGGCACTGTCCACGCCACCAAGGGCAACTTTAATAATCATATTGGCGTACCCCTAACATTGCTCGATATGCATCAGGACGGTGACTTTGCGGTGCTTGAAATGGGTGCCAGCGCCGCTAGCGAAATCAGCTATCTGTGTTCTATTGCCAAGCCCCATATTAGCCTGATCAACAATGTCCAGAGCGCCCATTTAGAAGGCTTTGGCAGTGTTGAAGGTATTGCTGCCGCCAAAGGCGAAATCTACAGCGGTTTAGATGCTGCTGGCACGGCCATTTTAAATCTCGATCAAAGTTGGCAAGGCGATTGGATGGAGCTGATTGGCGACCGCGACTGCATTACCTTTTCTGTGGACGACGATTGTGCCGATGTCAGCGCCAGCGATATTCAGCTGCTTGAGAGCGGCTGCTGCCGATTTACCCTGCATCTGTTCGGCGAGACCTCTCTAGAGAGTCAGGTGGTCAACCTAGCTATTCCCGGTCATCACTCAGTGAGCAATGCCCTCGCAGCCGCCGCCTGTGCCATGGCTGCCGGCGCCAGCATCGAGCAGATTGTCACCGGCCTCGAGGCAGCTCAGTCTCCAGCTCGCCGTTTGCAAGTTAAGCCCCTAGCTCAGGGCGGCCAGATTATTGATGACAGTTATAACGCCAGCCCGGAGTCAGTGCGTGCAGCCATTGATGTGCTGGCTAGCCGTCCCGGTTATCGAGTCATGGTATTCGGGGATATGGCTGAGTTAGGTGTGGATGCAGAACAGCTGCACCGCGAGGTCGGGGCCTATGCTCTGAGTGCTGGCATCGACCAGCTCTATACCTTGGGCAGTTTGAGTGCCAGTGCCAGTGAAGTGTTTAAGGGGCAACACTTTAGCGATATGGAAAGCCTACAAGCACCACTGTTTAACGAGATTGAACGCAGTGATCTGAGCCTATTGGTCAAGGGATCGCGCAGTTCAAAAATGGATTTAATAGTTGATATGTTAGTGACGGGGAAATCCTAATGTTGGTATGGCTAGCTGAATATTTGAGTCAATTCTATAGCCCGTTCTCAGCGGTGAAATATCTCACCCTGCGCGGAATTTTTTCGGTGATCACAGCGCTGACAATCTGCTGGGTGCTGGGGCCGCGAATGATCGCTCTGCTCAACAGTCTGCAGATGGGTCAGGCAATTCGCAGTGATGGGCCTCAGAGTCACCTGAGCAAGGCGGGTACGCCGACCATGGGCGGTGCGCTGATCCTAATGGCGATGTTTATCAGTACGCTGCTCTGGTCAAATCTGGAAAATGTCTATATTTGGGTGGTTCTGGCAACGACCTTTAGCTTCGGTCTGATTGGTTGGGTTGATGACTACCGCAAAGTGGTACACAAAAATCCTCGCGGCCTGCCGGCACGCTGGAAATATTTTTGGCAGTCCCTCTGCGGTCTGGCAGCAGCGCTGTTTTTATTCTCTCACGCCCAGTCAGCGGCAGAGCTGGATCTGATTGTGCCGTTCTTTAAAAATGTTGCGATCAATCTGGGGCCCTTTTATATCCTCTTTACTTACTTTGTGATCGTCGGTACCAGCAATGCGGTGAACCTTACCGATGGCCTCGATGGCCTGGCCATACTGCCCACTGTTTTGGTTGCCGGAGCACTTGGCATCATGGCCTATTTAACGGGCAACTATCAGTTTGCCTCGTACCTGCATATTCCCTATATCAGCGGTGCAGGCGAGCTACTTATTTTCACCGGCGCACTCTGTGGTGCCGGTCTCGGTTTTCTGTGGTTTAACACCTATCCCGCCATGGTCTTTATGGGTGACGTAGGTTCCCTGGCACTGGGTGCGGCGCTGGGTGTGATCGCGGTGATTATCCGCCAGGAAGTGGTGCTGGCCATTATGGGCGGTGTATTTGTCATTGAGACTCTGTCGGTTATTTTACAGGTGGCCTCATTTAAGCTCACCGGCAAGCGTATTTTTCGAATGGCACCACTGCACCACCACTACGAATTAAAAGGTTGGCCTGAGCCGCGAGTAATTGTGCGGTTTTGGATTATTACCTTGGTTCTAGTACTGGTTGGTTTGGCCACATTAAAACTTAGATAAAGAGAGAGCAGAGTTACAAAGATGACAGACATGATTGCCACTAATCGCAACACCGCTATCCTTGGCCTAGGCGCCACGGGACTGTCGGTTGCCCGATTTTTGTCGTCGATCGGAAAGTCCTTTGTCTTTGCCGACAGCCGCACCGCACCACCGCGCCTGGCTGAAGTCCGCAAGATCTATCCTGATGTTGCGACTGTGCTGGGTCCCTTTGAAACTGACCTTTTACTCGGTTTTGATAGTATTGTGGTGAGCCCCGGAATTTCTCTTGAAGAGCCAGCACTGGTTGCTGCGCAACAGCAAAAAATTAAATTGCTCGGTGATGTGGAGCTATTTTTGGATCACGCCAAAGCGCCGGTTATTTTGATTACCGGCTCCAATGGCAAGAGCACCGTGACCAAGCTGGTGNGTGAAATGGCCGAGGCCAGTGGTCTAAAGGTCGGCGTCGGCGGCAATCTCGGCACTCCTATGCTGGATCTGCTGGATGATGAGAACCAACTCTATGTAATTGAGCTGTCGAGCTTTCAGTTGGAACTGGTGACCGATACCCGCGGTGCCATCTCGACAATCTTAAATATTAGTCCCGACCATATGGATCGCTACGCTGGCTTGCAGCAATATCATGCCGCCAAGCACCGCATCTTTCGCGGCGCCAGTCAGGTGATTTACAACCGTCAGGACCCATTGACCAACCCACTGTTATCAGTGGCGGTGAAAATCTGTAACTTTGGTTTAAACCATCCCGATCTGGCTGGCTACGGTCTGCTGGACGAAGACGGCGAAACTTGGCTTGCACATGGCTTAAAGCCGCTGATGCCCAGTGCCGAGCTGGCGATTAAAGGCCGTCATAATATTGCCAATGCACTGGCTGCACTGGCAATGGGCCAGGCCGCTGGTCTGGATATGGCCGCCATGCTGCAGACCCTGAAAACATTCAAGGGCCTGCCTCATCGCTGTGAATATGTCGCCACTCTTGACGGTGTGACCTATATAGACGATTCCAAAGGTACCAACATCGGTGCCACCGTCGCCGCGCTCGATGGTTTTGGTGAGACTGACCGAGCCAACCTTATTTTGATCGCCGGTGGTCAGGGCAAGGGCCAGAACTTTAATGAGCTCAAAGCACCCCTAAGCAAATTTGTTAAATTGCTGGCGCTGTTTGGTGAAGATGCTCAGCCGATTGCCGAGACCCTCGCCGGCACAACCCAAATAGAAACCTTAGATTCACTGCAGAGTGCGGTTGAGTCTGCGCGCGCCGCTGCTCAGCCAGGCGATATAGTGCTGTTGTCTCCAGCTTGCGCTAGCTTCGATATGTTCTCCGGTTTTGAACAGCGCGGCCGCTGTTTTCAACAGGCAGTCACGGCGGTGGCAGCATGAATATGACACTGCCACTTAACTTCTCTGGGTCAGAGCGCAGCAGCTGGCGCATCGACAGCTTGCTGCTGCTGGCAGTGCTGGCACTGATGTCCCTGGGCTTGACCATGGTCGCCTCAGCTTCATTTAGTTATGCCGAGCACAACTTTAACAATGAATTTTATTTTGTGAAGCGTCACGCCATCTACGTCTTTATCGCCCTGAGCGCTATGGCAGTGACCTTCTTTACCCCGCCCAGTGTTTGGTCACAGTACAGCCGATTGTGGATGTTGCTGGCGATCCTGCTATTGATTGCTGTTTTGATCCCGGGTATCGGCCGTGAAGTGAACGGCAGCCGCCGCTGGTTAAGCCTGGCAGGTCTCACCCTGCAGGTTTCCGAGTTGGCGAAAGTGGCCACAGTAGTGTTTATGGCAAGTTATTTTGCCAATAGCCGCGAAGGCTTCGGTGACGATTGGCGCGACTGGGCCAAGCCTCTGGGCGTACTTATGCTGCCTCTGTTGCTGCTGCTGATGGAGCCAGATTTTGGCTCATTGGTGGTGCTCTCCTGCACCTTTATGGCGATGTTATTTTTAACCGCGATTAAATTATGGCACTACCTGGGTCTGGTCTTCGCTGGTTCCTCATTACTGGTGTTGTTTGCCGAAGCAGCCCCTTATCGCATGGCGCGTTTAAGCAGTTTCCTGGATCCCTGGTCCGATCAGTTTAATTCTGGCTATCAGCTCACTCAGTCATTGATCGCCTTTGGTCGCGGTGAATGGTTCGGTGTTGGCCTGGGCCAGTCAGTGCAGAAAATGCTCTATCTTCCAGAAGCCCACACCGACTTTGTGTTCGCTATTTTTGCCGAAGAATTTGGTTTTATCGGCGTGCTCTGCCTACTGGGCCTCTATGTGTTGCTAGTGTGGCGCATCTTTAGCCTCAGCAAAAAGGCTGTGACCCAGGAATACTGGTACGGCGTCTTTGTACTAATCGGCTTTGGCTGCCTGATTAGCGGCCAGACACTGATTAATCTCGGCGTAAATGCCGGCTTCTTGCCCACTAAAGGTCTGACTTTGCCCTTTGTCAGTTACGGCGGCAGCAGCCTGATGGTGACCTGCGCCATGGTTGGCATGATGCTGCGCATAGGTCATGAGTTGCACCCGGATACACAGGTTGTCAGGAGGGTGCGCCGTGTTCGCTAATACCAGCACTTTATCTACAGCCACTTCATCAGAGAGCTGTCGCGTCATGATTATGGCTGGAGGCACTGGCGGACATGTATTCCCAGCCTTGGCCGTCGCCGATCAGCTCCGCGCCGCCAATGTCACTGTAGCTTGGCTCGGCACTCAACGGGGTATCGAATCAGATCTGGTTCCCGCCGCAGGCATTGCCTTGAGCTGCATAGATATTGAAGGTATTCGCGGTCGCGGAATTAGCGCCCTATTAAAAGCGCCTCTATTGCTGTGGCGCTCCATTCGCCAGGCATGGACTGTGCTCAGTGATTTTCAGCCACAAGTGGTTCTGGGTATGGGTGGTTTTGCCTCTGGTCCCGGCGCTGTGGCAGCCCGTTTAAAAGGTATTCCAATCGTTATACATGAACAAAATTCTGTTGCTGGCACCACCAATAAGCTGGTTTCGAGAATTGCTCGGCGAGTGATGCAAGGCTTCCCCGGTGCTCTGGCCAATGGCGAGTGGTGCGGCAATCCAGTGCGTCCAGAGATCGCCAATTTGGCGGCTCCAGAGCAGCGTTTAACTGGCCGTGGCGGTATGCCGCGCCTGCTAGTCTTGGGCGGCAGTCGCGGTGCTTTAGCGATCAATAAAATGTTGCCTGCAGCGCTGGCCTTAATCGCCCCGGATCAACGTCCACAGGTTCGTCATCAAACTGGCAAACTGCACAGCGCCGAGACTCAGGCGCTCTATGCTGCCGCCGATGTCAGCGCCGAAGTGGTTCCCTTTATTGAGCAGATGGATGAAGCCTATGGTTGGGCTGATTTCGCTATCTGTCGCGCCGGCGCCCTAACCGTGGCGGAGCTCACTAGCGCTGGCCTAGGTGCACTGCTAATTCCCTTTCCCTTTGCCATTGATGATCACCAAACAGTTAATGGCCAACTTTTGGTTGAGCAGGGTGCTGCTCTGATGTTCGCTCAGAGCGACTTAACCCCTGCCTTGTTGGCTGAGCAGATTACAGCTCTGTCTAATGACAGCGAAAGCCGCCTAAAGATGGCCATAAGTGCGCGTGAGCTAGCCAAAACTGGCGCCGCAGAACGCATAGCAGATATCTGTCTGGAGGTGGCTCATGCCTGATCAAACTAACTTCCAGCCTCCGGAAATGCGCCGTATCAAGCGTATTCACTTTGTCGGTATTGGCGGCAGTGGTATGTGTGGCATCGCCGAAGTATTGCTCAATCAGGGTTATGAAATTTCCGGTTCTGATATTAGCCAGGGACCCAGTATTCGTCGCCTGCAAGCTGCAGGTGCCACGGTATTTATCGGCCACAGTGAAGCCAATATAGTCGGCGCGAATGTAGTGGTGAAATCCTCTGCAGTCACAGTGGAAAATACCGAGATTGCCGCGGCACGTGCCCAGGGTATTCCGGTTGTACGCCGCGCTGAGATGCTCGCCGAACTGATGCGCTACCGTCATGGTATTGCCATTGCCGGTACCCATGGCAAGACTACAACTACCAGTTTGATCACGGCGATTTTGGCTGCAGATGGTCGCGATCCGACCTTTGTAGTCGGTGGTCGAGTTAATAGTGCCGGCACCAATGCCAAGCTCGGTGGCAGTCGCTATCTGGTGGCTGAAGCGGATGAGAGCGATGCCTCATTCCTGCATCTGCAGCCCATGGTTGCGGTAGTGACCAATATTGAAGCGGATCATATGGAAACCTATGATTTTGACTTCAGTCGCCTGACCAAGACCTATATAGAGTTTTTACACAACCTGCCTTTTTACGGTTTGGCTGTGATGTGCATAGATGACCCAGTGATTCGTGATCTGTTGGTGGACGTGGCCCGACCCATGCTGACCTATGGTTTTAGCGATGATGCGGCTTACCGTATTCGCGATTTGAGCGTCGAGCAGGGCCGCTCAAAGTTTGTTATCGAGCGTCCAGATGGACTCACAAACCTTGAAGTCAGCCTCAATATGCCCGGTCGCCACAACGCCCTAAATGCTGCGGCGGCTATAGCCGTGGCCAGTGACGAAGGGATTTCCGATCGCGCCATTATTGAGGGCCTACGCAGCTTCTCCGGTGTCGGGCGACGCTTTGAAATTTACGGCGACTACCAGCTGGAAAGCGGTGGCAGTGCCATGTTAGTGGATGACTATGGTCATCACCCCACAGAGCTTAAAGCCACTATAGATGCAGTGCGCGGCGGCTGGCCTGACAAGCGTCTGGTAATGATTTTTCAGCCCCATCGCTACACCCGCACCCGTGACTTATACGAAGATTTTGTCAAAGTGCTAGCCGAGGTGGATGTGTTGATTCTATTGGCTGTGTACCCAGCGGGGGAAGAGTTGATCGCCGGTGCGACGAGCAAAAACTTGTCTGGCAGTATTCGCCAGCGCGGCACTGTGGATCCGATCTATGCCGAGACCATCGAAGAGATTCCTGCGCTGCTGCAGGGGCTGGTTCAAGACAATGATTTAGTGATTACTCAGGGTGCTGGCAGCGTCAATAAGCTCGTAGCAATGTTGGCTGATGGCGGTCTCGGTTTGGGTCTAGTGTCCGAAGCGGAGGTGGGCTTATGAGCCAGCAATACGGTCGCGTTGGACTACTTTATGGCGGCACCTCCTCAGAGCGAGAAGTCTCCCTGATGAGTGGCGAAGCTATTCATCAGGCGCTGCTGAATATAGGCGTGGATGTTGTGGCTATAGATGCCGGCGACAATCTGCTGCAATCACTGCCCGGCTATCAGTTTGACCGCATATTTATTGCGCTCCATGGTCCCGGCGGTGAAGACGGCACACTTCAGGGTGCCCTCGAATACCTCAAACTTCCCTACACCGGCAGTGGCGTTTTGGCCTCGGCCCTAGCCATGGACAAATTGCGCTGCAAGCAAATGTGGCAGGGCATAGGTCTGCCTACCACAGATTTTGCCTTGCTCGACGCGGATTCCGATTGGTCTGCAGAACTTCAGCGCTTGGGTGGCCGAGTTATGGTTAAGCCCGCCGCCGAGGGCTCCAGTATTGGCATGAGCCGCGCTGCAACTGCAGAGCAGTTACAGACCGCTTGGGCTGATGCCTCCCAGTACAACACTGCGGTGATTGCCGAGCCCTTGCTGCCTGGTCCCGAATACACCGTGGCGATTTTGGATGGCCATGTGTTGCCTTCTATTCGCATTGAGTCAAATGCTGAATTTTATGACTATGAGGCGAAATATTTTTCTGATCAGACTCAGTATCTCTGCCCCAGCGAGCTGTCGGAAAGTCGGGAACAGGAACTTCAAAACCTCTGCCTCGAAGCCTTTGATTCAGTTGGCTGTCGCGGTTGGGGGCGGGTCGATGTGATGGTCGATGACCAGGGTCAGTTCCAGCTGCTGGAAGTCAACACAGTGCCAGGTATGACCAGTCATAGCCTGGTGCCCATGGCTGCCAAAGCAGCCGGTTTGAGTTTTGATCAGCTGGTCGAGAAAATTCTCGCGGGGGTCCTGTAATGGGCAATGCCAATCGTCGTGATGGTCAGACTTCAGAGTCACTGCTGGCAACAGCTGGCAACCACCTGGCGCGCATTATGCTGGTTAGTGTGATGGCACTAGTGGCTTATGGCGGCAGCCTGCTTTACAAGCAAATTGATAAGCCCCTGACCAATGTGATGATCGGCGGTGACTTCACCTATCTGCAGCCCGCCGAGCTGAGCCAATTGCTCGCCGGTGAAGTGGAGGGTGGATTTTTAAGTGTTGATTTGGCTGGCCTCAGGCAGGTTCTTAGAGACCATCCCTGGGTTAGGGATGTGACCATAGGTCGCGAATGGCCATCCATGTTAAAAGTCGAAGTAACAGAGGAAGTACCCATAGCCCGCTGGGGCAAAAAGGGTTTTCTCAATCGCTTGGGTGAGGAACTGATTATTGAAAATAACAGTCACTTGGGCGCCCTCCCAGTGTTGCGCACCGAGACCGGTAGCTCTCGGGAGATGATGAAGAACTATCAGCTGATGGCTGAATTGTTGGTTCCCTCGGGACTGAAAATCGCCGAATTGCAGCGCGATAGTCTAGGTGTTTGGTACTTGGATACAGCGCCGGGACTACGCATGGTGATTGGTCGCGATCAGATTAGCGAAAAGATTCGCCGCTTTAATCTGGTGTGGGCAGCTGGCCTCAATAAGTATGTAAAAAATATCGCAGCTGTAGATCTGCGCTATCCCAATGGATTGGCTGTTGCCTGGCGCGAAACTGCGTTGGCCATACAGCAGGAAACAAGACAAAAAAATACACAAGAGAGTACCCAAACAAACAATACAAACCCTGTTCAGGCATAACAGCGAGTTGGTGAGGTAAGAGTATGACCAGTGCAAATGAAGAAAATATGATCGTCGGATTGGATATAGGCACTTCCAAGATCGTCGCGATCGTCGGTTCAATCAGCGAGCGCGGCGAGCTTGAGATTATAGGAACCGGAAGCTATCCCTCCTCTGGTCTCAAGAAGGGCGTGGTGGTCAATATTGAAGCCACGGTGAACTCAATTCAGCGCGCTATTGAAGAAGCGGAACTGATGGCCGGTTGCTCAATCCACTCGGTATATGCAGGTATTGCCGGCAGCCATATTCGCAGCCTTAACTCCCATGGCATTGTCGCGATTCGCGACCGTGAAGTGCAGGAGCTAGATGTGGACCGGGTTCTGGATGCCGCAAGGGCTGTAGCCATTCCTGCAGATCAGGAAATCCTCCATGTGCTGTCTCAGGAATTTATTATCGACAATCAGGAAGGCGTTCACGAGCCAATCGGTATGTCCGGCGTGCGTCTTGAAGCCAAAGTGCATCTGGTGACCTGTGCCGCTAACGCAGCCCAGAACATTAAAAAGTGTATCCGTCGCTGCGGCCTCGAAGTGGAAGACATAGTTCTGGAGCAGCTGGCTTCCAGCGATGCGGTCCTTACCGAAGATGAAAAGCAGTTAGGTGTGGCGCTGGTTGATATTGGCGGCGGCACCTCAGATATCGCCATCTACACCGAGGGTGCGATTCGCTACACCGGCGTGATCCCAATAGCCGGTGATCAGGTGACCAACGATATTGCCATGGCGCTGCGCACACCGACGCCCCATGCCGAGGAGCTGAAGATTAAATATGCCTGTGCACTGGCGAAACTGGCGCGTCCAGAAGAGACCGTGAAAGTGCCCAGCGTCGGCGATCGAGAGGCTCGGGATCTGTCCCGTCAATCTCTCGCCGAAGTGGTCGAGCCGCGCTACGACGAACTATTTACGCTGATCCAGGCGGAGATACGTCGCAGCGGTTTTGAAGAATTGATTGCTGCAGGTGTAGTACTGACCGGCGGTACATCAAAGATGGAAGGAGTGGTTGAGCTGGCGGAGGAAATCTTCCATATGCCAGTACGAATCGGCACACCGGTCAATATCAAAGGTCTATCGGATGTAGTCAACAACCCGATCTATTCCACTGGTGTTGGCCTGTTACATTTTGGAGCCCAAGCTCAGCGCAAGCAGAGTGCGGGAGAGTTAACCAAGGGTCCATCACAGAGCTGGTTTAGCAAGCTCAAAAACTGGACCCAGGGTGGTTTATAAAAGGTCATCAATGTCGATGACTGTTTTTTAATTGAGAGGCGCAAGGGGAAACATATGTTTGAACTAGTAGAGAGCATTCCAAAGAATGCAGATATCAAAGTAATCGGAGTCGGCGGCGGTGGCGGCAACGCGGTCCGTCATATGATGGAAGGCAATATCGATGGTGTGCAGTTTATCTGCGCTAACACCGATGCCCAATCACTCAATGACCTGAGTAATGCAACCGTACTGCAGCTCGGCGGAACACTGACTAAAGGTCTGGGTGCTGGTGCCAATCCTGAAGTGGGTCGTCAGGCCGCTCTGGAAGACAAAGAGCGTATTGCCCAGGCGATTGAAGGCGCCGATATGGTGTTTATTACCGCTGGCATGGGTGGCGGCACAGGTACTGGTGCAGCGCCGGTAATTGCCGAAGTGGCCAAGCAGATGGGTATTTTGACCGTCGGCGTAGTCACGCGTCCCTTTGCCTTCGAAGGTCGCAAGCGCATGGACATTGCCAATCAGGGTATAGCCCAGCTTAAAGAGCGTGTCGATTCACTGATTATCGTACCCAACGAGAAACTGCTTCAGGTTCTCGGCAAAGATATGACTGTACTGAACGCCTTCAAACAGGCTAACAACGTACTTTTTGGTGCGGTACAGGGTATTGCCGATCTGATTCTGCTCGAAGGTCTGATCAACGTCGATTTCGCCGATGTGCGCACAGTAATGTCCGAAATGGGCATGGCGATGATGGGTACTGGCGAAGCCAGTGGTGAAGATCGCGCGATTATCGCCGCAGAGAGTGCCATCAAGTGCCCACTGTTGGAAGATATCAACCTTCAGGGTGCCAAAGGTATTCTGGTTAATATCACCAGTGGTTACGACCTGACTCTGGGTGAATTTGAAGATGTTGGCAACATTATCCGCGACTTCTCAGACGAAGATGCCACCGTTATTGTGGGTAGCGTATTTGATCCAGAGCTCACCGATAGCCTGCGCGTAACCGTGGTTGCCACTGGTCTCCAAGAGCCTGGTGAGAAGCGCACGCCCATGAGTGTGGTTGTGGATAATCCACCGCGCACCTCAAGAGGCGAAGTGGACTACGATAGCCTGGTCAAGCCAACTGTCACCCGTCGTGGTCAGGGCGCTGGACAATCCACCGCGCGCAAGATGGATCTGCACGCTGATCCAGAGCTCGATTATCTAGACGTTCCAGCCTTTTTGCGCAAGCAAGCGGACTGATAAAAGCCCTAGAAACCCTGCCCCCTGTCACCTTCGCCTCAGATTTAAAATCTTGGTGATAGGGGGTATCTCTGGTAATATCCCGAGCTTTCACCAAGAGAGATTGGGCATGATAAAGCAGCGCACGTTAAAAAACGTGATACGTGCAACTGGCGTGGGTCTCCACACCGGCGACAAGGTCTACCTGACCCTGCACCCTGCTGAACCGGATACGGGCATTGTCTTTCGCCGTACCGACCTAACTCCTGTTGTAGAAATCCAAGCCAAAGCTGAAAATGTCGGCGATACCAAACTCTCCACTACCCTGATGAATGGCGATGTACGTGTTAGCACTGTCGAACATTTGCTCTCGGCCTTTGCCGGTCTGGGCATAGATAATTTGATTGTCGATGTCTCCGGTCCTGAAGTTCCGATTATGGATGGCAGCGCCAGCCCCTTCGTATTTTTACTGCAATCCGCAGGCATCCGCGAACAGGATGCAGCGAAGAAATTTATTCGCGTGATCCGCGACGTCACCCTCCGTCAGGATGACAAAGTGGTTACCTTTAAGCCTTTTGATGGCTTTAAAGTAAACTTTGAAATTGAGTTTGATCACCCAGTGTTTAAAACTCAGGCCCTCACCGCCAGTGTCGATTTTTCCAGCACCTCATTTGTCAAAGAAGTCAGTCGCGCGCGCACCTTTGGCTTTATGCACGAGTTCGAATATCTGCGCTCTGTGGGCCTGGCCCGCGGTGGCAGCTTTGAGAACGCGATTGTGGTTGATGACCTCAAAATTTTGAATGAAGACGGCCTGCGCTACGAAGATGAATTTGTAAAACATAAAATTCTCGATGCCATTGGTGACCTCTACCTACTTGGCAATAGCCTGATCGGCGAATATAGCGCCCACAAATCCGGCCATGCACTCAACAATGCCGCTCTGCGCGCATTGATTGCCGACACCGATGCCTGGGAAGTCGTGACATTTGTCGATAATCCAGAAGATGTGCCGATTAAGTACATGAAAGCCAGTTAAAACAATAAACAATTAAATAGCTAAATAGTCGATTAGAGAAAGAAACCAGAAAACGGATTATTAACAGACAGTGAAAATCATTCTGATCAGCAACCGGGCCGAAAAAGTCCGCACCCTGAGCCTCAATAGTTGGGCCAAAGGACTGCTGTCTGTCTTATTGCTGGGTATACCAGTCGCCGCTGGAACGTTATTGGGCGTTAAAATCGCCGACGGTCGCTGGGAATTACTAGTGGAAAACAGCATTAGCGAAATGCAGCACGAAATGGTCCTGCAGCAGCAGGAAGTGGATAGCGGACGAGTTGAAGCTAGCCGCACTCTAAACGCCATGACCATCAAACTGGCTGAGATGCGCTCGCGGCTGATTCGTCTCGATGCCCTGGGCGAGAGACTGACGCAGATTGCGCGCCTTGAAGAAGGAGAGTTCAACTTTTCCGACAGCCCCGGTATTGGTGGCCCTGAGGGTTCACCCCTGCAGCGCAGCATCAGTTCAATCAGCGTGCAGCCAGAGTTAAGCGCAATCTTCGATAGCCTCGACCGCAAGCTCGACAACCGTGAATCCCAGTTGCAGATACTCACTTCAATGATGTCCGACAGCAGGCTCAAGAAAGAGCAGACCGTTGCCGGCAAACCGATCGACAAAGGTTGGATGTCCTCCGCTTATGGCATGCGCACTGACCCGTTTCACGGTGAACAGCGCTGGCATGGCGGTGTCGATTTTGCCGGTAAAAAGGGCTCAGACATTATTGCCGTGGCCTCTGGCGTAGTGACCTGGTCAGGCAAGCGCAGTGGCTATGGCAATATGGTTCAGATCAACCATGGCGATGGCTTTATCACTCGCTATGGTCACAACGATGAAAACCTCGTGACCCTTGGCAGTATTGTCAAAAAAGGTCAGCACATTGCCCGCATGGGCAGTTCCGGTCGTTCCACTGGCCCCCATGTGCACTTCGAAGTATACAAAAACGGTCGCACTGTCGATCCGGCAAGCTATATCCACAAGACCCACCGCTAATTCCCCTGCATATTCAGTAAGGCCTCTGCCGATGGCGTAAAGCCCTCAGCACAATCGGTCTACACTGTGGTTACCTAATCCCTTGGAAGTCTCATTATCTATTGACGGAAAAAATTAAATGTTGGCAAATATATTCAAGAAAATTTTCGGTTCCAAGAACGACCGAGAAATACGCAAGTTAGGCAAAACTGTAGCCCAGATCAATCAGCTAGAAGCCGCTTTAGCCGCTCTCAATGATGTGGATCTCAAGGCTGAAACTCTGCGCCTGCGCCAGAGGTTGGACGCTGGCAGTAGCCTCGATGAACTCTTACCCGAAGCCTTTGCCCTGGTCCGCGAAACCTCCAATAGAGTCATGGGCATGCGCCACTTCGATGTGCAGATGATCGGTGGCATGGCTCTGCATCAGGGGCGTATCGCCGAAATGCGCACCGGTGAAGGTAAAACCTTGGTCGCCACATTGGCAGCCTACTTGAATGCGCTGCCAGCCAATGGCGTGCACGTGATCACAGTGAATGACTACCTCGCCCGTCGCGATGCCCAGTGGATGGCGCCGCTGTATCAGGCCCTCGGCCTTTCAGTTGGTGTAATTCAGTCCTATCAGGGCCCAGACAGCCCGAACTCTTTTATTATGGATCAGGGTGACGAGACACTGCGCCCCAGCAGTCGCCGTGAGGCCTATGCCGCGGATATCACCTATGGCACCAACAATGAATTTGGTTTCGACTATCTGCGCGACAATATGGCCCTGCGTCAGGATGATAAATCCCAGCGCGGTCTGAGCTTTGCCATAGTCGACGAAGTGGATTCGATCCTCATTGATGAAGCGCGCACGCCCCTGGTGATCTCCGGTGCCGCGCAAGACAGTTCGTCCCTCTATCGCAGCGTCAACGCCCTGACCCTGAAACTGGCGGCGGGTACTGAAGAAGAGCCAGGTGATTTTGTTGTCGATGAAAAGACCCGCTCAGTAGAGCTCACCGAAGAGGGCTTCCAGAAGGTCGAAGATATCTTGATTGGTGAGGGTTTACTCACTGCCGACGAGAGTCTCTATCAGGCTGCTAATCTGGGTCTGCTGCACCATGTGCACTCGGCACTGCGCGCACAAAACCTATTTCAGCGGGATATCGAATATATAGTACAAGACAACCAAGCGGTGCTTATCGATGAGCACACCGGCCGCACCATGCCCGGTCGTCGCCTCTCCGAGGGTTTGCATCAGGCCATTGAAGCCAAAGAGGGACTGGATATTCAACAAGAGAGCCAGACATTGGCCTCCACCACCTTCCAGAATTATTTCCGTCTCTACGACAAGCTTGCCGGTATGACTGGTACCGCTGACACCGAGGCCTTTGAATTCCAGCAGATCTATGGCCTGGAAGTGATGGTTATCCCGACCAATGTGGACGTAAAGCGTCAAGATTTAAATGATCTGGTGTTTTTGACCCAAGAAGAAAAGTTCGAAGCAGTAATCGAAGATATCGCCGATATTACCAAGAAGGGCGCTCCAGTGTTGGTGGGCACCGCCTCGGTGGAAACTTCCGAGCTGCTCTCCCAGATGCTGAAAAAGGCTGGAGTTAAACACAATGTATTGAATGCTAAACAGCACGAACGTGAAGCCAATATTATTGTTGAAGCTGGGCGTCCAGGGGCGGTCACCATCGCCACCAATATGGCCGG
>JGI20154J14316_10001511_pt1 | contig 20377 bp, 19 predicted proteins | sample COG_04_FD_14316 | JGI IMG/M metagenome (IMG submission 14316)
CTTTGCCAGAGCGGTGTTAATATACTTCAAGAAGCTCAGGCTTCCAGAGGCTGATCGGAAAGACTATATCAGTGGCATATTAGTAGACTTTCACTCCTCGAAAGAGCGATTTCGCCAGATGGTCGATGTGGCGCGTAGCGAACAAGAAATTAAAGCGTTCGAACAACAGCTGGCTGCAGCTGGGTTCAACAGCATTACTGCCAAACCACTGCTAAAAGATGGGGCACCAGTAGCATGGAACATAAAAGCAAAATAATATTATTGATCAGTGTATTTCTGATTGGGTCAGTGCAGGCAAGAGAGGCATCTGAGTGCCTTAAAATACAGGATAACAAGGCTAGATTAGCCTGCTATGACAGGGCGTTGGGCTTTAAAGGCAGCTTGCCAGAGAGACCTCAGGTTGTGGAGCAAACTAAATCTATCAGCCCAGTTGTCTTGGACAGCAAACAGCAGCCTGCCGAAGCTCCTGATTCGCCGGTGCTAATTCGAGCACAGGAAGCCTATGATCAGGTAGTTGCCGACTCTATCACCATGTTGGTAACCAAAGTGAACAAGACCAAGCGTCAGGGGGTCTATTTTACCACCAATACCGGCCGCACCTTTAAGAAGGTGACTGATCGCAATATCGCTTTCAGGGTTGATGACCAGGTTGAGTTGCAACCTGGTGTTCTCAGGTCAATATTTCTGGTAAATCAGGACGGGTTAAGAATAAAAGTGAAGGAGATAAAATAGATGCAGAACTTAAAATCATTAGTCAAACCATTGGGCTTGGTGCTGTTTACAGCTATATTTGCAGCCTCAAATGCTGTGGCCAACCTGCCTGAATCAGTTAAAACCCTGTTGAACGGTTATGAGTTCCGTAATGTCAGCGTGTCGCCCTCAGGGAAATATATTAGCCTGATAATGAAAGAAGATGAGCGCGGCACATTGGTTATCCTCAATCGCAGCACCATGCAGGTTGAGGAAAGTATTCGCTATGAAGATGACGATAATATTGAAGTCAGTGGTGGTAGCTGGGTATCAGAAAATCTGTACAAGTATCGGGTACTGACGGAATATTCAGAGGGTCGCCGCCCTGGTGACTTCGGCGACCAGTTTATCTTTAATATGGAAACAAGAAAAAATACCAGAATCTGGAACTACAGTGGAACATATCTCAATAAGGCCCTGCGCAGCGGCAAGAAAATTTATGGCCGTCTGGATATTCTGTCCTACCTGCCAGAGGACGACAGCAATATTTTAGTGGCGGTTTCCCCCTTTAAACGCGATGGTGGAGTTCGGCCTATGGTTTATAAGCTCGAACTGTCCACAGGCGACCTTGCCCGGGTTATGAATGGTCCCGCACGTGGTGCATCTATGCTTACCAATGAGACTGCGGGAACCATAGTGGCCTCAGCGCCGACTGAAGAATTCACCACAGAGTTTTTCTTCCGCAGAACTGACGATACAGAGTGGACTGACATAGACATCAATTTGCCCGGTCGTTTTAACGGGCTTAGCGTGAGCGACGACGGAAAGCTTCTCTATGGCCTGACTCAGGTAGATGAGGGGCCCAATGCACCTCGTTTGCTGGTCAGTATCGCTCTGGATTCCGGTGTTATGGAAACTGTTCATGACTTCGGTTTCGTCGCTGAGATCTCAGTGGAGTTTGGCGAGGGCGGCCACCCCAGCTATGCCACCTGGATTGCCGATGAGCCAAAGATTCGGATATTCGAGAAAGACCTAGTTTCCACTGTGGTAGCAGGCTTTATGAAAAGCTTTAAGGGCTTTAATGTCAGTCTTACCAGTGTCGATGACAACGAAGAGAACATGGTTTTTCATGTAGGCTCTCCTGGTGTCATTGGCGAGTACTATATCTGGGAAAAATCTAAAGGAAAGGCTCGTTATTTATTTAGCTACAGCGAGAAGATCAATAATCTAGAACTCAACTCATTTACAGCCGTCGACTATGAAGCCAGTGATGGCGTAAAGATGCAGGGCTGGTTGTTGATGCCAAAAACTGGCAAGCCCAAGGGCCTAGTTAATTATATCCATGGTGGACCCCATGGGCCCTATATCTCCTATGATTTTAATACATATATGCATATCTATGCAGAGCTAGGTTACGCCGTGTTTGCCCCCAATTTTAGAGGCTCAGGTGGCTATGGCTATAATTTTGAAAAGGCTGGCTACACATTGTGGGGCACCCGTATGCTCGATGATATGCGTGACGGCGCCGAGTATGTTCAGGCAAACTATGATGTAGGCGACAAGGTTTACACCGCAGGTGCAAGTTACGGTGGTTACTCCAGTGCGCAAAATGTGGTGCGTCACAATGACTACTACGACTGCAGTATTATCGATGCCGGGTTCTTTAATTTTGAAGAGTTAAAGGATACCTGGGACGGCCGAGAGGGATTTACGACAGACGCCTTTACTGACAATGCCATGGGGCGCGATCCCGAACAGTTAAAGGCTATGTCGCCGCTCCAAAATATCGATCGTATTAGGGCACCTATGCTGATTACCCATGGTAAGGTTGATAGCCGCACGCCCATTGCCGGTGCCAAGCAGTTTATTAAAGCGCTTAAAAAAACCGATCTGGACTATGAATACTATGCCTATGCCAAAGAGGGACATGGTTTGTGGTTTAAGCCAAACAGGTTAGATCGCTTTGCTAAGGTTAAGAAGTTTCTTGAGCGCTGCGACGCTATGCCGTCAAAAACTAGCGCCCAGACAGCAGCCAGGTAGAATCAAAAAGCCCCGGAAATATCCGGGGCTTTCTGCACACAGCCTATGGGCTACCACCGCACTAATCTCCTAGAGTTGACTTGTGCCCTCTCTAAACTTCTCTAAAACACCCAGTTTTTCAGGGCTGTCTGCCCAGGACTCCAACTTCCTATCCAGTTCACCTATGCGCGTTGCAGTGCGTTGATAAAAGCCATTATTCTGCCCTGAGAGCTCTTGGAGAACCGCACTACTGGCCAGCTTAATGCCACCAATATTCTGGGGTGCCAGCTCAATTAGATTCACCACATAGTTAACCCCCCACTGAATTCTAGTTGCCGGCCCTTTAGAGGTATCCCAAGCCTGCTTATACCAGCCAAGCGCCTCTTGGTTATTGCCCAGCTGCGCCTCCAGATAACCCAGATCAGACATCAGATAGTAGGGGTGCTTGGTTACCCTCAGGCTACTTACCAGCATCTGACGGGCATCATCAATCAGGTTTGCATCAAGCAGAGCCTGAGAGAGGCTATTCACGGCACTGTGGTATTGGTATTGGTCTGCGGCAGCCAGGCCCCAGGTAACCTGTTCCTTAATCCAGGCTAATTGTTCAGTGCCCAAGTCCTGGCCTTCAGCCAGAGAAGCATTCTGCAACAGCACCCAGCCGGACAGTGCTCGCAGACGCATCAACAGATTGAGCTCAGTATTGGCTAATATCCCCCGCAGATTATCAACCAGCTGCTGGCGCAGGCTGGCTAGCTCTGGACCCTGAGCGAGCGCCGCCGATAGAGCAGCGCCGCCATACATTAGGCTGTCTCTATTAGCACTGCGAAGTTTAGCGTCGGCCAAAATAGTTTTGAGTTGATTAAGGTAGTTATCTCTCAGAGCTAGGTCCTCTGATTCTAGCCCCACCCATTGTTCAATTGCCAATAGCTGCAAGCGACTTTTAACCAGAGTTAAATCCTCAGGACAATTGGCTGCCAGCAGTTGAAACAGATCGTATCGCTCCTGAGTGGTACTATTCTCAGCTAGAACCTTGCCTCGATCTTGCCCCCATGAGTAATAGGCCAGCAGCTCCCAGTCGGCAGAACTTATAGGCTGGTCGGCTTTAACCGCCGCCACCAAGTCAGCCACTGGAGTAATAGCATTAATAGCGAGCTCGAGAATCCCCATGTAACGCTGAATATCCATACCGCCAGGAATTCGGGTGATCTCGGTACCCTGGGGTGAGAATACAATAACTGTGGGATAGCCATAGACAGAAAACGTTTCGCCGTACAGCTGAGCCTGCTCAGTGTCCCCATCCAGATAGACAGGAATAAACCACTTTGACTGGTCTATAAACGCCTGTTGCTTAAAAATAGTGCCTTTCAGCTCATGGCAAGGGGGGCACCAAACAGCACCCCAGTACAGAAAAAGAGGTTTATCCTGCGCAGCAGCCTCCGCAAAAGCCCCCTCAACAGAGCCCTCAAACCAGTCAATACCCGCTGGCCGATCCAAGCCCGCCTGAGAATCAGCCACAGATGAAGAATCCGCACCCACCGATCCACCGTCACAACCCACCATCACCAAAGCCACCAACAGCAGCATCAAGCCTCGACCAACCAGCCCCATAAAACCCTCCAGAAAAACGCTTATAATTAATCTAATAACAGCAGCATAACCCAGATAACCAAACACACAAAGGCGGGGCGGAGCCCTGAGCGCAAAGCAAGAATCCATCGAACCTTCGATGACTCTCCCACAGGCATAAAAACCCTCCAGCTCCCACTCAGGCTCTTACCAAAATATGACCCCATAGGTCTCGGACAAAACGCGCAGCGTTTTGGACGCACTCGCCAGCGAGGGCGGGGCGAAGCCCTGAGCGCAAAGCGCGAATCCATCGAACCGTTCGATGACTTTCTTACAAACGAAAAAAAACCCCAGCTTACGCTGAGGCTTTTTAAATTATGGTGCCCGGTCTCGGAATCGAACCAAGGACACGAGGATTTTCAATCCTCTGCTCTACCAACTGAGCTAACCGGGCTTCGCAAACTACTTTTGCGCATCTCGAAAGAGGCGCGTATTAAAGCGTTTGAATAGCAGTTCGTCAAGGGTTATTCGGCAGGCGGGACGTATCCTTCAGCCTGATCGACCTCTTCACCGGCAAAGAATTTTTCGCGCTGCTCAGAGAGGTAGGTTCGGGCGGTCAAATCCATCATATTTAGACGCATTTCATTGATGAGAGTGGTCTGGTGAGTCATCCAGTCAGCCCAGGCCTGTTTAGAAATATGATTGTAGATTTCCTCACCTTTGGGGCCGGGGAACGGAGCAGTGTCCAGTCCGGGTAATTCTTGCTTGAGTTTGCGACAAAAAACGGTGCGCACCATATCTGGTCTCCAGATTATTTACTTGGGGTGTATCAGCGCAACAATAGGCGCGGGCATACCCAATGATAGTGGATTCTGCGGGTTATACCAGAGTTGATTGTCGCCTTCAGCCACAGTGCAGCCGCGATCTAGGGCCTGCACCAAAATGGGCTGATAATCCAGATGGAAATGGCTAAAGGTATGGCGCTTTACTGGTTGTGGCTGCCGGTCAGTCAGCTGCAGCCCGAGATTGGCGCAGTGATCCTCAGTCTGCTCCACCAAATCTACCTGGGGCAAAACCCAGAGCCCACCCCAGAGCCCGGCTGGAGGGTTCTTTTGCAGCAATAGCTCGCCCTGGGGATTGCTAATCAACAGAAAGCAGGTGGTTCTTACGGGCAGCTTTTTCTTGGGCTTTTTACCCGGATAGTCGGTCTGATTGCCCTGGCTGTAGGCAATACAGTCGGCCGACAGAGGGCAGTGTTCGCAGTTGGGCGATGATCTGGTGCACAGGGTAGCGCCCAGATCCATCATGGCCTGGGTGTAATCGGCCACCCGCTGCACAGGGCTGTAGAGCTCTGCTTGCAGCCAGAGTTTATTGTGCACTGAGGTCTGTCCTGGCCAGCCATCTATGGCAGCGTACCTTGCTAAGACGCGCTTCACATTGCCATCCAAGATCGCCGCCGGCTTTTTAAAGGCGATGGAGCAGATAGCCCCAGCGGTAGAGCGGCCAATGCCCGGCAGTTCACAAAGCTGTTCTACGCTATCTGGAAACTCGGTACCCAGGTCAGAGCAGATAATCTGTGCGGTTTTATGCAGGTTGCGGGCCCGGGCATAGTATCCCAGCCCAGTCCAATGGTGCAGCACCTCATCCCCAGAGGCGGCAGCTAGGGCCTCCACTGTGGGAAAACTTTGCATAAAGCGCTCAAAGTATGGGATCACTGTATTTACCTGAGTCTGCTGCAGCATAATTTCCGACACCCAGACGGAGTAGGGGCTTATGCTGGTCTGCCAGGGCAAATTAGTGCGCCCATGCACATCAAACCAGGTCAACACTGCCTGTTGAAACTGTTTAGCCGACATGGTCAACGCTTGAGCAACTCAGAGATAAAGCCTTTCACCGAATCTGTTGCATCCTGTTGCTGCAGTCCCGAATTGCCGAAGAGTTTTTCCAGGGCAGTGTTTTTAAGTAAATCTCTCAGCAGCTGCTCATCTGGATTGCAGGACAGGCCGCCGGGGTTGCTCTGGCCAAATGCACCCTTGCAGATAAAGGGTATCTGGCGATTCTGCAAACGCTGATTAACGCTGCAGCCGGTCGGGCTGGTCACTGCCTGATCTACTCTGGCGCTGGCATTGATCTGGTACTGCCGTTTCACTAGGTTGACCGAGCCCCGGCCCATAATCTCCAAATTGCCCGTACCAGTGCTGTAGTCATTGAGCAGCAACTTGCCGCCACTGAGCTGAAAGCTGCCCTGTAGGTTATTGAACTCTGTGCCCTGGGGCCAGTTCTGCGCAGCCTGAGCTCTGGCCGATAAAAGTGCGGCTGCATTACAAAAACTCTGCTCTATATTGAGCCCTTTGTAGATGGGCTCAATGACCTGGAATTTGCCTGCACCAGACAGAGACCTGATTATCTCTCCTAAATTTGCACCCACACCCTGAATATTGGCATCCAGATTAAGCCGGCCAGCCAATGTGCTCTCGTCTCCCAATGCCGAAAGGGCCTGATCTAAATCTATGTTGTACAGACTGGGTTGCAGATTAAAGCTAGGCTTGGCAGAGCGCATATCCAGTTTGGCAATCGCATTGATCTGCCCGGCAAACAGGTCGGCATTCAGAGAGGTCATGCGCAGCACCCGCTGATTGCCAAACACATTGCTGTAGAAATTCTCTATATTAAAGTCTTTAAACTCAACCCTGTTTAGATTGACCTCGACCTGGCTGCTGCCCTGCCAGAGAGCAAATGGAATGGCTAGTGGCGCAAACAGTCCAGTATTATTGCCACCGCTATTGGCCGCGGGCAAATAGTGGCCGGCGCGCAAAATATCACCTGACACCAATGTAGTTAGGTTGTTGGTTGGGTGATCTAAGGTTACATCCAGACCAAAAATCTGGCCATCGAGATTTATCTCGCCAGTAAACTTTGATGCGGCCTGGGTATCCACACTAAAACTAGTGGTCAGACTCAACTGGGTAAGCGCACTTTGCAGTACAGTTTTGGGTGCAGTCAGCAGCGGTATTTCAGCCTGTAAAGACGCCATAAGCTGCTTTAAATCAAAGCTATTAGTCTTTAAATTGCCCTGCATAAAGGACCCATTATCGCTGGTCCTCAACTCGCCGGACAGCCGGAGACTATCGAGATTGAGTTCCAGGTCAACAAGGTTGAGCTGGCGCATATTCTGGCCGTCTAGTTTTACCGCAANCTCTGTTTCCACCGACAGATTGCGCCCGCCTAATANCTTGGCCGATNCAGATAACGGGAAACTCTTGCCCTGCACAGACAGGTTTTTAGTAGATAGTTGAATGTTGTCGAACTGCAGCCCGAGGCTATTGGCGGGAGACCACTGCAGGCTGCCCCCCTCAATATGCAGAGAGTCCAGTTGCAGTTGCTCTATGCCTCCGCTGAGACTGAGCAGCTGTGTCCAATATGTGGCAAGTATAAGTTGGTCGGCAGACCCCGAGAGGGCAGTTTGATCGCTGGCAGTAATATCAGCTATAGATAAGCCGGGCTTGGGAAAAAACTGCCAGGCCAGGTCACCCTCAATAGAGATATCCCAACCCTGCTGACGGGCTACAGACTCAATGTCCGTCTTGTAGCTGTTTAGATCCACAGCAAATGAGAGGTAGAGTATTGCGGCCGACATCAAAGTGACCACTGCGATTAGGCAAGTGGTCAGCCATTTAATTAAGTTTTTCACATTCACCAACGGTTTAGGGGTTGCTTAATGCGGCTCATATTACATCAAAGCCAGCAACCCTTAAACAATGGCAGAGAGCCGAGCCTCTAGAAAGTGTAGCTAGCCCTTATACCCAGATTTCGGCCGGCCAGTGGCACCTCATCTTTAACAAACGAGCTGTGATTTCTAGCGGCTTCATCCAGTAGATTCTTGCCAAACACTGATACTGTTAGCTTCTGTCCCGGGCTAGTCTCAATGGTTTTTGACAGGTTCAGGCTTAACATTTGAAATCCATCGGTGCCAGTTTCATCTACAGCCGTATCCGTCTGGGCTGATACATCCTTGAGAGACAGCACAAACCTGAGCCCATCTTCGACGTAGAATAGCTTATACAGGTCTCTCTCCGGGGTCACGCGGGGGATATTAGAGCCGTCGTTAAACTCCCCGGAAACAGAATCTCTCCCGTAGACCAGAGTGACTGAGCCACGAGCAAGATCAAATGTCTTGCCTATTTCTAGCTCATAGCCATCAAACTGGGCATCTTGCTGAAGATAATTGGCAAGAATCAAACCACCCTCATGCTCTTCATGTTCCTCATGCTCTTCTTCAGTCTCATCCAGCAGGTAGATGTAGTTATCCATATCATTTTGGAAGAGGTTGAGGTTGGCAAAAAAGCCATCATTTTGATAGTTGAAGCTCAGGTCTATATTGTTTGAGACTTCAGGCGTCAGATTGAAATTACCCACTTCATTTCTACCTGTTGCCAGGTGCGGGCCATTCATCAAAAGCTCTACTGCTGAAGGGGCTCTTTCCACAGAGGAAAAGCCTAAATTCACCGCTAGAGACTCATTGATATCCCGGCTCAGGGTCAAGGCGTAACTGGTGGTGTTTATATCCCGCTCAAAATACTCAAGTTCTGCTTCATGCTCATCATGTTCGCCTTCGTGCTCATCTCCATGCTCGCCCTCATGCTCATCTTCATGTTCTTTATGGCTGACAGAACCTTTTCTAGAGATTTGATCATGTCTAATACCAAAGTCTATATGAAAGGGAGCAAGCTCTTTACTCAGATAATAACCCAGGGCTAATTCTTTGCTTTCCGTTGGATTAATAAAGGCTTCACTACCTATAACAGACACGTCCTCAACTACATAATTAACAGCAATTTTCTGGGTTAGAGAATTACCACCCAAATCAAAGATTGCACCATATTCCCTGGCCTCATTGCTAAAGGTTGTTGGGCCCTCTTCATCATGCCCAGCTTCGTGCTCACCCTCATGTTCCTCTTCTGCATGTTGCTCGGTGAGAGAGTAATCTGAGTCTCTGAAATGGTAATCAATTTTGCTTAACAGGCTGTTATCCAGGTTATAGGAGCCCTCTAGATTGACGACGCTAGATTCAGTGGTGGAAAAAATTCTTTCGCCCGCATGGCTATCATGGTCCTCTTCATCTGCATGGTCTTCGTCATGGTCGTCTTCATCCGCGTGATCCTCGTCATGATCATCACCATGATAAGGAATACCGTACAGATTTTGGTTGTCGCTAAACGACAGCCCAAAAAAGCCCCAGTCGCCGGTCTTCGAGATACCTATTCTTTGCGAGGTGGAATCTGCATCAGAGTTGGGCAGATGCACTAGGCCCTCTTCATGTTCCTCTGCCTCGTGCTCTTCACCCTCATGCTCTTCAGTCTCGTGCTCTTCCTGATGATGCATAACCGCACCATCCGGAATCTCATAGTCATCAAACTGAGAGTCTTTATAGGCAGCGCTGATATTCAGGCCGCCGATATTGTTTTGGTAAGAGAAATCGAGGGAGTCGCCATTATTCACCGACTGAGCCTCCAGGCCCAGTGTAAAGGCTGAGTCTGCAAAGTCTTTTCTGGCAATACTGTTATCAACAATATTCACTATGCCACCTATGGTGCCATTGGAATAGAGCAGAGAGGAGGGCCCCCTAACAATTTCGATCTGCTGAATATTGTTTAAATCAGTGTCGTTGCCATGATCCGGCCCCAAACCTGAGACGTCTCTGATAACCATGCCATTATTGAGAACCTTAACTCTGGATCCCGACATCCCTCTTATAATAGGTTGGCCAACGGCGGCACCATAATCGCTGGAGGAAATGCCCACCAGACCATCTATGCTGGCGCCAAGGCTCTGGCTTGCGTCAGTGGCTAGAGCCCCGCCATCAATAACATGCAGTGGGTTTGAGATTTCCTCAGAAGAGGCGTCAATCAGCGAAGATGTAATAATTACTTCTTCCATTTCCTGGCTGAGAGCAGTGCAGGACATAGATACAATGGCAGCTGCCAGGGGCAACTTGCCAGTTACTAGGTTTTTCATAATAGATTCCTTTAAAAAATAAACAATGCGCCGAATAAGCGGCACACTTAGCCTCAATGAGGGAGTTCAGATTATTTAAAGGTTATAGGGGGGGTGCGCGGGCGAGCTGGCAACCTCTAGTGCGGTTGCTTACAGTTTCGTTGACATCAGTGGTAGCAGGCGCAGTGGCCTGGGTAACAAAAATCTTGCTAGTTTCAGCAGCAACTGCTGCTGAGGAGTTCTGTAATACAGAGACAGAGCAGCTAGAGTCCAGATGATCAGCATGGCTATGGGCAACAGCCGTCATTGAGCCAAACCCGATAATCAGGGATAGCGCTATGGCGAATATTGAGTTTAACCGTTTCATTAGGTGTCAGCAGTCCAGCGAGCTTGAGTTAGTACCACGGACCGGTATGTTAACCTTTTTTTGCCATGTAGCAACCTAAAATTTACAGTATAATGCCGCCAGAAAATGGATAGCTTGGAGAACCCCATGGCCGATCGTACAGCCACAGTGACACGCAATACCCTAGAATCTCAAATTACTGTCACAGTAAATTTGGATGGCACCGGGCAGGCAAACCTGCAGACTCCGGTACCATTTCTAAACCATATGCTGGATCAAATTGCCCGCCATGGCCTCGTGGATCTGGATATTCAGGCTGCCGGCGATACCGAGATAGATGATCACCACACGGTTGAAGACATAGGCATTACTGGGTATGGCCATTGCCGAAGCTATTGGCGATAAAAAAGGCCTCACTCGCTACGGCCACGCCTATGTGCCCCTGGATGAAGCATTATCTCGCGTCGTAATGGATTTTTCCGGGCGTCCCGGCCTCATTATGAAAGCCGACTTTGTACGCAGCCATGTGGGTACCTTTGACCTGGACCTAACCCGTGAGTTCTTCCAGGGTTTTGTCAATCACGCACTGGTAAGTCTGCATATAGATAATTTGCGTGGCGCCAATGCCCACCATCAGGTGGAGACCATTTTTAAAGCGTTTGGTCGCGCACTGCGTATGGCAGCCACTGCCGATGAGCGCATGGCCGGCTTAATGCCTTCCACCAAAGGTACCCTGTAACCAGAGTACCTTTTACCACCCTATATTCTCTGTCGGTATGTGATATCAGTTTATGAGTGACTTTCGAAGCCATATTGCGGTAATTGATTATGGAATGGGCAACCTCCATTCTGTGGGCAAAGCTCTAGAGGCTGTGTGCCCGGGCGCCAAAATATCCATTACCTCAGATCCAGCCCTAGTCGAAGATGCCGATCGAGTGGTGTTTCCGGGCGTGGGCGCTATCCGCGACTGCATGGGCGAAATTCAGCGGCTCAATATAGGTGACGTGGTGAGTAATGCCCTAAAGAAAAAGCCAGTACTGGCTATCTGTGTGGGCATGCAGGCGCTGATGGAGCACAGCGAAGAAAATGGCGGTGTCGACTGTCTCGGCCTGCTGCCCGGTAGGGTTAAATTTTTTGGCGATCATCTGCAGGACAGCCAGGGTGGCAAACTCAAAGTACCCCATATGGGCTGGAATAATGTTCACCAAACTCTAGACCATCCTCTGTGGCAGGGCATAGAGCAGGATAGTCGCTTTTACTTTGTACACAGTTACTTTGTGGATGGCCACAACAACCCCAATGTATCTGGCACCTGCGATTATGGCGCCGACTTTGCTGCAGCACTCAGTCACAAGAACCTGTTTGCCGTGCAGTTTCACCCAGAAAAAAGTGCCGATGCCGGGCTGCAACTGTTGCGCAATTTTTGTAACTGGATGGGATAAATCCTTCGCTGCGCCCAACCAAACCCCAGGCAAAAAAATGACTGAAACCACAGACCAACAAGCCCTGATTGCCCGGCTCAATAGCGAAACGGCCAAAATCAGCTGGCTCGAACTCCAAAATCACTACGCTTCCGGCAATGTCCTAGTGGTAAGACCGGGCGCCGATCTGATTAAAGTGGCGATTGCCTTGCATCTAGATAACACTGCCGAGGTGCAGGCATGGTTAGCCGATGGTTTGCTGGCTGAGGTTAGCGACCAGCAGGCCTTAGTCTGGTACGATAAAAATAAGCTACTCTGGGCACTGGTAATTCCGCCCTTTGTGCTAGTGCAAGAAACGGAAATAACTCAGCAAACAAAATAAAAAAATAGGAAGAGGTGTAACGTGGATTTAAACAATAAAGTTGCAGTAGTCACCGGTGGTGCATCAGGCTTGGGTCGCGCAGCCGCACAAGAATTATCCGATCGCGGTGCCACCCTGGTCATTATTGATATGAATGCCGAAGCAGGCGCCAAAGCAGTCACCGAGTTGGGTGCGGACAAAACTCACTTTATCTCATTGGATGTATCCAATGGTCCAGATGTTGAAGCCGCCTTCGATAAAATCACCGCTGACCTGGGTCGTGTAGATGTCTGCGTAAACTGCGCAGGTATTGGTATAGCGGCTAAGACCATCGATCGTGAGGGCAACCCTCACAATCTAGACCATTACCGCAAGGTAATCGAAGTTAACCTTATTGGTACCTTTAATATTTCCCGCTGTGCCGCCGCTGCCATGGCTCGCAATGAGCCCGACGAGAAAACCGAGCGTGGCGTTATTGTGCACACTGCATCCATAGCAGCCTTTGATGGCCAGATGGGTCAGGTAGCTTACTCAGCAACCAAGGGCGGTATTGTGGGTATGACCTTGCCCATGGCTCGCGACCTGGCTGCCGTGGGTATTCGCATTAACACCATTGCTCCCGGCGTAATGGCCACACCATTAATGCTCGGCGCACCTCAGCAGGTGCAGGATGGTATTGTCTCTGGCATTCCTTTCCCCAAGCGTCTGGGCGAACCCTCAGAGTTTGGCCAGCTAGTGGCCCATATAGTGGAAAACAGCTATCTCAATGGCGAGACTATCCGCCTGGATGGCGCAGTGAGAATGCAGCCCCGCTAGTGATTATCCGCCAGGCAACTGAGGCCGACTTCGATGCTATCTGGCCCATTTTTCACCAGATAGCAGCGGCGGGGGATACCTATGCCTACAGTCCTGATATCAATAAGCAGGAAGCAAGGCGAGTTTGGATGGAGCTGCCCGCCAAAACCTATGTGGCTGAGCATCATGGCCAGATTCTGGGTACCTACTATATAAAAATCAATCAAGCCGGCCCCGGTGCCCATGTGTGCAACTGTGGCTATATGGTGTCGGCAGAGGCTCGGGGTATTGGGTTGGCCACTGCTATGTGTGAGCACTCTCAACAGATAGCTACTGAGCTTGGTTATACAGCTATGCAGTTTAATTTTGTGGCTTCGACTAATGTCGGGGCAGTGCGGCTGTGGGAGAAGTTGGGTTTTGAGACTGTGGGGTGCCTGCCTAAGGCGTTTAATCATCCGGTGCAGGGTTATGTGGATGCACTGGTGATGTATAAGTGGCTGGCTGAATCTGTCTAACCCCGCTCCAACCACTCAACAACCGCCTCCCGAGACCCTCTAAACACCACCAACTCTTTTTTCTTCTCCAGCTGATAGCTATACATAGGGTCGTAATAATCCTGAGTAATCAGCGCCAACCAATGGCGATGGCTAGCAAAGTTATCCCTGTGCTGTATCGCAATCGCATTGTCCATAGAGGCCAGCAGCTCCTTGGTGCGCTGGCCGCCCAGCCGCTTTTGTACCCGCAGCAAACTCTCACGCAAATAGCGGGCAAACTCCTGCTCACCAGTAGCCCCAAAAAACGCCAGGGTTTTTAAATAGCGCTCCACCACATATTCCTGCCACAGCCGCTCCAGCCGCTCCTCAAAATCCATATCAATCACCACAAATTGGCTCTGGGCCATGCGGTCAGAAAAATAATGGGGAATATGCCTCGCGCCAATATTGCGGCTCTCATCTTCGAGCACCACCATAGACTGGGGGTGTTGATCCTGGATCTTTAGCAGATCAATGGCAATACGGTTTTCAAAATCAATCTGCGCTGGCTGTTCGTCCAGCGGCCGCCCAAAGCTTGAGCCCTTGTGATTAGCTGCGCCCTCAAGGTCCAACCCGGTTGGCAGCGCCTGAATAATCTCGGTCTTACCTGTGCCGGTCATACCAGACACAATGGTAAACATATTGTCTGTGCAGTAATCCATCAGATACTGATATAAAAACCCACGCAGAGATTTGTAGCCACCCTCAACCCTAGGGCAGTCAATGCCAGCCTCTGCCAGCCATTGTTGGGTTAGCTGCGAGCGTAACCCGCCCCGAGCACAGTAGAGCACAGCGCTGGGATTGGCCTGTATAAAATCCTGCCAGGCCTGCACGCGCTGCTGTTTTATCTCTCCATGGACTAACTGATGGCCCATGGCTATAGCGGAGTCCTGGCCGTTGTTTTTATAGCGCAGACCCACCTGGTGACGCTCATCATCTGTCATAAGTGGCAGGTTAATCGAAGCTGGTAGAGCACCGGTCGCAAACTCCACNGGCGCNCGCACATCAATCATTGGGGTATAGTCCAGCAGCAGTTGCTTATAATTGTTAATCAGCGGCAGACTCATGTAATAACCTGAATGGTCGAGTTGCCAAGCGCCTGGCTGAGTTCACCTATAGGCTGGTCACAACAGCCAGCGTCTCGCAATAGATCAGTTACCAGCTGAGCAGACTCAGGCTCCACCGCCAATAGCAGCCCGCCACTGGTCTGGGGATCACAGAGTAGGGTCTGGCTCTGTAAGTCAGTGCCGGTCACTGAGCCGCCAATGCTCTCCCAGTTGCGGCCGCTGCCGCCTGGCACACAGCCTAGATTAAGGTAATCGATAATAGCCGGGTCAAGCAGAGGCACGGCACTGAGCTGCACTGAGGCCGATACACCACTGCCCTGACAGATCTCCAGCAAATGGCCCAGCAACCCAAAACCAGTGACATCTGTAATGGCCGTTACCCCTTCAATCTTGGCCAGCTCAGCTCCAATACTGTTTAGCTTCATCATGTTGTCTACTGCCAGACGGGCGTGCTCAGGCTGCAACTTACCCTGCTTCTCAGCAGTAGTGAGAATACCCACGCCAATGGGCTTGGTTAAAAATAACTGGTTGCCCGCTTTAGCAGTGCTGTTTTGCTTTAGGTGTTTTAAATCTACTCGGCCAGTCACCGCCAGTCCAAAAATAGGCTCCGGCGAATCAATAGAATGGCCGCCCGCCAAATGAATTCCCGCCTCAGCACAGGCGTGACGCCCACCGTCAATTACCTGCTGCGCCACCTCGGCGGGCAGTTTATTAATCGGCCAGCCCAAAATAGCTATGGCCATCATCGGCGTGCCGCCCATGGCATAGATATCGCTAATCGCATTGGCGGCAGCCACACGCCCAAACTCAACGGGATCATCCACAATGGGCATAAAGAAATCAGTAGTACTGATAACCCCAGTGCCATCCCCCAAGTCATAGACCGCGGCATCATCCTTGGTGCTGTTGCCCACCAGCAATCTGGCGTCATGGGGTGCCACAAAGTCAGTCTTAAGAATATTCTCCAGTACCCCAGGGGCAATTTTGCAGCCGCAACCGGCGCCGTGGCTGTATTGGGTCAGTTTAATTCTATTGTCGGACATGGGCTTTTCTGCAGGCTAACTATTTAGAGCCTTAGGGTACTTGTTTTGGGGTTGCTTTGCATGTGCAGTGGGAGCTGGGCCTAAATCCTATTTCTGAAATGATCGATACGCTTGAGTCTAAAGGCGTGTTGATTATTCGCACGGCGGTGGAGTCAGGGCACTAAAGTCGATGGTTTGGCTGGCAGTATTGGTAAAACCCCTGTGGTGGTGGTTTCTACGCATTCCTCTGGGGATCGTCAGCGTTTCACTCTTGCTCATGAATTGGGGCATTTAATGCTGCATGGGCGATTGGCGGAGGGTTTGGATGAAGAAAAAGCCTGCAATCGGTTTGCAGGCGCATTTTTGCTGCCTAAGTTTGGTGTTTTGCAACATTTAGGAACCTTTCGCCGCCACCTAGAGCTCCAAGAATTAAATTTATTAAAGCATGAGTTTGGTCTCAGCATGTTGGGTGTTGTAATGCGAGCCCATCAATGTGCTGTTATTGGTAACGATTTACACAAGCGCTGGTGTGTGGATTTTAGTAAAAAAGGTTATAAGAAATCGGAGCCAGGCGAACCCTATCCACAAGAGGAAATTATACTGTTTAAGCAGTTGATTTATCGTGCCCTGGGAGAGTGCTATATCGGTGAGTCAAAAGTGGCTGAATTATTGAGCATGTCGCTGTCTAGCCTGTACAAGGAACGTATGCTGGGAGCCATGGGTGAAAGTATTGATTAGTGATGCCAATGTTCTTATAGATATGGAGGTGGGCGTTTACCTTGGCAAAAAGGCTGAGTCCCAACAGCCCTCTAAATGACTTAATAACTGGTTATCAGCCCTCCCTTTTACAGTATGCTCTCGGCGTCAACCCAGTCCAGTGTTTAAACGCTCGCGTAAATGAGCGCGATTCTGTAAACCCCACAATATCTGCCACCTGTTCAACGCTGAGTTTTTCGTTGACTAGTTTCTGTATGGCCACTTCCCTGCGCAGGTTATCTTTAATTTTTTGATAGCTGGTTGCGCTCTCTTTTAGCCGCCTGTGCAAGGTCTGGCTGCTTATACCTAACTCTTTTGCCATTTGATGGATGGGTGCAAATACCAGCCTGTCTGGGTTTTGTTGGCTGATTATGCGCTCTACCTGGGCCTCTAAGGTGCTGTCTGAGCCTGGAATGGTCATCACATCTGCGGGGGCGTTTTGTACATAGGTTTGCAGTTCTTGGTCTGAGCGCACCAGTGGTTTATCTAGGTACTGAGCATCAAAAATAAGCCGGTTGGCGCTGCGGTTAAACTGCAGTTGGCTGGGGAACATAATTTGTAGCTCGTCGCGGTGGGCTGGTGCGCCAAAGGTAAAGTGGGTCTCTTGCAGGCGTATGGGTTGGCCTATATACCAGCTGGGAAAGCGGTGCCAAATTACCAGCCAAAACTCGGCCATAAAGTGCTCTGGGTCGAGCTGGGGTTGGGTCATTTGGAAGCTGAGCACTGCATTGCCTTTGGAGCGGGCGAGCTTCATGGGGATATCATTGCTCACCAGGTTATAAAAGTTCACTGCCTTATCTAATAGCTCCCCCAGGGTGCAGCAATGGCTGACGAGCTCGGCCATGGTGGCAAATAGGCCCACTTTGCACTGGCTTTGGGTAAAGCCCATAAACTCATCGTTGAGGGTTTCTTGCACTGTCTTAAACAGCCGCGCTACCTGGTCGGTGTGCACGCGTTGGTTGGGTTGGCCCATCACGGCTGGGTTAATGCCGGCGCGCTCTAGGGCTTGCTGCTGTGGTTGGTTGCTTTGTCTTAGCCCATGCATGCAGCTAATCACATGGTGGTTGCAGATAGTTGCCATTGGCTGCCTCTAAAAGACATAATTTGTGAGTTAATGCCGTATTTATAGCATTTAATGGCTTTTATTGGGAAATTAAATGGCAATAAATGTGAGTTTGCCTGTTAGAAATAGACCTACTATTAATAATAGCAGTGCTGCATAGTGCAGCCTATATTGCACCTATTGAAAATCACGCCGGAGTTGAGATGGCAGATAATAAAACAATTGCTGATTGGCAGAAGCTGGCCACCAAAGAGCGCAAAGGCGCTGCGCCAGATGATTTGCTGTGGCAAACCCCCGAGGGTATTGAGGTTAAGCCGCTATATACCGCTGAAGATACTGCGGGCCTTGAGCATATGGACAACCTACCTGGGTTTGCGCCCTACAAGCGTGGGCCCAAGGCCACCATGTATGCGGGGCGAGCCTGGACGGTGCGCCAGTATGCGGGTTTTTCTACCGCAGAAGCCTCCAACGAGTTCTATCGTAAAAACCTGGCTGCGGGTCAGCAGGGCCTTTCAGTGGCCTTTGATCTACCCACTCACCGGGGCTATGACTCGGACCATCCTCGGGTGGTTGGCGATGTGGGCAAGGCCGGTGTAGCCATTGATTCTGTGGAGGATATGAAAATTTTATTTGATGGTATTCCATTGGATAAGGTCTCTGTATCCATGACCATGAATGGTGCGGTGCTGCCGGTAATGGCCAGCTATATAGTGGCAGCGGAAGAGCAGGGCGTAGCGCCGGAGCAGCTGGCGGGCACTTTGCAAAACGATATTTTAAAAGAGTTTATGGTGCGCAATACCTATATCTACCCACCGGCGCCGTCTATGCGGGTGGTGTCGGATATTATTGGTTACACCGCTGAGCATATGCCCAAGTTCAACTCTATCTCCATCAGTGGCTACCATATGCAGGAAGCCGGTGCGACTAATGTGCAGGAGCTGGCGTACACCATTGCCGATGGTATTGAGTATGTGCGCACGGCCATTGATAGCGGTATGGATGTGGATAAGTTTGCCCCGCGGCTGTCGTTCTTTTTTGCCATTGGTATGAACTTTTTTATGGAGATTGCCAAGTTGCGGGCGGCGCGTATTTTGTGGGCGACTCTAATGGAAGAGAAGTTTGCCCCTAAAGATGGTCGTTCACTGGTTCTGCGAACCCATTGCCAGACCTCTGGTGTGAGCCTGACCAGTAAAGACCCTTACAACAACGTGATGCGCACGACTATTGAAGCTATGTCGGCGGTTCTTGGTGGCACTCAGTCGCTGCATACCAATTCTTTTGATGAAGCTCTGGCACTACCCACCGAGTTCTCTGCCCGCATTGCCCGCAACACTCAGCTAGTGATTCAGGAAGAGACCGGCATTACTAATGTGGTGGACCCACTGGCTGGTTCCTATTATGTGGAGTCCCTGACGGATGAGCTGGTTAAAGCGGCCCGGGAGATGATAGACGAAGTAGAATCCATGGGCGGTATGACCAAGGCGGTTGAGACCGGCTTGCCCAAGCTGCGCATTGAAGAGGCGGCGGCATTGCGCCAGGCGCGTATTGATCGCGGTGAAGAGGTGATTGTTGGCGTCAATAAATACCAGCTTGAGGTAGAGCCTGAGGTGGATGTGCTGGATATTGATAACAGCGCAGTGCGGGAATCTCAGGTGGCGCGCTTGGCGCAGGTGCGCAGTTCGCGGGATACAGCTGCCTGCGAGCGGGCATTGGCCGCGCTCACTGAAGCTGCTAAAACCGGTGAGGGTAACCTGCTGGCACTGGCTGTGGATGCGGCCCGGGCCCGGGCTACCGTGGGTGAGATTTCGGATGCGCTGGAGTCGGAATGGGGCCGCCACAAGGCCCAGCAGCGTTCCATCAGCGGAGTTTACGGCTCTGCTTATCAAGATGATGAGGGTTTTATGAGTATTAAAAATAAGGTTGAAGCCTTTGCCGAAAACCATGGCCGCCGCCCGCGCATGCTGGTGGTAAAAATGGGCCAAGATGGCCATGACCGCGGTGCCAAGGTTATTGCCACGGCCTTTGCCGACCTGGGCTTTGATGTGGATGTGGGGCCCATGTTCCAAACCCCAGAAGAGGCAGCCCAGCAGGCGATTGAAAATGACGTGCATATTGTGGGTGTGTCTTCTCAGGCCGCTGGCCACAAGACACTGGTGCCGCAGTTAATTGCCAGTCTCAAGGCGCAGGGGGCTGAGGACATTGTGGTGATCTGTGGCGGTGTGATTCCACCCAAAGATTACGACCAACTCCGCGCAGACGGGGTGGCAGCTATCTTTGGTCCTGGCACTAATATTCCCCAGGCGGCTGAGGCTGTACTTGAGTTGATTAAGGAATAACCATGAAAGACATACTGGAGCAGTTAGAAGAAAAACGCAGCCGTGCCAGATTGGGTGGCGGACAAAAACGCATTGATGCCCAGCATGCCAAGGGCAAGCTGACGGCCCGGGAGCGCCTTGATCTCCTGCTAGATGAGGGCAGCTTTGAGGAATGGGATATGTTTGTCGAGCATCGCTGCACGGATTTTGGTATGGATCAGCAGCATGTACCCGGCGATGGTGTGGTGATTGGTTACGGCACCATTAATGGCCGCCTGGTGTTTGTATTTAGCCAGGACTTTACTGTTTTCGGTGGCGCGCTCTCTGAGGCCCATGCCGAGAAAATCTGCAAGCTAATGGATCAGGCCATGAAAGTGGGTGCGCCGGTGATTGGTCTTAACGACTCTGGCGGTGCCCGTATTCAGGAGG
>JGI20154J14316_10001513_pt1 | contig 20374 bp, 17 predicted proteins | sample COG_04_FD_14316 | JGI IMG/M metagenome (IMG submission 14316)
GTACTAGTGGTTAGGTAATAAGCCCCAGAAAGAAACTTATTGTTTCTTTTGGTTACTGCTTTTAAAGTATCTAACTTAGTCCCATCAGCCGCTACGTCTCTACCATCTACTGTGCCTGTTACTTCAATATCTCCATTAACAGTAAGATTTTCACCTATGGTAACAGCATTTTCACCTACAATTACTTTAGGAGTTCCGTCATAATGTAAAGTAACCCCCTCATTAGGAGTAGCAGTAATCATGCTTTCATTAGTGTCTGAAATTACAGCAAAGATATTGCCGTTTGTTTTTAATAAAAGACCTAACTCACCTGCATCTTCAATCACAGAAGGCTCGCCATTATTATGGTAAATCAACAAGTCACTGTCTGTACCAAACTTAGCTTTTACGCCATCGTTGAATGAGACATCACCAGTGAACGTAGCACCCCCCGCCATTGCCGCACCCGCATTAGCGACATTTGTGGCGTTAACGGTTGCATCAGTACCATCAGTACCATCAGTACCATCAGTACCATCAGTACCATCAGTACCATTAGTACCATCAGTACCATTAGTACCATTAGTACCATTAGTACCATTAGTACCATCAGCACCTGCGGCACCATCAGCACCTGTAGGACCTGTAGGACCTGCAACAGTGCTATCAGCACCTCTTAAATCGTTAGTTGTAAAAGCACCACTGCCTGTACTAGCTATAAAGGAAACTTGACCTGTAGATGAATTGTAATTGCCGACATAAGCATTACCGTCAGTACCGTCAGCACCTCGTAAATCAGTTGTGCTAAATCCTAATCCATCATCTGAGGTAAATGTCGCAATACCTGTTGATGAGTCATAAGACCCACCTGTGAAACCATCACCATCTGCACCATCAGTACCGTTAGGACCTGTAGGTCCTGCAACAGTACTATCAGCACCTGTAGGACCTGTGTCACCTGTAGCACCTGTAGCACCTGTAGCACCTGTAGCACCTTTGGGTACAGTAAGAACTCCTGTAAGACTGTTGTAGCTTACGGCTGAACCTTCGCCACCTGTAGCAGTATCTAGGTCAAGAATTGAGGCTGCAGAAGCAGCTGCATTAGCTTCTGAGGTGGCTGCATTAGCTGCAGATTGTGCTGCAGCATTAGCAGAACTTTCGACTGCATCGGCTTTCTCTGAGGTTATACCTGTACCAGAGTAAAAAGAAGTCTTAGGCATTGGTTGCTTCCTCGCAGTTTAAAGGTTGTAGGATGGTTGCATTCTTTGCAGTGTTCCTGATAGTTCAGCAACATTGGCTTGTTCCTGGAGCTCAGTCATGAAGTACAGATACTTCTGGTCGAACACCTGGGCTCTTTCATCCAGGAAATAGTCTGATGCATAAACTAGGGCTGCATAGATAATCAAATCACTTGCAACTCGTGCCAGGCTGTTTTCGTCTGTGTCTGTAGCCATCTCAGGAAACTCTGAGTAATAGTTGATAGACACAGTTCCTTTACCAGGTTCAGGACTCAATAGTATCTTGTTCCCTTGCCTACAAAAGTAACGTGGGATCCCTGAGTTACCGTTGTCTTTTAGAGCCAACATATCGCCCAGGGGGACACGCTCAAGCTCATGTTTATCGTGGTATATGGATATTGCTTCCAGGTAGTCATCGGGTACTACGATAGAATCTATGGTAGTTGTGACATTAAATTCGTATATCTTTTCCATGATAGGTATTCTTAGTGAACGCTGAATACGAACTATTCCCTGGTCTATGAAAGTGTCAGCCAAGGCATCTGTGATATCACTGCGGTTCAGCAGTGCTTTAAAGTGAGAGCGAATACTTCCATAGTTCATTAGTTATACCTTCTTCTTAGTTGTCAAAAACCCATCGAGGCTTTCTTGTTTCAATCGAGCAACAATGGCATGGGCAGGTTCTTTCATGATGTCGAACCCTTCAGTTAGCCATCTTTCGTATACCAGGGCGGGTACCTGGGCTACGCTCATCATCTCGCCTTCAAGTAGTCCGAATGAGTTCTCACGCTGCATCTTAATGCTGTTCATGAAGTCATCGGAGATATGCTGTTCTTTTTTAAAGTTGAAATTACGAGTATCTGAGTCCAGGATTAAACTGGTTTCTACTTCGTCAAACTTTTTTTTCATTGGAGGTCCTATAGATAAAAAGCGGGCAAGGGAGTAGCGATTGTCAAGGAGAGCACAATCCAACCACCGCTCCCCTGCCCACAATCAGTTAACCAGTCTTATGATGATGCAAGACCAGTAATCTTTCCGCTATCAGCAAACGAGCTGTGCTTCAAGCTAACTTCACCCAATACAAAATGAGTATCAGCATCGCCAGTCTTAGCCAATAGAGTACGGCTGAACGGACGTAGTACACACTGCTTAAACATCGTTGGGTCAATCAGGTAAGCTTCAGTAGCTAATTGATTTCTGTTCAGAAGGACTCTGACAGTACCAAATGGAGTTATAAGTACCTCCACAGCTGAGGTTACAGATTTGCTGTTACCAAAGTCACGAGTTTTGCTTGAACCTGTAGCAAAGTCTTTAACACCTAAAGCATCTTTAGGAGAAATCATTAGTACAGAGGGGTCAGAACCTGCGGTATAGCAAGCTTGGTGTAGAGACAATACGTCTGCTTCAGTCAATGCATCACCTGAATCTGTACAAGCTACCGAAGTAGTAATCATGCTAGAAGCTGATTTCATTTGACGGTTAACTTCAGCAGCAGTTTCATCAACTCCTGAAGTAGCAGAGTCATCAGCAACAGCAGCTGAACCTGCAGCACCTGCTCCTGCGTGGCCAACCATAGCTGCTTCTACGTCAAGCTTAAGATTTTTTAAAGTCTTAGCTAGAGCGTATGCAGTTTCTTTTGCACGACCATGAGTCTTAACAGCATCAACAGTACCTGCAATTTTGAATGCTTCACTGATAATCTGAGTGCGGTTGTCACGTACAGTAGGCTGAGAAACAGCAGTTACAGAGGCATTACCTCCCTCCGCTAATGTGTTTGAAGGCGACCCTGAACGCAATGTATCCTCAAGCCACTCGAATGTACGAGCAGATACTTTTTCACTCTTGATAAGAGTTTGGAAAGGGGTAGAACTCACTTGTGTTCAAATAGGCTCGTTAGTTCCTATTCCGTCCTCTAGGGACTGCTGTATGTTTCCATACAGGTCAGACTATATCTTCATCCTCTGTAAAAAGAGGAGCTAGGTGCTTCCACTCACTTGAGTGTACTCCCTTTCGGGATAGTCGTTGAACCTTCCTCATGATATGAGGCTCGGCTGCTGATTGTCGGCAGCTACCACGCTACTACGAGTTTCCAGCAATTCTCCTAGGTACAATCCCAGATTACTCTGAGACGGCCCATTTATTTAGGCGAGATAGATGCGATACTTGACGAAACGTCTTCGGCAAGTCCCACGGTTTGGTAAGATTGTAATGTAGCCATAATAAATATCCTTAATGGAAAATGAGATTAAATACAGTGCATCACTGCCAGTTAGACATTAGCGCGTCTGCTATCACATCCAGGTCGTTACCATTTGCTTGCATTGCCTCGATTTTCTTTTGCTGCTCACGTTTTTTAACGGCAGCCTTTGTTGGAGGTGCTTTCTTGGAACGGAGGACTTTCTTAGCTGCCTTAGCCTTCTTCACAGTGGCTACCTTCTTTGTCTGGTCAAACATACGTGCTTTATTCAACAACATAATGACGTTGGGGTCTGCGTATTGATTGACTGACTCTTCAGGTAGTCCCTGGGAAATAGCGTACTGTCGGATATCGTTATAAAGACCATTGTTCCAATCTGGAACCTCACGCTGTAGCACCTGGAGACATTCTTTCGCCTCTTCAGCTTTAGCAGTCTTTTGTCTTTCTTGTACATATCCGTAGAAGTTATCAGCTTCTTCAGTTAGGAACTTATAATCGTCCTCGGCTTGCTTCGACTCTGCTCGTAACGCTGTAAAATCCTCTGCTGACATTTGCTTACTAGCAACTAACATATCAACGTCTTGATAAGGCTTAAATCGTTCTTGAGCTCGGTGGAGCATTGCCTGGAGGGATGCATCAGCTTTTTGTAGACTTTCTTCTGCCTCTTTACGCTGTGATGCAACTTCTTGAGACTTTCTAGTTAAAGATGCTTCTTGGCCGTACAGTCTTTTTAGGTCTTTGACGGATGCCTGTTTGACTTCTCCATCGACAGATATCTCTACCAGGGTATCGTCTTCTAGTACGAGCTCTTCTTCTTGCTGCTCATCCTCTTCTTCGACTGACTCTTCGGAGTCTTCGTCCTGGTCTTCATCTTCTTCGGTTTCGTCTTCTTCATTTACAGGGTCCTCATCGTCCTCTTCAGACTCATACTCTTCAGTATCATCTTCAGTTTCGACAGATTCATCTACCTCAGTCTCAGCGGTAGTTTCTTCTGTTGCCTCTTGGTTCTCTTCGGATACCTCTTCAGGGTCCTCCCAGTTTCCAAGTATTGCTTCTGCAGCATCATCAACATTCAAGTCAGCTGCTTCGTTAGATTTGGAACTATCGTTGACGTTATCAAATGACATAGTCTATTCCTCTTCTTTTGAGCGGGTTTCGCTTTCATTTCTATTTGTAATTTCATCACGCACAGCAACACATTGTTTCAAGGTGTCGATAATTTCACGTAATGCACGGTACTGGTAGTAGACAGCCGTTCGGCCTTTGTCATCATCTGGGTTAGATGTGACGTAGGCTTGGAACGATTGTTCTACTAAGTTATTTACTACCTGGTTAAAGGCTGTGCTGCTAAGAACAGTCTCAGCGGCAGTACCTTGGTTAACCATTTGCTCTTCTTGTGTCATTTACTCTCTCTCCTTTAGATTTACGTTTTTAAAGTAATCTGTTGTTAGCTCATCGCCTGGTTGTATAACTTTTGTCGCGTAGACATTTATAGAGCTATGGTCTTCAGACCAAACCATCTTTGTATTTGCTTTTGGATGGTGGTTCATATACCTACCTGCAGGGGTTCTTTTATCTAGTACCCTGGCAGGACATACATAATCACCAGGCTGAAAAACACGCTCACTAAAAAGAGCAACCCCATGTATAGAGGATGCTGCTAGTTTCAGTGGGTAGTGCTTATCAAAGCCAATTTGGTCAGTAGGGTTAGTTGTTATCTCCCATACTTGGTCTTCAGACATTCTCATTTCTTTAAGAAAATCTAAGTAACTAGCCATTCGGTGATGCAATGGCAGTTATCTCGTCTGCTTGTCTAGCGAGTGCCAGTTCAGCAGCAGCGATTTGCTTCTTATGTCTTAGTTGTTCTTCTTTGAGGTCTAAGTTGTCAGATTGAATAGCGTGTTGGTTCTCAGTCTTAGCTTTCTCAAGCTGAAGTTTCATTTGTTTAATCTGAGCATCCATCTGTGCCTTCATCTCAGCAACAGCAGTTTGTCTTTCTTGGATTTCCATCTGCTTCTGAGCCATTTGCATTTGCATTTGCTGTGCTTGGTCAGGCTGCTCTGGTGGCATGTGCTCAGGATTAGTCAGGTAAGATGCAACATCTTTGATACCAGAAAGCTCCATTACCTTAGACATCAATTGATACTGGTTCTGTGGCTGATACATTGATTGCAATGTTGGGTCAGTAGAGAACTGTTGGTGCATAGCCATATACTTCTGAGCTTCTCGTTCTTGCTCTCCGTAGCCCAGGTTAAGCTCGATGACAACATCACGCTTCTCTTTCCAGGAACGTGGGTCACAGGCAACATACTTTCCGCTTAACTCAACAATGCGTTCTTCGTTCTCGTTTTCACAGACCAGTTGATAAACTTCCTGGTATAGAGGCTTAACGAATTGAGTAGCAAAGTTTCTAGCGATAATCTTTTGTCGCTGTTGTGACATGGTCGCTAACTGCTCAACCATTGCTGCAGAGTTCTGCTTACTGACAGCATCTTTATTAAGGCCCTGAGACAGCTTAGAAACGCCTGTAGTGTCCTCTTTGTCTTCCCCTAGCATCTGTATTGTTTGGAAAATAAAAGGGTTTAGAGGGGCTTGTAGCATGGGAGAAATAGCATCTGGACGGCTGACATTAACAATGCCACCAACACGATTATCTATAAGCTCACGAGGGTTAGTTAAACCACCTTTGACCACTGTGTAACGTGGGTTAGTAGTAATCATTGCATGGTCCAGGATAGACCTGGTTAACACGGTTCTAGCATTCTGTGTAGCAACTACTTTGTCTGCGAAATTGTTGCCATAGAAAGAATGAGGTACTGGTAGTGGTACAAAAGTAACAAAAGGTTTACGGCTGACTTTCTCTTTCTCTAGTAAGACATTACCTGCCTTAATTACACGATAGAGTTCTGCAACACCTGTGCCTTCACAATCTATCATTATGTAGGCTTCATAAACCATTACGGTACGTACCTGGTCCTGNTAGCCATCACCAGTGGTATTCTTAAAGTTACCTACATTGTCAAACCTAGCGAGTAACTCAGGGTCTGTCTCAACATCAACATCAGTGTGGTCACCAATCTTGTCGATTAGCTTCTCTGAGTATCCTTCTAGACGTAGCTCTGAGATAGTTTTCTTTGTGCGGTGTGCACAGAAGTTAACATCATCCAGGCTCTTAGCTTGTGTCTCAATCAAGAACTCTTCAGGGGCAATGTTTTCTATTACGACCTTACTGGTATCTTGTTCAATACTTATGGTACCTGAGACTAGACCTAGGCTATCTGTAGTGCTTTCTACAAGCTCCACATCATCCTGGGCCAATAGCATATCAAGCTCAGAATCAGTGATATCTTCAAAGTCTTCATAATCAAGCTCAGAAGAAGCTTCCCAGAACACCTTAACAACACCTGCACGAGCGATGAGACCATCGTGTATAGCGGTGGACATCACTGTGTAGAGGTCGTTTTGACGGTTGACTACATAGTCTGTGTATTCAGTGCAGACATTAGCTTTCTCTACGTCATCTGCGTTCTGTGGTGCGAAGCGTACTGTTTTGTTACCACTAGAGAAAGTTTCTAGTAGAGCAGCCTTAAGACTCTCAACTGAATCGTATACATCTAGTGATACATACTTTGAGTTGCCATCATGAGCAGGTTTAGGAAGAGTACCGTTGTAGTAATCGATAATCTTTGCTCGTTCTGTACTGAGCTCTGAATCTGAATACCCTATAGATAGACTTACCTGGTCATCTACGAGTGCGACAATGTTGTTGTCTGACAGTTTCTTATAGTTCTTTCGCTTTTTTGCCATTGTTATACCATCTCTATGTAATAAGAGTCTGAACTCTCAACTGGTTCCCAGGCTCCCTGGTGGATATAGTTTGCTAACGCTAAGGACATTACACAGTCATCAAAGCAGCCTGATTCAGCTTGCATAGCTCCAGACTCTGTGACGATGTAAGTCATCATTTCTCGGATTGTTACCTTGTCGTTAAGCTCTAACTCTCCCTCACGCATTGCAGCTCTTAACTGGTCAATGATTAGGGGCTTGGTTTTAACGGTGGTAGAGAAACCTAGTTTTACAGTCTCCCTGTCGGTTACCTTGTCGTGTTGTACTTCTGTATAGAAATTTGGGTAAGCCATGTCTTTACCCAGGCGAGTACAGGTCAATATTCCGTGTGAGTTGTTCTCCACACAGATGTATGCCTGGTTGTAGTATTCACCTAAGTTAAACAGTACTTCAGCGAAGTAGTCTGGATGGGCATGGCCACGCCATACGGCTACCTGGCGTTTCTTAGAGTCAAACACCTGGGCAACTGAATAGTCACCCCCACGGATCCCCATAGCGACATCAGCACCCATGACATAGCGTTCACCTGGTACATGAGGTCTAAAGGTAAATAGTTCGCCTCGTGGGTTGTTTACCCATTCGCCACCTTCGAGAGCCATACGCTGCTCTAGGTCTCTAGTAGTGTTTAGCTTTTCTACTAGCTGCTCTGGGTTGAACACAGGTCTACCAGTAGTCAAAAAGGCTTCATCTGGTTCACTGGGATATTCCTGTCGGAACAGGTCTATACCATTCTGTGCAATCTTTTTTCTTCTAAAGACTAACTGCTCGTCATCTAAGTCGTACTTATCTGCAAGCTCAATTTCTTCAGGCGTTCTTTCAAAGTTGTCAGTAATTGGCTCACGGTAATCAGGGTCAGTAAACCAAGGAATGAAAACAGGGACGTAACCATTACTACCATCGACAGCACCACGCCAAAGGTCATAAAAAATACCATTAACACCATTAGCGGTAGACTCAACAAAAATTGCTGTGCCTTTAGAGTTAGGGACGGCTTGAGTAAGTCCATTCCAGTTATCCAGTGAAGTAGACTTTTGCCAGAAAGCCAACTCTGATGCATGAACGTGAGTAAGTGTTTCACCCCGACCAATGCTTTCACCACCTGCTGTTGCCACCACGAAACTTGAATCCAGGACATCAAAGTTCATCTCCCTTCTTGAAGAGTATTTAGTGTGTGGCTTGAGTATCTCTGGACAATGCTCATGAAAACGCTTTGTCATATCAAAGAGTGCCCTGGTAGAGTCAGCATGGTGTGTAATTACCATTGCTTTACACGCAGGTTTTTGACTTACAGAGAAATAGAGGTAGCCTCCAGTGTAGGTACTTAGACCCTGCTGCCTAGCTTTCAGGATAATGATTCTGACCTTGCCTTCTGTGGACATCTGGTCTTCAACAGCGTTGTTTAGAATTTCTTGTGCAGGGTTAAGTGTGAGGGGTTTAATCTGGCCTTCTTTGGTTCTTATTTTTAAGGCTGACTTGGAGTAAAAGTCAAAGTTATTCAGTAACTTCTTTCGTACTTCCTTCAGTTTCTTGTTCATCTATGCTCTCTTCTTCATCGTTAACCAGGGATGCCAAGAAGTCTTCTGCTTTACTGATAGACACATTAGATTTAGACACAGGCTTACTTTTTGTGAAGTCTAAAACTAGACGTGCTGCAGCTAGACGTTCTCTTGTCTGTCCATCTACTCTCATGACTTCTACTGCTGTCTTAAGAGCTTCTTTCTGATATTCATCTTCGATGTTGTACTTATCACTCATAATTTCGACCACCTTGGTAGCATCTATTTTTGCTTGTTTGCGAATAGGGGTAATGGACTCTTTGGTGTGTCCATCAGGAACCCCTTTTGGTCTTCCTGGGTTTTTTCTTTTCTTTGTTGACCACTGCTTTCTTAGCTCCCTTCCCTCTGGAGTCTCCATCAGAGTCGCAAAGTAGTTTTTCTTTGGTGCTCTTTGTGGATGTGTCTTTGGTTTCGGGGGTGCTTTTAGCCTTTCTGTTCTCGGTTTTTTCATCTGCTATCTCCTTATTCAAAACCTCTAAAACAATGTCTCTGGTCTGTGATAGTCCCTGGCAAAACATCTTCAATGGCAGCTGATTTACTAGCTCTTTGAGGATGCTCTGCTGTTGGTCACTGGTTAGTAGTTTTGAGGACTTAATAAGGCTTATCTGGTGGATTATCTCCAACAGGTCTTGTGCTTCTGTTTTCATAGGTGCTCCCTAGGTGGATAATAGTCCTGGCTGCATAGAAAGTGCTCCAGGGACTTGCTCTTCTTCTTCACCGCCTATGCCTTTAGCAATACCCGCTAGTAAGATAGCCATTACACTGGCTAGTGGGCTTGCGTAAAACTTTACTGGCATACCAGATTTTTTAAAGATTTTCTTCATATAGGCTGCGGTTACTGGGGCTATAAGCTTCATCAACTGAGGGTCAGTTAGATAAAGAATAACTGAATCTACAGCAAATTCGGCAGTATCTTTGAGATAACGTATGTGAGGTCTACCATATTCTCTCATCATATTTTCTTTAGAATTTTCATAGATAACTTCATAGCTTTTGCTAGAGCCATTGTTTATAACTCTTCGCGCAGTTTCTGCTGCTTCATCTTCTATAAGCTTTTCTACAGACTCACGTACTACAAGACCCTTAGTATCAAGAGAACCTTCTGCAAATCCTGGAAATCTCAAAGCTACTAAAGCTTCTTGTATGTGGTCGATTTCTCTTCTTATCTCTAAAGCTTCATCATAGTCAGGAAGAATTAAATCAGTTCTATAGACTTCTTCGCCTTTAGCAATTTTCAGGGCGAAGTGCATATGTTCTCTGTAGCTTCCGTGTCTGTAGCTGACAGCATTATGTGCCTTACTACCACGAGGATGGGGTGATTTCTCCAGAGCACCATCAGAAATAGCTCTGTCTAAAGTCTGCCCTTCAACACCATGCCCAACTTCGTGCACGAGTGTCGCTATATATTGTGGCCTACCTATTAGGTTCTCGCCCTTAATATTAATATGACCTGCCGTGCCATACATTTTATTACCATAGTTTCCACGAGTGTTTTCCGACAGGGACTTTGAAGCTTCTTCTTTAGTATTTAAAACAGAAATAGAAATATCTAAGAGGGCGGCAATACGTCTAATATCATCTTCACTGCGAACGCCATCTTCAAAAGCAGTGCCTTTTTTACCAATAGTAAAATTGACAATGTCTTCAGCTTCTGGAAGCTTTTCTTTGATTTCTGCGGGGGTGGGCTGTAGATATTCTTCCTGCACTCTTGCAAATGCAGCTTCTACGCTGTTGTTGACTGGGTCTTCTGTGGCTAGGACTGGGCCTGTTTCTCTACTTCCTCGAACAGAGCTACCAGACGGTCTGCTTGTTTGTCCAGTTGAGCTTCGGTCAGCTTGAGCTGTGCCTTGTCGAACTTGTCCTGTTCTTTGTTCTCTGCGCTGCTGAACTCTAGCGACTGCGGAGTTGAGGTCTTTTTCATTGTATCCTTCCTTAATCAGTAGTTCTTTAAGACTTGTAGCAAAGTCTTTTCGTACATTCTTTAATCTTACACCTAATTTCTTATAAAGGTCTTGTTCAGGATACCATATTAACGCTTGAAAAGCGGCAGGTTCGATATCAAGGCCAGTTTTCTCGTTAAACTTTGTGACCGCTTCTGTAACCAATAGACGGAGATTATTACGCTCTGTACCGCTTGCAGGTGAGTCAATAGTGTTTTTTAAAGAGTTCTTTATAGTATATGCCGCTAAAGTAGCACTGCTTTTGACTTTCCTTTTTGCGTGACCCTTTGGAAGGTCATACAGCTTCCTATTTTTTTTGTAATCAGCTTCATGTTTTTTTACTAAATCAAATGCTTTTTCTATTAACTGTTCACGAGAAATACGCTTGCGGTTAAGTGCTTTTTTTAGGCGAGTAAGCTGCTTCTGGAACTTGGCTTCCTCAAACTCCATCAAATTACCTTTGAGTCTACCTACAGTCCTCATGAACCACATATCCATAGTTACAGGACTAAAGTCACCTGTAAGGTTTGTGTAGAACCCATTGCCCACTTTCGGTCCGAAAACCGAAGAACCATATACCTCTGTATCTACGTTTTCACCACCAACGTAACCCTCATCACCTAAGTATTCATTAAGTATTGGATTAAGAGTTTTAACTGTAAATTTAGTAGCCAAGAACTTCTCTAACCTAGCCATAGAGCCTAACTTTTCTAATAAGGTGTTAGCCTTTTTAAAGTTGAGTTCCATTACTTTCTGGCTCTTACCTTGGCCATTGATTGAAAAACGTCCGTTTTCTCTAAAATGCTCATAAGCTTTTTCAGCAATTGCAAGATTAGTAGGAACATCCATGTTCTGAGACATAATAGAAAGAGCGATTAGCATAGGTGTTTTTGCATTATCGTCTGTAGCAATCTCTGGATATTTTAAGGCCATCATCTCTAGCATTTTTTCAATGGTGGCATCATACCAATCCATTGCACTGCCTTCGTCCTGACTTTCCATTTCGTGGATAGCCTCCAAAACCATACTGTCAGCGATTGAGCTGCGGTCACTTGGTTCTGCTATATCTAATACTCGTCCTAATTTATCTTTAGCTCTTCCTTCCAAATACTTAGCTACTTCAGTTTTACCAGTAAGTTTTGGTGCGGTTTCAGAACCGTCCATTAGACTAATTACGTTAGGGCTGCTTGAGACAGTTAACGCAGGTAATCTGGAGTCAACTATTTTATCTGATTCTGTTTTACCTGGGTCAAACTGAGCGTAGCCAAACTCATGTATTGAATCACCATTAGTTTTTATATTTTTTGCAGGTGCAGCACCCTCAATTATTTTATAACCTTCAGGCATTCCTTCACCGTGGTCTTCTGCATACTGTTTGTTAACAGTTACCCAATCACCGTAATTAATAGTATCAGGAGCATCTTTTGGAACAGCTCTGTATACTTTAACAATCTGCTCTGGCTTACCTTTTAATTGTTGTAAAATGTCTATCGTTTTACTGTCCAGTTTACTGCCTGTTTTGTAATATCTTGGTCTTGTGTAAAAGTCAGGCATAACTTGGTCTAAAAGATGCATAGGTGTGTCATCATCAGACACTGGTGCTTGATGCTGTACCCTATAATCAGGAGTCACTTCTTCGCCAAAGTCACCTGAAGCATCTCTCTCATCTCTGGCATCTAAATATGCCCGTCTTGCCTCTTTAGAGTTTGGATTTTCTTCATATTGTTCACGAAGTATTTTTACTTTTCCTGCGAGAGTTATCCCTTTAGAATCATTTACTGGGTCTGCATCATCATCAACAGCTTGCTCTGTGTTATCTAGAGACTGCTTTGCTTCCTGCTGTGCAACTACACGCTCAATGTAAGGTGCGAAATACTGTTGTACTGCCTCTACAGGTACACCTTTCTCAGCTAGACGGTCTTCCATAGCTTGTAGTCGGCTTACAGGGTTAGCACCTAAATCTAGCTGCATTTGTCCCAGGGAATCTAGCAGTAATGCTTTATGTATTGGCTGTACACTTTTGTCTGCATTCAGTGCATCAGTAAGCTGCGTAGCAAACTGTCTGTTGTTCTCTATGCCACGCTCGTAGTTCTGTTGTTGCTGCGAGTACTGCTGTTTTATAGCCTGGTCAACTGTAGCCTGGTTACGTGGACGTACCTGAAGTTGTTTGAGCTGCGGGTATTCATCAACTAAGATATTGATGTCACGAATAAGAGCAAAATCTACTCGTCCACCAGTAGCAATACTGGTTTCGTAGGCTTCTATTGCTCTACGTACGTCTACTTTAGTATTTGTATTAGCTTTTAGTATACGAATAACCTGAGCAAGACCACTACGGTCTAAGCCAGTGCCATCTCTGAAGATGTCTTCTGGACTACCCTGTAAAGGTGGAGCACCTTTCTGTACTCGGTCTATATTAGCTTCACGCTGTTCAGCATCACGCTGTTCTGCTGCTGCCTGAGCTGCTATTTCGGCTTCTTGTGCAGCCTGAGCTTCGGCTATACGCTGCATTCTTAAGCTAGGACCTTCAGCAGGTGATATACCTTCTTTACCCGCATTCTCAGACACGTATTTCTGAACTTTAGAACGGTTTCCTGTAACCTTATCTATTAACCTTCCACCTGCCCATGCAGCACCCTGAGCAGCTAAAGTAGCACCACCAGTAGATAGTGCAGCTTGTCCAGATATAATTGGTCTTAATACTCTTTCTGTGTTTACTGCTGACTTATCGTATCCTAAGCTACCGCCCACTGGGGCGAACTGGTCAGTCACAAAAGAAACACCGCCCTGATAACCACTCGAATGAAGGTCAGTAAGTTCGTTCAGCTGTCTAAGAATAGCTAATACTTCTTGTCCTTCGTAAGTATCTCCCGCTAGTTTTTCAAGAGCATCGAAATCTTTTTTATTGACCTTGTTCTTAGCTTTATTACGTCCTTTTCTATAAGCAATCTTAGTGTTAATTTTATCCATTAAAGTCCTAAGGTCATCACCGTCAGTAACACCTATTCGACTTTTTAAGTCTGTAAACTTCTGCTTTAAAGTTTCAACTAAATCTATATGGACATCGTCTACAGCCTGACGAGCACCTTTAGTAGACATCTTATCTAGGTCATCTAATTTATACTTTTCTGTTGTAGCAATATCTGCAATCCTTTTAGCTAAGGATGCTTGGGCTTGAGTATCAGCCTCAGATTCTGCTTTTTTACCATTACCTTTTACCAGGTTGGTGGCAGATGAAAGCGTACTGATACCAGTGTTCATTGCTCCTGCTTGTGCACCACCTAAGAGAAAGCTATCAAGCGTTCTATCTTTGACTTCCTGGGTAGTGTAATCGCCACCAACTAGTGCAGTACCGCCAATATTAAGAGCTTCCTGTGCAGTTTCAGTTACAGCTTCTGCACCAATTCTTTTAGCAAACTCTTTTGCAGCACTTACTTTGCCTTGTGACACTAGTTCGCCAATGACTTCTTCAGTTGTCATTTTACCAAGTGCATCTTTTGGTATAGCTCGACCTGCGCCAACACGGTCTAAGATACCTGAAATAACACCAACACCAGTAGCTACTCTGGCATCAAAATCACCAGTTTTCTCTTGCTGCTCTAAGACATTGTCACCAGTGCCTAAAGCAACACTGTTAGCAAGTGTCGCTGCACCTAAAGTACCTACAAGCCACGCAGGAGCACCGTATACAGAGGCTAAGGCCGTAGCTGCCGTACCTACTAAAGCTGCACCGCCAGACACTGCATTTTCAGCAACACCTTCGGTAGCCCATTTAGCAACACCCGATAAACCTTCTTTATCGTATGAATCTCTAGCTGAACTGTAATTGCCCTGGTAACCGCCTTTGGCTATGTCCTGGTCTTGTTCATCAGAAACCTGCTTACCATACTGCTCAATACTCGGACTTCCTGCTATCCGTCCAACATTTTGTACAGCACCGCCATACATCTTCTGTGCTTGGTCAATAGAGTACTGAAAGGCATTGTCTCTATCTTCAGGTGCAACTTGAGGCTGCTGTGTTGCAAGATGCTGTCTGTACAATTGGGCTACTCGTGCAGCATTATCTTTATTACCTGCTTTCCTATGACGTTCATAAGCTTTTTTGTATTCTTCAGGTGTTCTTTGCTGCATAAAGGTAGCCCTAGTTATTAATCAAACAATGCATCGTCTTCTTCTTGGGTATAGGTAGGCTGCGAGGTCTGAGTAGACTCTGAACCTTGGTCATTACTTGTTGCTGTGTAGTTGTTCTCAAAGCCAACATCAGCACTACGCCCAACAGTAATATTGTTTGCAATTCTGCTTCTGATTACTCTTAGGTTTGTCTGTCTAGCTTCAATCCAAGCCTTCCAGACTTCTTCACTGGCGTTCATGCTTGGTACACCAGATTTGAATAGAGCCATTTCTTTATCAGAGATAGCACCTTTGGTCTGGGCAGTATTAAGAAGGGTGTTGTTTACAATAAGCTGCTTGAGTTCAACACGGAACGCTTCACGTTGAGGGTCACCAAAGCCTAAGTTGTCCCATTGTGAGGTTGCATTACTGTCAATGATGCCAGTAACAGAGTTCCCGAACTGGCCAAACTTAGCTAATGCATCAGTGTATTGACGGTCAGTTTCATCAAGTTTATTCAGGTAGTCTTTGTTGTCTTCGTAAAGTTCTCTTTGCTTTTCATAAGCAGCTTGTTGGTTAACCTGGTCAGTGTTGTAGATATCATTAGAGGCCTGGCCCATAGCTGCCATTGCAGCATTACCACCAAGATGCGAGCTACCTTGCATAGCAGCACCCATAGATATTAGCTTCTGACTCAAGGGTGTCTCACCCCGTGCTTCTTGAGCGGACAGGTAAGCCATTAGTTTTTCACCGTGACCTAGCTTTTTCTGTGGCTGCTCTAGCTGCTCTGGCTGCGGAGGCATAACACCATCAGGCGTTGGTGCAAAAGGCTGATTCAACACAGGATTTGCTGTTTGCTGTCCTTGCTGCATAAGGACTGCGGGTGCATTACCAATGTGTGGAGCTAGTCCAGAGGTGTCTAGGTCCTGGGTATTTGGGTTACGTTGGTTTAACACAGGAGTGTTATCGTAGACAGTCTGCATAATAGGACCAGGTGGTACTAGAGGTGCGTTTAACTTTGCTGTCTGTGTGTTTTTACGTGCCTGGTCAGTTTCAGCTTGCTGCTGTAGAACTGGAGGCTGATAGAAGTAATACGACATATTATGAGCCTCTAGGATTAGTAGTCTTTAATGAACTTAGCTATTTGCATACCATGACCTACACCCTGCATGGCACCACCAAATGTGGCAGCTCCTGAGCTATGGTAATTAGGTTGAACTGCCTTGTTGTCATAGACAGCATTACCTAAGACTCCACCCTGGTACTTAATCTGAGTATCAAGACCAAAATCACGGTCACGCTCAAACGCAGCTCTAGAATCACTGAGAGCCAACTGGTCGTAGTTTCTAAGGTTTCCACCTGCACCAGTCATGAAGTCACCCATAGAGCCCATAGCATTAATACCATCGCTATATGCGCCTCTAAGACCATAGTTTGCATCCATTGCATTCTTAAACTGCTGCTCTTGTTGGTTGATGCTTCTGTCCATTAGTTTGTCTTGGATATTAGCAGTCACATCAGCCTTTCTATCGTTGAAAGAACGCTGTGCTAAGGCATCTGCGACACCTGCTCTGGAAGAGTTAATGTTGCCAGAGGCAGAGGCTGCCATGTTGATACCAGGCATGGTTTGTTCGGTAAGAGTTCTGTAGTCATCACGCATAGCGGAGTCAACTAAACCCTGAGAGTTGTTCATGGCGTATTGCTGTGCGTTACCTAGACGGTCTTGCTGAGACATTCCGTAGAGGTCTGCATAGTTGTTAGCAAAGTTAGCACCCTGGTTAGTCACACCAAATGCCTGACCTGCTCCCGCCATACCCATGTTACCCATGTAGTTATTACCTGCGGTTTCATAGGGGTTCATAGAAGCTAAAGTTTGACCCTGGTAGGCTCCTGCTGCTTGTGCATCGTCAAGGTAACCACCTGCTGCATCGTATGATTTTTCAATGTATGGCTGCGAGAATCTAAATGCTTCCAGTGAGGCTTCGGTAGCTCTGTCTTGAGCTGCCGCTGCACTCTTACCCGCTTTGTTCGCTGAATACCCGCCTATTACTGCGCTGCCTATAACAGCTGTTGCTACCCAACTCATAGTATTACTCCAAAAGTTTATAATTTGGCTCTTCTAGGCCAATAGACGAATATGAGGGAGCAATGACTTCCTCTTCTAGTGTGTCTAGGTCTTCTTCGTCTTCTATTTTTGTTATATGCACGTTAAGTAAGACTGAGTCTTCTAACGCATGAAATGCTCTCTTTGAACTGGCAGGTGCCGCCCAGGTATAGGGGGCTGAAACTACCTTGCGACCATCTTCTGAAATAATGGCCATTTTTCCTTTTATCAAGGACACGATGTGGGGGTGGCGATGGAGCTTACCTGTAAATGTCATGCCCTGGGGGACACTACATTCCCTGGCATAGAGCCTGGCACCGTAGTCTTCGATAATGGGTGTAAAATGATGGTTTAAACTGGACTGGTCTGTAGCATCTTCTGCTTCACCAGAGGCGATTAGGGAGGCTATAGCATCCTCTAAATAGGATACGCTTGCCCTTAACTTTAAGTCGGGCATAGCGGCTCCTGGGGGGGGTCTAAGGCATTAATTACCTTGTAGTGATTCTACTTCTTCCTGTAGCTCAATAATCTCTTCTAATGCACCTTGTAATGCATTCTCAATACGCTGAAACTCATCGAGAAAGTAACGTCTGAGCTCATCATCGGTTGCATTTACGTCAGGGAAGTTCTGTCTTTTGTAGGGTCTATTCGCCATAACATTATTTACCTTCTACCAGTGACCGTTACCTGAGCATCAAACCCAATGAATGAGAAATCTTTGTAGTCACTTGTCGTGAGTTTATAAGACAAATATCTACCTGATGCCCTGGTATCAATTTTGTGGTCTGTAGCAGCATCAAAGATAGCTGTTGTCTCATAGACAGGAGCCTGACTAAGAATGTTACTAGCACCAAAGTTAAAACTGTATGTCTTATTGTTACTAGGGGTTGTTAGCTGAGGTAACATTGCGGTGATTACTTTGTAACCAGACAATGTAGATATCTCATCGAGGTCTATAGAGTGACGTTGGATAAACGCAGGTCTATTAGCTTCTGTATCCAGGTCAAAACTCATGGTCCCACTTTCGATGGCATCAATACCGTACAGCTTGTCTGAGGTGATACCATCGGCTGTACTAGAGCCACCGCAGAATAACGTGTGTTGGTCAAAACCTGCCGACTGGGAGGCGTAGGTTCCACCAAAGGTATCGTACTGGGTGTTAGTAGAGACATCGTAGGTTGCTGATGAGTTGACGTTGGCTATGGAACCTGAAGTTACATTGGGGAGGTCCATGAATGACCAGGTATCGTTTCTGTAGTTATAGGCTGCAGCACGATTACAGTTATCACTGTTAGTGTACTCTGCCATGTCATCTGCTGTTTTATAGCAAAAGTAGATTTCATCAGTATCTGGGTTGTGCTGTACAAAACACTTGTGGGCTAAGTCATTATCTAAGCCATTGAAGATGTAGTTTCTAACACGTCCATCGACTATAGATTTACGACTGTTTCCATCGTGGATGTAGATGTCATTCTCAGCAAATACATAGTGCTTACGCTCGACCTCAACAACACAGTTGTGGCTCATGATACCGACATCAGAGAATAGCTTCCTGGTATTCATGATGAACGTACCACCGACAAAATCCAACATCCACACCTGGTCCTTACTGTAGATAATAAAGTTATTACCTAGGGGCATCCCATCGATGATAGAGGTCTTCATCTCTACCAGGTCAACAAAACCTGCGGACTTAGTGGTATCTGTAGCATCCCATGAACCTGGGATAGTGTTTGCCAGGGTAAGGTCAGAGAAACGTACTCTGTTTGGGTAAGGGTTGCCGCCTTCAGTCATGTTTAAAGCAATCAAAAAGTCACCATAGGCACGAAGAGATGCACACTTCCATACTTGGCTGTTTGGACCATTAAAGTTAGCTAGAGGTACAAAGTTTAGAGCACCTATAGGACTGGTAGCAGGGACTTCATCTGCACGGTTAACGTAGACCTGGTTAGCCAGGTGCGTTGTTGTGATAGGTACAGCGGTATTAGAAGATGAGCTGCCAGTTCTTACATTAGATAGGCTACCATTGAAATACTTCTTGATAGTAAAGTTGTCAGACACCAGTAAAACACTGTTGTAACCAGTATCAGTAGACACACCATACATATGGACTGGAGAGAAACCTAAGCTATCTTTAACCTTACGAAATACTGGTGCTCTAACTACGGTGTTCTCATCGAACCTTACGTTCTTGGCCCTGGTAAATACCTGTACTGGGAGATTACTTGCATCCTGGTCAGTGACTACGCCTACGTCACCTAAGTTACGTATGGGTAGTGTCTGTGGCATCTAAGGAATCCTTTTGTGGGGCTATGGGAGACTAAGGTTATCAATCTATTGATATGTTTCTTGTAGCCCCTATTGTTGTACCAAAGGGGGTTTGATGTAGAGGTATATAAGTCATGTGAACTTCACATCCACCAAACTGCCAACAATAGTCCCAAAGGGGTTTCCTACATCTTCCCAAGTCCAAACTGTCAGCTGTGGGTTATCTACATAAGTAGCATCAGTCCTATTAAAAGTTGTGCTACCAACGGTTACTGAAGTCCACCCATCGTTTGATACGGATTCATTCGTATCGTGATTAATCCAAAGCTGAAGCCATTCTATATCCGAACCACCCGCACCGCTTGATTCAAACTTATAATAGGTAAACTGGTACAACCACGGAGTAGAACCCGTGTATGTCGATGCGTCAAAATTTGGCGGCTCTGGCGATATATCACTTTCAGATAAATTAGCGTATAGGCTTGTTAAAGTAGTGTACCCCGCAAAAATTGTTCTAGTCCAACTGTTATAACTAAAATTAGTTGTGACATCGGAGTAATCATTGGTTATGACAAACGATAACGCTCTTTCCCACACCTTAGTAGAACCTGAGTAAACTTCCTGTACTTCAGTATTACCTACGCGAACGTCAGTAACCTCAGTGTTTCCTACTTTTATGGTCGGCATAAGTTATCCTTATATTACTAAGTAACAAAGTAAATGGTGTTAGCATCTGGAGACCCTGGCATAGACGAAACTACAGCGATACTCTTGCCGTCTACTGCGTTTGCATTAGTGGCTGTGTCTGCTGTGGTCGCTGTGGCTGCATTACCCGTGCAAGCCCCTGCTGTGGTCGCTGTGGCTGCATTACCAGTACAGGCTGCTGCTGTAGTCGCAGTGGCTGCGTTGCCAGTACAAGTGTCTGCTGTAGCTGCATGGGTAGAATCTAGCTGTGCCTGTGTTTTCGTTACTGGACCAGTGATGTTTGGAAAATTCTGCTTCAAAACACGCTTGATATTTCTTATGTGGTCATCTGCCTGGGACAGGGGGTCTGTCGCTCCAGGTAAGGATGCATCAAGGTCATCAATGTAAGTCGGGGTGGGATTCTCTATGCCCATAGGTATGTACCTTTAAGT
>JGI20154J14316_10001527_pt1 | contig 20288 bp, 14 predicted proteins | sample COG_04_FD_14316 | JGI IMG/M metagenome (IMG submission 14316)
CTTTTTATAAGTTCACTGTTAACGATCAGCAGGCCATTCGTTTTGGGATGGGAGCAATCAAAGGGGTAGGGCGTGGAGCAGTAGAAACCATAATTGAACACCGAAAAGATGCACGTTATACTTCTGTTTTTGATTTGACAAAACGAATCGATTTGCGCGCAGCAAATAAAAAAGCAATTGAAAACTTAACGCTGGCTGGAGGTTTGGATTCCTTCGGGAATTACCATCGCGCACAGTATTTTAATCCCGATGGTGATGGGATTCTTTTCTTGGAAAAAGCCATCCGATACGGAGCAAAACACCAAGAGAATCTGAATTCATCTCAGACCAATCTTTTTGGAGATGATAGTCAGGAACAGATACAAGAGATTAAAATTCCTGAATGTGAATCCTGGGGTACCTTAGAATTGTTAAAAAAAGAAAAAGCAGTAGTTGGTATTTATATTTCTGCACATCCGCTAGACGATTTCAAACGCGAAATGAAGTATTTCTCTTCGGCAACTTTTGATATTTTGAGTGACCTAGATCCTTTGGTTAATCGTGATTTGAGTTTTGGAGGGATCATCAATGATGTTGAACACTTGATTACCAAAACCGGAAAAGGTTGGAGTAAGTTTACGATCGAAGATTTTTCAGACCAGTATGAGTTTAAAATCTTTGGAGAAGACTATTTGAAATTCAGGCATTTTATATTACCCAATAATTTTGTACGTCTTCGCCTTCGGGTAGTAGAGGGGTGGCGTAATCGAGAAACGGGTCAATTGGGACCAGCTCGAATTCAGTTTAATAATTTCGAAATGCTCCACGATACACTCAAGACCAATGTCAAGAAAATCACCTTGATGTTCGAAGTGAAGCAGCTCAATGAATCTAAGATACAAGATCTCAAGACGCTGATGAGACCATATAAGGGAGATAAGGGGCTTTATGTGGATGTTTTCGATACAGAAGAGAAAATCAAATTGACGCTCCCCAGTAGAAAGCAACGTGTTGAGGTGTCCAATGAATTATTGTTAGCTCTAGAAGAACGGAATATTCATTATCGACTCAATTAAACAAATTGAATTTGATGATTTAAGTATAAGAAAATCAGATACCAACACAAGCGGTAGATTAAAAAAAAAGATACATTTGTAAAAAATTAAATATCATTATTATGGCTATAGAAATTACAGACGCAAACTTTGAAGAAATTGTTTTAAAATCTACACAACCTGTACTTGTTGACTTTTGGGCAGCTTGGTGCGGTCCTTGTCGTATGGTTGGTCCCATCATTGAAGAAGTAAGTACTGATTTCGATGGAAGAGCAGTTGTAGGGAAGCTTGATGTAGATACCAATCAAGAATTTGCTGCAAAATACGGAGTTCGTAACATACCAACGGTTTTGGTCTTTAAAGACGGNGAAATTGTGGATCGTAAAGTAGGAGTTTCTCCTAAAACAGCTTATGCAGAAGCACTTGAGTCTTTAATGTAATTACTCAAATAAAGTTTTTAGTTTTTTAGCGGTTTTTTATTTGAGATAAAGAAAAATGCAGTGTATATTTGCATTCGTTAAAAGAGGTCTGGTAGTTCAGTTGGTTAGAATACCTGCCTGTCACGCAGGGGGTCGCGGGTTCGAGTCCCGTCCAGACCGCAACCACTTCTAAATTTATAACTCCTTGATTTTCAAGGAGTTATTTTTTTCGGTGGTTCGAATCCCTCCCTATTTTTAATAATATTATGTAATTCAATAGTAACCAGTAGGTTATACTGATTTTAGATAAGAAAAGAAATTAAAGTGTGTTATGATTTCTAGTTGTTCTTATTATTTATTATTTTTAGATTTCAGTATATTTAATATCAAAAATAAAAAATGGAAGTAACACTTGAAGGAGATTATTTTGGTGGATTTTTTCAAATGTGGTCAATAGGGTTAAAAAACGACAAACATAATTTTTCAATTTTTTTATCCCTAGAACAAAGGAACACTTCAAAGGAGTATGATGATGAATTTGAACCTTTTCTTCAATTATCAACTATGTTTCAACATTCAGGATTGGAATTTAAACAAAACATTTCTATTATTGAAGGTGATGAAGATCACCAACAAAATAAATTTTTAAACAAGTATCATGATATCATTGTAAAACCCTATTCCTTCGAAGATTTGGGTTACAAAACCCCAAACTATCTAATTATCAAAGATGATATAAATAGAAATTATATTACAATCGAAAGTGGTGATTATGTTTTTGAAATTGATTGTGAATCAAACGACGGTTCTAAAAAAGAAATGATTCAAGAATTAGAAGAAATTATAAAGTCAAATAAGAATGGTGTTGAACTACTTGACGAACACCCTGGTGATGAATATTGGGGATAATATATCAAAAAACTCAATTTTAATTTTTCAACAACTTAAAAACCCCCTCTAAAATAAATTCAAACTAAGTAATTAAAATTTTAGAGTAATCATTACCATTAAAATTGAATCATAATTCAGAATATTTTTCTACTGATGTAACATAATCATCTTGTGAAATAGAATCAAGACTACTTTGTAAATCTTTTAATACTTTATCCTCAGGGTGATTTTCAATTAATTTGGTTACAAATTCATATGATTCATCAGATTTCCATTTTTTTATATCCCACCAAGGTACATCATATTTTACCTCTAAGTGATTTAAACCCTTCGATACTACCTCTGTTATTTCCATAATTCAATTATTTATAATCCTAATATACAAAATTATAACACAGGTAAAATCGTATAACACAAAGTATTCCCCTCTACCATAATTATCCCCTAATCCATTATTCTTCTTACCTCCTCCATTTTTCCTCTTTTTCTTTTGTATATTTGTCTCGTTGGTTCTTTTAGAACCTTTATCCCCACAAAGAGGATAAGTTTTATCCCCCTAGGGAGGACAACAAGAAAATAAAAGATTTATAAAGCATTAAAGATGAGGGTATTATAAGGAGTTTATTCACTGGTTCTACCACCGTCCAGACCGCTTAAAACCTTTGAAGCCCCCACTATCAGTAGGGGCTTCTTTTTTTGGGTACGGTTTTGGGTACGGTACAGCTAAAAGTTAGAGCTTCATAAGGCAATTTATAGCAGTATCTGCACCAATAATAACCCCACATCCAATAGCTTGCTTTTTAAAGTTCTTTGCATAAGCAGTTGCTTAAGAATCTCCATATTTGTTTTTTTATTCTTCGAGTCTGTTTACCATAAGACAATTCTTTTTTTGTACTGATTTATTTCCTGTTTTAAGAATACTTTACGTTGTGCCAATGATTGAAGAATACAACAAAATAATTAGTTTTGTTCTTCATTCATCCAATACTCTAACCATGGGATACTATACATATGAGTCCATGCAAAAACTCGTAAACCATGCAAAACATTCCAATTACTACTTCTAAGATTCCTAGTATTTGAATCACCATTAAATTTTTTAAAAAATGGTTTTTCACTTAACCTTGGAGTTTTTAAAAGTGCATTAGCTAAGTCTGCTTGTGTTCTATATGATGATATTTTCTCTTCTATTTTTCGTGATTTAAGTGGTTTTGATCTCAGTATAGCTTCATCTAAAAAACTTTTCTCTTTAGAAAGCTCATATCCTACTATTAAACTATGAATTGTTGAAAGCAAAGATTCATATTCATGGTTAAACGGGGGATTGTCTCTAAGAGCCCTAGCATGTTTGATTAATCCATTTTTAACCTTTTTGTCTTGAGTTAATTGATGGTATTTATATAATCCATGAGAAACGTAAGGATTAGAATACCCATACCTGTCAATTGTTAAACTACCATATTGATCTGGACCATTTTGAAGGTTTAACATCATATCTATTCTTTCTTCAAGTTCTTTAAGATATCTAGGATCCTTAGTGGCATCGAATGTTTCCACAAGATTTAAAACCGATAAGTATAATCTTCTCCCGGTAATACCATGATCTCCCCACATTCTTTTTAGGTAAGAATCAGACGTAAGGCGTGCAATATCTAATCCTCTGTGATATCCTGTAAGATAATATGAAGCAATCCACCCTTGAACCCATACATGTGCGCTTAGAAGAGCCGTCCAGTGTTCACCTGCATGACGTCTACCTATTCCTAAATATGGAGTTTCTTTTAGACCTTCTAATTCACTGTTATCCATTTTCCAAAAGTCAATAGCATCATTAGAATCTCCATAATATTTCGGTTTTGCAGGCCAATGAACATTATCTACATCCATAGTATGTCTACTCATAGCCTCCCCAGATTTAAAATATTTCTCATCTCCAGTTCGCATAAATTGAAGCCAGTACATAAAATCAACCGCTGGTTCATTATTGATCCAATTAAAAAATTTGCCATCTTGGTAAAAATATTTCTGGTCTCCGTAATCAAACATTCCATACCATGGCTCCCAATTTTGATTAAAAATAGCCCAGTCAAATTTGTAATCTATCGTTCTTTCATAGTCAGTATATTTTTTTGTTCTTGGTAAAAACTTTCCATAAACATTGCTTTTAGAATAGACAATAGGATCTGCAAATGTTGTTGGAGGATCAATAATATATGAAGCTACAGTTTTTAATTGCTCTTTTGATTTATTGGGCTTGTGAAAAGAAAAAACTATTTCACTTGTTTTAGTTACTCCCTCAGCAAAATTTGCAACCATTCCAGAATCAGGCTTCAGATTATCTCTTTCAAATGACATTGGTTCCGAACCAGAGGGCCAAGTAAAAGCAGTTGCTACTTTATCATTATCATCAAACGTTATGCTATTTGGAAATTCTTCAATGAAGTTTTTAATTCCAATGGTAACTCCCCATTTTTTGTCTGTTAAATCTGCCCAACCCTCAGAGCGTTGGAATGTTTGCTTTGAGATTCCGTCAATATTAATTTGAGCCTTAAAATCATCAATGCGTTTATCAAGGGAGCTGTTTGGTCTGTTTTTTCTTTTAGGTCCAGATTGAGTTACAGTAGCTTTTTCTATGGTTCCAGTGGTTTCAAAAAACGTACCATCACTATTATTAAACCAATCACCCATTTTATAACCAGTTGTATAGGTCATGTCTCCACTTAAATTATATTTTAGATTAAGACCAATCCCATTTATCCTATCATTTGGTATGATCCAGCCCTGATCTGTACCATTTTCAATTTTCACACCAGCGGAAGAAGAACCTGTTGCTTTGTCTGAAAAGGAAGTAGCTATGTTGCCATAATTATCTTTACTTGGATCGTGCTTATCAGGTACTCCAGTGTAGGTAATTGTATGAAGAACTTTTATAAAAGGTTTACCTGCATAAACATGGATTCTTATTACAAAAGGAGAATTTCTATTATCGTCCCTTGAATAAGAGTACTCACCTTCTAATCTAATTATTGAATGCAAAGGTCCTGAGCCAAGTTCTCTTACCGTCCTGTTAATAGTTGCATTGGATAGATCAATACCGTTATCGTCTATTAGATCAAGGAAAGATCCTCTTCCCGAGGGAGAGGTTGCTATTACATCTTTTTGGTCATATCCATCCCCATCTATATCATAGTAAACATCATTAATAAAACCATTGTTAGACTTTGATATGCTAAATTTTAAAACCCCGTTATCAACATGACTTGATTTACCTATTCTTTGATTATTTTTAATTTTAATCATAGGACCTGAAGCTTTAGACCTTGTTATGCCGGATCCATATTGAAGTTTATAATGGTTTTCACCCGTTGAAAAGAAAAAAACCCAAACCCATTTTACACTCTCCTCCGAAGGGAGCCATCTTGAAACTTCTGTTATCTGAGATGGTATCTCATTCCCAACATTATCAACTAATCTGATATTATCTGGAGAAGATAATGCACCTATGGAAAATGGAACACCTACAGTAATTGGAGCTCCTTTTACACTATTTTTAATATTTATATTAAAAGATTCAGATGCATGTAAATTAAATGATATGCTTAAAAACATAAACACTATAAGAAAAGAATTTATTTTATTAATTTTCATAGTTGATTTTTTTGTTAGTCCTTTTTTCGTGAGATACTCAAAAGTGTTTCATTATTAATTAATGGCTTAGACCAAAAACCAATAGACAAAATAAAAAAAAGTGTTATAAATAAGAAAAGCATTCCTGTTTTTAAGCCAAAGACATCTCCAAGTGCACCAACAATAAATGGAATTATGGCTCCTCCAGCAATTCCTGTGACCAAAATTCCCGAAAAGGAACCGTGCGCTTCAGTTACTGAATTTAGTGCTAAAGATATTATTATTGACCACATTGTTGAGATAAAGAAACCTATTAAAGGGAAAGCAATCAAAGCTTGTTCTGTAGATCCAAAAAGTGCAGAGATGAGAAAGAAAGTAGTTCCAACGGATGCCACAATTAAAACTTTCCTGCTATCTAAAAACTTTAATAGCAGAAGTCCTAGAAGAGTTCCTAAAGTCATCATCCCCCAAAAATTTGAAATAGTTTTAGCACCTTGAACTTGTGGGTCTATATCGTGATAAATTTCTAGGAATTGTGAAATCCAATTGGCTACACCTTGCTCCGTTCCAACATAACAAAAAATTGCTAAAAAATATAAAAGTACTATAGGCTTTTTGAGAAGCTTGAGATGAGTTTCTATTGCTCCTGATTTTTCATTTTCTTTCCTTTCTACTTTTGGGAAATTTGAAATCATAATTAAAAATACCATAGCCAATGAAATAATTGCAAAAATCCAATAAAGAGAGATCCATTCTAAATTTGGAATAGTAATATTTTTAATTAATCGCGTAATAAAACTATTAGGTTGATTTGTGTTAATAACCAAATAAGTATAGACCAATGGACTAATAAATGAGGCTAATCCAAAAAATAATTGGCCTAAAACAGAATTAAAAGCAAACTCTTTTTCACCACCAGTAACCCTTAGTAATGGATTGATAGCTACTTGAAGCATAGCCATCCCAGAGCCAATTAAAAAAAGTGAAATGAGATAAAAAAGATAAGACGAATTTAAAGCAAATAAAAAAGCACCGGTAGATGAAACTAAGAAGGCGAGAAGCATTACTTTTTTCTCTCCATATAACTCTATCAATATACCTGATGGAATTGACATAACACCATACGCTACAAAAAATGAAAAAGGTAAAAAAGAAGCCATAGTAAGGCTCAACCCAAAGCTCTTAATAATGTCAGGGACAAGAGGCCCAATAATATTAGACAAAAAGGAAATTACAAAAAATACAAGAAAAATTAAGCCAACTAATAATGGATTTTTTTTCATTTGAAAATTGTTAGACTAGCTTATTTTTTTAACATTGGGAAGAACATCTTCAAATCTTCATCTGTTGGTTGCATTCCATACTCAGCAACTTCAAATGATTCAATATATTTGACTTTTTCAGCAATATCCTTTCCATACCATTTAACAAGAGAGGCCATTTTTTCAGAGCTTATTGCACTAGACCTATTTTTTGTTCTGTTAGATAGCCATTCGCGACGCTCTTTATTTGAATTTGGTATTTTAGATACGCTAGCATCTCCTCCGTTTGTCCAAGGAAGCCATTCATACATCTGGGAGGTATGTGCATGTAAGCCATCTATTTTCAATTCAATGGATTCATCGATAGCCACCACAATATCGGGTTGATGTTCATACGGTCTTTGGAATCGATCTTGCATGAATAGAAACAGAGGGTTTTTATTTAGTGGGGGTGTGTCTGGACATACATTAGGAACGATCACCATGTAAGAAGCATCAATAACAACCTTGCCTGCATTTCTGTGATCAGGATGGTAGTCATTTGGGCGAAGTCCCAGAACTATATCAGCATCCCATTCTCTAATAGCTCTTATTACTTGATGTCTTACGGATAGGGAGGGAAACAATTCTCCATCATGATTGTCCAGGGTTTGGTATTCCGAAATTCCTAGAGCTTTTCCTGCATTTTCAGCTTCTTCTCTACGCCGATTACCCAAAGCTCCACCTCCTTGAGATTGGTGTCCTGCATCACCACTTGTGAGCGCTAAAAATTTTACATTGTGACCCATTTTTGCAAACAAAGCTGCTGTTCCACCAAATTTACTATCACAATCGTCCGGATGAGCACCAATAGCGATTATATTTAATTTTTTTTCTTGAGCATTAACTATCGTAAAGCATACAAATACAAAAGCAAGTAATAATATATTTTTCATTATTAAATTATTAGGTTATATTAACATAAGGGATTGTTTGTTTTAACAAACAATCCCTTATGTAAAAAGCAAATTAGTGTCCTGGATTCTGAGTGAAATTTGAATTTAAATTCATCTCTCTCTGAGGAATTGGATAAAGTAATTTTCCTCTAGTTGGTTTTCCAATAGCTGTCATTTTTGCATCAGCTACATTAAATCTTAACAAATCTGCCCATCTATGATTTTCAAAGGCAAGTTCCACCCTTCTTTCATGAAGTAATTTCTCATTGAATGAGCCCGGTGTAGAAGCGTCAATTGCTGCTAGGCCCGCTCTTGACCTTACTTGGTTAATATAACCATACGCCTCAGCAGATTCTCCAGTAGCTTCAGCAAGCATCAAAAGAACATCAGCATATCTTAATACTGGAAAATTAGTACCTGCATCATTATCAGCAAAGCTATTAGTTTTTCCAAATTTAATAGTCCAACCCTCTACTTCAGATGTTGTTCCCTCAATAGAAGCAGATAACCTTTTATCACCTGTTTCATAAGCAGCTATTAAATCTCTTTCAGGATAATTTCTTAATCCACTTGTGACTGCTTCAGCTAAGATTCCATTAAATTGGTTTGTAAAAGATTGGCCTTGATTTCCAAGACCACCTTTGTAGTCGACTTCAAAAATGGATTCAGAATTGTATTCATTTTCTTCACCCCAAAGATTATTATAATCACTCACAAGAGAATAACCACTTACATTTTCAAGAGCAGTTTTTGCCTTAGATTTATCTCCCATGGTTAAATAAATTTTCCCAAGTAAAGCAGACGCTGCTCCCTTTGTTGCACGTCCTAAATCACTGGAACTTGAATAGGAATTTGGAAGATATTGTTCAGCTAAAACTAAATCTTCAGAGATTTGTGCATAAATGACTGATGCACTAACTTGTGTGTGGTTTTGGCCTTCTTTAACTGAAGCTGTCTCAGTTAATACTAGTGGAACATTACCAAAAGCTACCGCTAGATTATAATAAAAAAGTGATCTAAGAAAAAGTGATTCCCCTAAGATTTGATTTTTAAGAGCAGGATCAACATCAATTTTTTCAATTCGATTGATTACTATGTTAGCCCTTGATACTCCCTGATATAAATCTATCCAAGCATCCGATGCTATAGGACTAGTGGGTATTTCATTAAATACATCAAAAACAGTAATTTCTTCTGCTAATCCTGAGCCTGACCATTGTGTATTGTCAGATCTTAATTCTTGCAATATCCATAAACTTTGGCTGTAGCATCCATTACTTTTAAGAGAACTATAAACTGCATTTAAACCAACTTGCATATCAGAAGCAGTTCTATAAAAGCTACCTGCATTTCTTTGAGAAATTGGAGAAAGTTCTGTAAATTCCTCTGAACAAGACAATAATCCTAGTGTTATAAAAAATAAATATAATTTGTTAAGTTTCATCTTTGTGATTTTTAAAATTTTGCATTAATTCCTAATGTAACTACCTTTTGAAGAGGGTATGCTCCATAGTCTTCACCTTGAGCTAATAAATTACCATTTTGATTATTCACCTCAGGATTGAATCCTATGTAATCGGTACTAGTAAATAAATTTGTACCAGAAACGTATATTCTAAGGTCTTTTATTACATTCCCAAATGTATCCACTGGGAAATTATAAGATAAATTCACATTTCTCAGTCTTAAATAGCTTGCATCCTCAACTTGATAATTTGAAGGACGGTTATTAGTGTTTCCAGTTTGCCGATTTGCTCTTGGAATTGAACCATTCCCGGGGCTTGCCTCTGATCTCCATCTATCAACAAGATCAACATAACTATTATAATTTGCCTCACCATTAAACATGTGTCTTCTGGTAAGGTTTAAAACCTCATTTCCCTGAGTTCCTTGTAATATAAAACTCAATTTAAAATTATCGTATTCAAATGAATTAGTAATACCATAAGTGAAATCAGGCAAATAATTACCAAGAGCCATTCTGTCGTTATCATCAATAACGTTGTTGCCATCTTTGTCTACCCATTTGAAATCTCCAGGATGGGGTGTTCTGTTTAGGTTATCAACAACAACACTTGCGTCGATTTCAGCTTGATTTTGATATATTCCATCTGTTTTGTATCCAAAATAGCTGCCAATAGGTTCACCAATCTTGGTTATATGTCTTATTCCAGCACCACCTCTTGTGTAAATAGGATCTCCAGACTCACCAAGTTTTGTAACCTTATTGTCTATTGTAGAAAAATTAAAATTTGTTTCCCATTTAAGAACTCCAACAGTATTTCTACTTGTGAAACTTATTTCTATACCTGTGTTTTCTACTTCACCAATATTTGTAAGTGCATTCTCGAATCCTAAAGCACTTGGAACTTGCACTCCAAGAAGTAGATCTGAAGTAACACTCTTGAAATACTCGATTGAGCCATAAATTCTATCATCTAAGAATGCAAAGTCTAAACCAATATTTGTACTAGATGTTTTCTCCCAGCTTAAATCCTGATTGCTAATAGTAATTGGTGCTATTCCGTTAGTTTCAACTCCTCCAAAAGTGTAATTAGAAGGATTAAGTAGCCCTATTGAAGCATAGTTAGGAATTAAAAAATTACCAGTTTGTCCCCAGCTAGCTCTAATTTTAAGATCACTAAGTACATTTATACCCAGATCTTCAGAAAGGCGATACCCTGCTGACAAGGAAGGGAATATTCCAGTTTTATTTCCTGTTCCAAAACGAGATGATCTATCAGAACGAATTGAAGCAGTTGCCAAAAAACGATCATTAAACGAGTAATTTGCTCTTGCTAGAATTGAAACTAGAGACCATTCTTCAATGGATGAGGTTCCTTGCATAATTTGACCACCACTAATAGTTTGAACTAGATCATCAGGGTAATTGTCTGCAACAAGTTGATTTATATCAATTTTTTCTTTTTGTGAGGTATATCCAACTAGTGCATCTAGTTTGTGTTCACCGAAAGTTTTAACATAATTTAAAGTCTGCTCTGCTATCCAGCTTAAACTTTCAGAAGAGGAGGATTGTCCAAAAGTCTCTCCCACTTTGGCAGTTCGGTAAAGTAAGCTACTATTTCTATAAAAATTTCTTTTGTAATTATTGGCATCAACACCCATATAAGTTTTGAAGGTTAACCCGTCTAAAATGTCATATTCTAAAAAAACATTACCAAAAGTTCTATTTTGATTTAATTCATCGTCAACTCCTTGGATAATAGCCAATGGATTACTAGCAGAAGTCATAGATGAACCTCGTCCATTTTCCGTAAGCATATAACTTTGGTTATTAAGTTGGTTTATCGTTCCATCTGCGTTGTAAGGTTTAACCATTGGCGCATGAACAATAGCAGAATAAACAATTCCAGGTGGTCTTGCAAAGTAAGGTGAAGAAGCCGGTAGTTTATCAGACGAAGTATATGAAGGAGCTAGCTTAATACCAAAGCGAGCTTTGTCCGAGAGTTCGGTGTTTAAATTAACCCTTAAGCTGTATCGTTTGAAATTTGTTTTTTCAATTATACCATTTTGGTCAAAATAGTTTCCAGAAATATAATAGTTTGATTTTTCAGACCCTCCAGAGATAGACATATTGTGGTTTTGAACGAGTCTGCTATCAAATACTTCATCCTGCCAATCTGTATCAGTTCCATCAGGAGACAATACTTCTTCGGGGATTCTCCATGCACCAGCAGTTCTGACACTATTAGGATCATTTATACTTGATCCAGGATTTCTTTCGAGATAAGCATTATTTGAGGCTTCCTTATTGTATTCAATAAGCTGAGTTGAGTTCATTAGATCAAGCTTATTTGCTACACTTTGCATACCATAAAAACTATTATATGAAATAGAAGGGTCAGTTCCCTTTCTTCCTCTTTTAGTTGTAATTATTACAACACCATTAGATCCTCTAGAACCGTATTGAGATGCAGTTGAGGCATCTTTCAATACTTGAATCGATTCAATGTCACTTGGATTAATATTGGCTAAAGGATTTTGTGATGGTAATCCGAAGGCAGCTCTTCTTCTAAAAACATCTCCCTGAACTCCAAGGCCAACATTTTTTGAAATAGGAAATCCATCAACAACATATAGAGGCTCATTCCCAGCAGTAATAGATCCAACCCCCCTTACTCTTATGTTAGAACCAGCACCGGGTTCACCTGAGCTTTCGGTAACTTGAACACCTGCAAGTTGTCCTTGAATTGCATTTTCGAAACTTGCTAGGGGGAAGTTCTCAATTGATTCTGCAGAAATTGAGGCTACTGAACCCGTAATGTCTCTTTTTACTTGTCGGCCATAACCAGTTACTATAATTTCATCAAGTGATGAATCAGATTCAGAAAGAGAAATCACAATATTGTCAGTGTCGGAAACATTAACAACTAGTGATAAAAATCCTAAATATGAAACTTCAAGTGAAGCTTCGTTATTTTCTAATGTTAAAATAAAATTACCATCAAAATCAGTAGTTGTTCCATTTTCAGTTCCAACTTCAATAATTGTAGCTCCCGGCAATGGCGTGCCGTTGGAATCAATAACATTTCCTGAAATAGATCTTTGAATTACTTCTTCTTCCTCTTCAATTTCAGTATGAGTAATTAAGGAATCAGTTTTCTTTTTTAGAATCACCTTATTTTCGGCAACATTATAAGTCATTTGATCTTGAAAAACAGAGTTTAAAATAGATTTAATCGTTTGTTTTTTGACAGATAATGAGATTTTTTTATTAAAATCATATTGATTTAGACTATAAATAAATTGATACTCTGAATTAGCCTCTATTTCATTTAAAACTTCAATAATATCTCCTTTTTCAATATCAATACTTATTTTTTCCTGACCAAAAGAGTTCGCCAAAGCACTAAGAATGAATGCGAAAAATAAAATCAAAGAAAGTTTCATTTTATTTTTTATGCAATTGAATGTTGTTTTTTCATTGGTAACTAGTTTATTTATCATAATTTTGCTCTTTTTGTAAATCGTTTTGATTAATCGGTTTTTAATTACTGGGAGGTACTCTAATACCTCCCTTTTTATTTCTATCCTGTCATATTTTAATTATTTAGTTAATTATTATTTTGTTATTTGAAATTTGATAATCAATATCATAAATTTGTTTAAAATTACCCAGAACATCATCAATAGGTTCGCTATTTATATCGAAGCTTGCATTAAATGGTTCTCCAGAAATAATTTTATTATTATTTATTATCGTAACATTATAAAGTCTCTCAAGTTTTTTAATTATTTGATCGAATTTTTCATTTCTAAAAATTACTCGACCATTAACCCATGACGTGTAAAGTTTTGTGTTGACTTTAGTTTTGCTGATTAGATTTGTCTTTTTAGATACACTTCCCATAAAACCTGGAGATAATTTTGTTGATTTATTGGTTACTATATTTTTAATTTGAACAGAACCCTCAACCAATACAACATTTAAATTATCATCTTCAATAAAATTCTTGAAATTAAATTTAGTACCATAGACTTCAACACTAACTCCATTTGAATAAACTTCAAATATATTATTATTATTATTATTTTTAACTTCAAAAAATGCTTCCCCGTTTAAAAATACAGTTCTAGGAAGCCCTTCAATAAAACTTACAGGGTATTTTAACGAACTCCCTGAGTTTAGATAAACTTTGGTGCCATCAGATAAAATTAAATTCCACGTTTTGCCATAAGGCACATTTAAGGTATGATAGAATATTTCTTTAAGCTTATTGTTTTTTTTGTAAATTATTTGGTTAGAATTTTTGTGTAAACTTACATAGGACTTTTCCTTAAAAATGTTTTTTTCTTTTTCTATTAAAATTTGTTTACCACCTGGTATCTCCAGAGTAATTTCATTTTTTTTAGGGATGATTTCACTGGAAGAATTTCTTTTAATAGAATTTGAAAATTGATAATAACCTAATCCAAAAAACAAGAGTAAAACTGCAGCATATCTGTAGATTCTTATTATGGATTGTTTTATTTTTATTTTTTTAAAATCATTTTCTAGTTCTTTTCTTCTCTCTTCAACAAAATCATTTTCCTTATTCACTAAATAAATTGAATAAAAATTTAGCTTTACATAATTTTCAAACTCTTTCTGATTTTCTTTTTCATCTAACCAAATGGAAAGAATTTTAATGTCTTCTATTGAAGCATTTTGATTTAAAAAACGTATAATTTTATTTTCTGTTTCACTTTTCATTCTCCAGCAATTTCTCTTTATATTATTACCTGGCCGATATACAAAACCCTCGCTTATTCAGAAATAATTTAAAAATATTCATATATTTAATTGTAAATTACAATTAATATGGTGAGTGAAGATTTTTTAAAAAAGTTAAGAAATGGAGACGAAAAGGCTTTTAACTCCTTGTTTGACTTGTATAAACAAAAACTTATTTCATATGCAATAAGCTTATCTGGAGACCCTTCTCTTGCTAAAGATATTGTCCAAGAAGTTTTCATGAAAATATATGTGTATAGAAAAAAACTAAAGTCTGATTTATCTATACAGAGTTTTTTATATAAGTCAGTCTATAATCAGTTTATAACTATTTACCATAAGAATAAATCTTTAACTAAAGTACATGAGGAGTATTATAGAATTCTAAATCAATTAATGACTTCCGGTGATGGGCTTAATGAAAATAGTGATTTGATTAAAATGAATATATGTATAAATAAACTACCTACTAAATGTAAAAATATTTTTATTTCTTCTAAAAAAGAAGGTTTGACAAACCAAGAAATTTCTGAAAAGTTTAATATATCGACAAAAACAGTTGAGGGCCAAATTACAAAGGCTTTTAAATTTTTAAAACGCTGTGTGAGAATTAAATTTTTTTAGAATACAGATCGGGTTTTAATTAAAATTCATTGTCGAGCCAGCTCTAATTATAGGACCAGCACTCCCATTGCACGTTTGATATCCAAGACCTATTAAATCTGTGGGTGCTGTGCTCGTTTGGTTTAGCCATAAACTGATTGAGAAAATATTGTTAATTTGGTTAGCCATCGGGTTACCAAAGTAAAAGTAGTCGTTGCCATCAAAAGAGTATGCTGAATTTGCATTGTTAAATCGATCAGCAATAAGGGTTGGAGACCCAAATGCTACACCATTATTCACTGATCCACTTGTGTCGTTCGCATTAGAGTTGAATAGATAACTACCAACAAGATTAGAGGTTCTTGGGATTTGAGCATATGTAATCTTCCCCAACAATAAAAAGAAAAATAAAAATGTCGATAAATTATATTTCATAAAATCTTAACTAAAAACATATACAAGACCCGTTAATGGCTCTTCTTTATCACCTATATAAATCTGAAATAAGCAATTTTCTATCTTGATTTAACAGCATTTTTATGCCTATCAAAATTACGATTTCTGTATTGTAGAATATGTATTGTTCGCTACCAGCCCCTGAAATTACTTTCAAAAGAAACTTATTTAATCGATATGAAACAATAAGTTTAATTTTTGTTTGAGCTAGCATAAATGAAACTGCANATATGAATCATTTTATATTAATATGAAACACCTTGTTGCCAGCAAAACATATTCATTACAGCTTCTCAGCTTCCATTTTTACTGTTCAATACAATCAAAAAAGTACCGAATTTTGAATTTGATTCTAAGAAGAAGCGCTCTATTTTTATAGCTTCAATATGCGAGATTATGAAAGCAGATTCCTTTTTATTATGATTGAAAATTCACCAATAAAATAGAGTGTTGTGTACTCTATTCAAAATCACATATTTTGAATTCACTTTTCAATATTTTTTACAATTATGAAACAACATTGCTAATTATGATATAATCACTATATTTATAGTATATGTACATAAACAGCCTTTTTGTTTCTACGATTTTGATTGGATCACTTTTGATATTAATCATGCTTTTTTCTGGACGAACAAACCTTAAAGTAAACCTTTATCTTGTGTTATTGTTGTTTCAGCTAATTCTACACCGAGTAGGTATTTTGTATTTTTCAACAAATTTGGGTGGGGTTTATATATCACAAGAATACCCTGCTATTTTATCGATTATTTTTCTACCCTGTTGGTATTTGTACATTCGAACACTATTAACAAGACAGGTCAAAGTATATAAAGATTTGCCTCATTTCATTATCCCTTTTTTAATTACGCTTGTCAATTTCATTCTTTTTGATACACCCTTTAAGTTTAATGTAATCTTAAGTCTACTATTGGGATTATATTATGTTGTGATCATCTTCAGATTAATAAAAGCCAAAACAAATAACTTTTTGACGAAAGATAGATTTCTAGAACGCTGGGTATATGTAATGTATTTTGTTTTCATCTTTATTTTTTTATCCGCAGTAATTTTGAAATTTTTCTCTGGGATAAATTCAGATCAATGGTTGATAGATTTCTATGTTTTAACTTCAACTGTTTGGTTGTTTTTATTGGTTTACATTTTTTTAAACCCGATCATTCTTTATGGGAAGATCATATTAATTCAAAACATTGTCAAGGAAGAAGCAAGCATTAGTTTTTGGAAATTTAATTTGACCAAACAGGTAGATGAAAAGCATCAGTACATTCAAAATTTGATTCAAGATAACATCCCCGACCTGATTTATAAAATCATTGCGCTTCAGGACAATGATAAGTTAATTAAGGACCATGATTTTAGTGCCAGTTTTATTGCGTCACAATTAGCAATTCCTAAATCCCATGTAAGTTATTTGTTCAATTACCATTGTTTATACCAGGGTACAGACTATTACAATTTAATCAAGGTTCTAAAATCAATGCGGCTCATTAAAGATGGCTACTTAGAAAATAAGACAATCGACTCTTTGTCTTTGGAATGTGGGTTTAATTCGCGTATTACGTTTTTCAATAATTTTAAAAAATTCAATGGTATCAGCCCTAAAGAGTTTGCTAAAAAAAATGTTATTTAAACTAAGGAAACTGTTCACATTATGTCAAGCTCATCTAATCAAGGGGTGTTTTCAGATGTAATATTGAGTCTTGAGTAAATTTAATTCCAAAAGCCCTATTGGCTGTTCCGAAATCACAATCATCCTATTTTGTTCAATTATCATCGTATGTATATGGGAAACGATTACGTTAATTTAATCTAAGATTTTAAGTCAAAATAGGGTTATTCCAAGTGAGAAGTAGTGGAGACCTGAAGTACCAAGGTTTAAAGTTCCAAGATTGGAAGTATAGTGATAGGAGAAAAGATACCGATCGTAATTCATTCCAAAAACAGGGGTAAAGTGCGTATAGTTTTGATTAGGAATTGTATACTCCGAAGGAGTGTCAATTTTAATGAAATTTTGTCGAAAAGAGGCACCAAGCCAAATGCGACCTTTCTTAACCAATCGGTATAACTTTAGGTTCAAGTCCAAGCTACTCTCTTCTGTTTTTTCTAAAAATTGAATTAAAAAAGAAGGCTCTAAATTCCAGCCGTTATTGAAGTAAATTTCATACTGAAGTGACGCTAGATAATGCTTAAACTTTAACGGATTTATGTACGCATCACCATCTGCAGTATCCCCTTGTGTACTGTTCATATTGATGTTCTTGACCGAAACCTGTGCAGATAAATGCGTAGACACGTAAGCTGCTCCTGCATCAATTGTAAAATAGCGCTTTCCACTCGAGTTGGCATTCAATAACGGGTCTGGAATTCGCGCGTCAAAACTACTTTGATCGATGCTGTAATTAATGGATCCGATATTAATTCCAAAAGAGAGTTCTTTTTTGTTGTCGTTTTTAGTGGGAAATGAACGTCGGGTATTCCATATAGCATCACTTAAATAAATTCGATAGCCGAAGGTGAGGTAATTGGAGTTTTTGGAATGATAGCCGTTATGATCCTTGATAAGTTGTAAGCCCAAGATTGCGTTTTTAGTCGCTTTGTATTCTAGTGTAAGAAGATTGGTGCCTGGTGCATCTGGAACATTAAACCATTGTTGTCGACTCCCGAGATTGATTCGAGCATTTTTAAGATTAACCCCAACCATAGCCGGATGAACCATATATAGATTTTCAGCTAAATATTCATTGAATATGGGAACAAAACCTTGTGCGCTAGAGACAGTAAAATGACCAAAGACTAGAACCATCAGAAAGATTTTTTTTAGTGTTGCCTTCATCATTCAGATCTTAACAAGCTAAAATGTCCAATACGTTCTTTTCCATTGTCAAAAAACACCCTAAACCAATAATCGTCTTGCGGCAACTGAAACCGTTGTAGGTACCATCCCATCCAATCCCTAAAGGGTCCAAATCAACAAGCAGTTTTCCATTACGATCATAAACATAAACACGACTGTTGGGCTGGAAGTTCTCGCTTACGCCGAGTATCCTCCAAAAATCATTGGTTCCATCTCCATTTGGGCTAAAAAATTTCATATGCCCAAGAATAGAGGCTTCAATTTCGGCTATCCCACAACTATTTTTATCCTGTATGTAAACCATATGAATCCCTGGAAGTAAGTCGTCGAAATAGGGAGTATCTTGGTAGGGGCCAGTGGGATCGTCAATAGCAAATTCATATACACCAATCCCTAAATTAGTTGTAGTAATTTCCACAGAGCCCGTATCGCCTTCTAAATCTATTACCGTAAGGTCGTCTTGTGTTAGAGTGGCTATCTCCGATGAAATCAATACCATGCTTGTCTTTTTTGAGCAATTTGTTCCATCTGTCGTTTCTGCGGTTACTTCGTAGGTACCTCCATCATAAACAAGAATCTGTGCATCTACATCCGCTATGTTTAAGGGAAAATCTATACCGTCTTTAGTCCAACTGTAGCGATACGTCCGATTGTCTAATGACGCAACCTCTAGTGTAATTGGTTCAAGATTTAAGCACACAATACTGTTTGAGTCCGTGCGTTCAAAGTCAGGTAACTTGTTTACTTTTAGGCTTGCAACTTTTTGAATCCCAAGACATGAAATAGTACTGAGATCAAGATTGTCTACCCGAGCCCATATTTCTTGCAGATATGGAACTTCCATTACATACGCATCGGTTTCATTCTCTAGACTGATACCATTTTGTCGAAGTTCGGCATCATCTTTATTGGAGTAAAAAGTAATTAATATGCTTTGTAAACTGAACTTAGAATTCGAATCAACAAGCTCGCTTTTTAATGTTAAAAAAGTATCTCGATCCCAATATTCAATTCCTGGATCAAGTGTTTTTATTTCTGTTTCGCAAGTTTCATAGGGGATGAAAAAACTCGAATCGATAAGACTAGCACCTACTTTTATGGTTAGTGTTGAAGTTTCAGAACAGTCAAAAGCATTGTTTATTTTAACAAAAAGAACCTCTTCAAAAGCAGTATTGCTGTAGGCTGTTGGATTCGGAATTAAAGAAGCAACATCATAGTTTGGGTTGGTGTAAAATTCAAATGTTTCGTTGCTGTAATTTTTAGAAATCAAAGACCCAAAAGCATTGAGATTAAAAAGCGTTCTTCCATCATTCAAATCATCATTATCACATTGCTCTACGATAAGATTTCGATTGAGGATTATTGGAAATTGATGCACCGTAGCGGTTATTGGAGTTCGAATTTCATTTGTACAGTCTGAGGGGATGAGATCGATCCAGTAGGTTTTGGTATTACTAGGCTGAATGGAAAACGTTGTTCCAGTAAATAAAACAGTACTGCCAGTTTCGCTGTCGTACCAATTAATATCGCTAACGGTAGCACTCACTGTTAGTGTCTGTATAGTGTCAAAGCACGCTTCAGAATCTACAGTACTAATGATTCGCGGCATTACAAGACGAGTACTCGCGGAAATGTTGAGTTCAGGATCACCAGGCAAACCCCCATATTCTACTATATATCCTTTAGCTTGATAAGCTCCGGAACTCTGCGCTACGTTCCCTAAATCATTCCAAGACCCTGCTGGTCCAACTGAAGGATCTGTGATGTGCGCATAGTCTTCGTTTCCTAGATTGTTAGGTTCATTGACATTCCAATTGGCGTAATTCGTTGTACTCCCATTCGAAAGACCCTTCCAAAAAACAGTCCCAGCTTCTGGTCCTGTTACCCACTTCCAAGTCCCTTCTACTTCTTGGTCCGATCCACCAATCCATCCAACACCATTGGTTAA
>JGI20154J14316_10001535_pt1 | contig 20204 bp, 18 predicted proteins | sample COG_04_FD_14316 | JGI IMG/M metagenome (IMG submission 14316)
CTCTCTTTACAACTCAAAATGCAAAATTCAAGAATATCAGGTTCTAAAGAGTACATATTGTATTTTTGACTATGCAAATAGCCTCCCTATCAGAAATTAAAAAAGAACTCAAAGAAAAAACCAATCATGAACTTACCGAACTGGTCCTTAAGTTAACCAAACACAAAGTTGAAAATAAAGAACTATTGGCCTATGTGCTTTTTGAATCGGCAGATGAAAATCATTTCATATCAAAAATTGAATCAGAAATAGACCTGCAATTTGCCCATGTCAATATTAAAAGCAATTATATCATCAATAAGAACATTCGAAAAATTCAAAGATATATTGTAAAACAGATTCGTTTTTCAAAACAAAAAGAAACGGAAATAGCCCTGCGCATTCATTTTTGTAAAAACCTTGTTGACATCCAATCAAAATACGATATCAATAACACCCGCCATCAAATGCTGATACGTCAAATTGAACTCATCAGAAAAGCTTTAACACTTGTACATGAAGATTTACAATTTGACCATGAGTTAGAGTTAACTGAACTATTGGAGCAAGTAGCACACTAAAAAATGCTTGTCAAGGTAACTTTTTAAATCCTCCTACGTAAAACGAAGTATTCCTAACGAAAAACTTTATAGACCAAAGTATCATATCTATCTCAAGACAATCCCAAATACCACAAAAAATCCCAAACATCACAAAAAGTATCCCATTTATAACAAACCATCGATAAATACAGTACCTAACGCTAGTTTTGAATTTTGACTGTCGTGCAACCTTTTATGCCTAATCTACATCATTGAGCTACTTATGATTGATAAATTTGTTTCTGAATTAACCTCCATTTTTTCTTATTTTGCTGTTTTTTTATTGGGGTTATCTTCAGCCACCGCTCAGCATAACATCAGTGGACGGATCATAGATAATACTCAAGATCCCCTACCTTTTGCTTATATCATCCTATATGAAAAGGGGAGTGAGGACCTGCCAAAAGGAGTGATTTCTGACGATAAGGGTGCCTATTCTTTTGAACAAATTGCCGACGGCATCTATCACATTGAAGTCTCTATGCTGGGTTTTAAACTCAATACATTAGACACCTTTACCTTGTCAAAGAATGCTGTTTTTAATTTTATTTTGGAAGAGGATACCCAGACATTAAACGCAGTAGTGGTGAAAAGTAAGCGACCTGTGATCAGGCAAACTGCTGAAAAGTTAATTGTGGATTTGGAGAATTCCGAGATGATTAATACCAGCTTACAGGATGTCATGCGTAAAATCCCCGGAGTATTAGTTACTAATAACGGAATTTCAATAGCAGGAAATAGAGGGGTAAGAATTCTAATTAATGGGAAATCTACAGACTATATGGATATTCAAACACTCCTGCGTGATCTTCCTGCAGATAATATTTCTAAAATTGAAGTGATAGAACAACCCGGTGCAGAATATGAAGCCTCAGGCTCAGGAGCCCTCATTAATATTATTTTAAAGAAAAAAATACGTTTAGGAACCCATGGAAGTTTCAATACATGGGCGGGGGAAGATCAAGGTTTTCAATATGGAACCGGTGCCTCAATTGCGCAGTATAAAAATAAATTAAGTTGGCAAGCGAGCATAAATCATTCAAAACCCACTTGGCGAAATGACTTATTTTTAGTCCGAACCGTAGGTAGCGAAACCTATGATCAAATCACCAAGGAACCTTATGATCCCAATAATTTCAGTATGAACGGAAACATAGACTATCACCTCAATGATAAACATACTTTTAGTATCGGGAGCCGATTGAATCAGAGAAACTCTCAAAGGATCACTTCAAGTAAAACCATGATCTCTGATGCGAGCACCACAAATATCCTGTTTTCAGAAAATAGTTTTGCTAGAGATAGGATAGATTTTAATCTGAATCCCTATTATGAATACAAATCTGAAACAGATCGGTTGGTGATCGATTTTAACTACGTTGATTATATAAATGATAATACCAATACCCTTTATGAGGTTGAAGGAAGTACCATCCCTTTTACTGATAGAAAATATATTCAAGAGGGAAAGTATAAAATCAAGACCTACAAAGTAGACTATAAAAAAACCCTTTCAGAAAATTTCAACATCAGCTTTGGCATTCGTTATGCCGATGTAAATACTGATAATGACCTGCAATCTTATTTAGACAATAACCAAGGAGTATTTGACTTTCTTGAAACTGAAAGCAGTCAGTTTTTAATCAAAGAAACGATTTTTGCTGGGTATTCCAAAATAAATGCTACCTCAGGGAAATGGGCTTTCTCTGGTGGATTACGTTATGAAGATAGTCATACGGACGGCACCTCAATTTATATGGAAAAAGGTACACTGAATACAGAAATAAAGAAAAGACCTATTCAAAAACTATTTCCAAGCGCTTCAGTAAGCCGAAATTTATCTGAAAAATTGGGTACTAGTTTATCCTACAGTTACAGAGTTCAAAGACCTTCCTACAGTAGTTTAAATTCCTTTGCTACCTTTTTAGATCCCTTTTCTGCCGGTCAAGGAAATCCAAACTTGACACCTGCCTTCACGCACAACTATCAATTTAATTTGACTTATGAAAGTCAGCCCTTTTTTAGTATCGGTTATAGTAGCACTGCTGATGCAATCCTAGAATTAATTCAACAAGATAACCTGACCGCTCAAATCAGACAAACAGAGGTAAATGTTGAAAACAATGATAACTGGAACTTTAGATTATTTGGCCCCTTAAGTTTTATCAAAGATGTTGAAGGTTATACTGGCTTTATTGTCATCAATACTGACTATCAATCACTAGACTATAATTTAGATTTGAACAAGTGGAGTTTGTTTTGGTTTATTCAGGCCAATTATGAACTGCCCTTTGGTATCAACTTTGAACTGAGCGGAAATTATGGGACGGGGGCATTGGAAGGTCAAATTGAAGTGGATTGGTTAGCTGATTTGGATTTCTCTTTTGGGAGAACGTTTTTGGACGAAAAACTAAAGGTAAATCTAGGTTTCAATAAGATGTTGAACAGAGGTTTTGTAGGGAATATTGATTACGGCACCGGAACCGCCGCAGTAGAAAGTAATGGTTCTAGACAAAGCATTCAACTCAGATTGGTTTATAGTTTTGGTTCTAAATTTAACAAGAAAGCAACCGATAGAAATACTTCCAGAGATGAAGAAAATAGAATCAGAAATGACAATTAGCGGTAGCGCTTAGAGGACTTGAGAAAATTAATCATTGTAAAATAAATTAAGAAAACAGACTGCTGACATTTTGTTTAAGAAATAACCGGGCTAGTGCTGAATTCAAATAGTAATCACTCATACGGTGTAGTGGTTTGATAGAAAAGTAACCCGACATTTGCCGCCTTCCATACAATTTGTATGTTTATGTTTATTAAAGAATTACTTTTTACAACAGCAATATGACTAAAAAACGTACTTGGAAATTTTGGACAGGTAGAACAATCCTTGGTCTATTGTTCATTGGAGGTCTATGGCTTACCAATCTTATCTGGTTTCGACCCTTTAATATCAATCATTTCTATGATAAGGTCTTTATCGAACTTGCCATCTCAGATCCTGAATTGGTCACACAATTGGGTATACCCGTCCTATATGACATATATAAAGAGGATCTGAGCGATGCCTCAGACAAAAAGGGCTGGGAGGATTTCCTTAAACTCAAGGACGACTTAGCGGCCTTACAAAGTTATGATTTCGAAAGTCAATCGAAAGAAAACAAGTTAAACACTAAAATTCTAAGTTGGTATTTAAGAAAACAGATTGAGGGTGAGCCATTTTTCTATCATGGGTATCCAGTAAATCAAATGTTCGGAGTACAAAGTAATCTTCCTAGCTTGATGGAAAGTTCGCACAAGCTTAGGGATGAAAGTGATATTGAAGCATACATCATACGATTATCCAAATTTGGTGCCAAATTCGATCAAGTACTAGAGAGGTTAAGAATAAGAGAAGAAAAGGGAATCATTCCTCCACAATTTGTCATCGACCGTGTGATTAGTGAAATGTCAGGATTTATCGGAAAAAAAGGATCAAACCATATCAATTTGGAGATTACCAATGAAGATCCCGTTAAGTCAAACATACTCTACACTCATTTCAATTCTAAATTAGCACAGCTTGAAGATCTTACTGACCAGGAAAAGGAAGCATACAAAATCAAGGTAGAAAATGAAATAAGAACTACTGTGTTCGAGGCATATGGCGCTCTTATCTTGTACTTCGAAGCATTAAAATCTAAAGCAACAACAAAAGATGGGGTTTGGAAATTGCCAGATGGAGATGACTTTTATCAATACCAATTATCAGAAAATACCACCACCGACTATACCCCTGAAAAGGTACACCAAATTGGATTATCAGAGGTTGCTCGAATAAAAACAGAAATGTGGAATATCTTGACCCTTGAAGGTTATACGGATACTACAAAAACATTAGGTGAAATCATCCAAAAATTAAACAAGGAAGAACGCTTTCTGTACCAGAATAATGATGAGGGCAGAAAGGAAGTCATTGACGGCTACAATGATATCTTAGATGAAATCAACAATGGACTCGATGAAGCATTTGACATCCGACCCAAAGCGTCCATGGAAGTAAAAAGAGTTCCTGAGTTTAAAGAAGAAAGTTCTGCTGGTGCATATTATGAGCTACCACTCATGGATGGATCAAGAGGAGGCATCTTTTACGCCAACTTGAGAGACGTTACAGAAACTGTTAAGTTTGGGATGAAGACCTTGGCCTATCATGAAGGAATCCCCGGCCATCATTTCCAAGTAGCGATACAAGGAGAATTAAAAAATGTTCCAATATTCAGGACATTCCCCCTTTTCACGGCATACACAGAGGGCTGGGCCTTGTATGCTGAAAGGCTCGCGTGGGAGTTGGGTTTTTATGAAACTGACCCTTTTGGCAATTTAGGAAGACTTCAAGCAGAAATGTTTAGAGCCGTTCGTCTTGTTGTTGATACAGGTATTCATTATAAAAAATGGACTCGCGAAGAAGCCATTGAATACATGATTTCCAATACAGGAATGACCACCGGAGAAGTTGTTACTGAAATCGAACGGTACATCGTAATGCCGGGTCAAGCATGCGCGTATAAAATAGGTATGATGAAGATATTAGAGCTCAGAGAAAAAGCAAAAAGCAAGCTTAGTAATCAGTTTAAATTAAAAGAATTTCACAATGTAGTATTGAAAAATGGCGCAGTTCCTTTAGATATTTTGGAGGAAATTATCAACGATTATATTAATGTGTCACTGATCAATAGTGATGGCTTGTCTGAATATTAATGAACATTAATTTTATTCATTCTTAAATTCTCTCAATACAGGTAACGCTTTGTTATCAAAATCGAATAGTGCTTGATTTTCCCAAGGAGATGCGTCTTGTGATTCATTTCCTTTCCAAGCGATTAATTCAGCTCCCCAATAACAAAAACCAATTCCATTTTCTACTTCTTTGGTTAATGCTTTGATTTCATTAATAAATTTTCTCTGACCTTCAGGTGTTGCCGGAAATTCGGGTAATATTAATTGGTCATCTATTCCAACGATATTGTTTGTCCAATCATTCCAATCAAGTGTAAAGGGGTAAGCTGTTTCAGCAATTAGGATTTTCTTTTGATGAGCGTTGCCTAAATACTGCATTTTAGCCTTAAGGTTATTTAGGGACTTTCCATGCCAAATAGGATAATATGACAAACCAATAATATCATAATCAACAATACTCAATTGATCAAAAAACCAATCAGAGCCTTCGATACCAGCAAAATGTAAAATTATTTTAGTTTCAGATGAAGTAGTTCTAACGGCTACAATTGCAGTATCCAATAGTTCTCGAAACTGCTGAAAATTATTTGATATATGTCCATATGGATAAAGAAAACCTGAATTTATTTCATTACCGATCTGGATAAAATCAGGTTGTAATTCGGCTGCGATTTTTTCTGTGTAGTTATACACACTGTCTTTCAATTGCGTGAAATTGATCCCTTGCCAATGATTTGGAGATTCTTGATGACCAGGGTCGGCCCAGGTATCAGAATAATGTAGGGTTAACCAGGTTTTAAAACCATTAACCTTTAAGGTTTTAGAAAACTGTTTTACTTCATTAAATCCAGCATATTCATCACTTGGATCGACCCAAAGCTTTAATCTGACTGTATTTACTCCATTATCTTTAAGTATTGTCAATAAATCATTTTGATTCCCTTCCAAGTCATAGAATGTAGGGCTTAAATTTGCTATTTCAGGGAATCTTGAAATATCAACAGCAGGAATAAATGTTAAATTCCCATTTTCTTGAACAGGAACATCCAGATCATCCTTATTACAAGCAACAAAACTCTAAAAAATTATTAAGACCTGCAGTGTTCTATTCATATCAAATTATGATTAGCGTTGGGTAAATGTTGCAGACAAAAAAGAAAATAAAAACACACTAAACTTACTAAAAGAAAATTGCATTTATAAAAGTACGCCCACAGGGAGTCGAACCCCGAACCCCCGCCTTAGAAGGGCGGTGCTCTATCCAGTTGAGCTATGAGCGCATTTAATGTAAAAAAGCGGAGAGAGGGGGATTCGAACCCCCGGTACGGTCACCCGCACGCATGTTTAGCAAACATGTGGTTTCAGCCACTCACCCATCTCTCCGTAGCTCTTCTAAAAAGATTGCAAATATAGTAGGTCAATTGAAAACATTGGTCCCCTGAGGAAAAAAAAATATTAAAATCAATCCTTAATTTTTGTTAATTGACTGCCAATAAATTTGGACGAATTAACTTGTTGTGCAACATTTGCAGAATATATGACGTGGGCACATTCTTTAGGCATTTTTGAATACACAAGCATTTTCCTCTTTTTGCTGTTTTATGCCATCTTCATGAACAAAGTAATGAGGATAAACAAGTCCATAAAGAGTTCTTCAAAACAATTTTTATGGAAGTTCCTTTTAAGATTGACCTATTTTTCTTTGTTTTTAGTCGCCTTACTTGGGCCTTCCTTTGGCGAGGCTACCAAAGAAGTTAAGTCCATGGGTAAAGATATTTTTATTTGTGTCGACTTATCTCAATCCATGAATGCCTTCGATGTTCAGCCCACCCGCCTTGAAAGAGTGAAATTCGAGTTAAAAAATATCATTGAAGCCTTTAACTCTGATAGAAAAGGTCTGATCATGTTCAGTAATGAGGCCTTCATGCAATGCCCGCTGACGTATGATAACAATGCGTTAACGCTGTTTATTCAAACCTTAAATACCTCTTTGGTGCCCAATACGGGGACCGATTTCGCACCGCCTCTTAAACTGGCTCTAGACAAATTAAGTTCAGACAAAAATGCAAGTATCAGACAAAAATCAAAAGTGATCATATTGATCAGTGATGGTGAAGATTTTGGTGAAGAAACGGAAGAGATNGGTAAAAAAATTGAAGAGGCAAATATTAAATTATTTACGCTCGGAGTGGGAACCGAAATGGGCAGTAAAATTAAAACNAATNGAGGTTTCAAAACAGATAGAGCCGGTAATGAAGTCCAATCTAAACTCAACACTACCGCNCTNAANNGATTGGCAAACAAAACCAACGGTAAATATTTTGAAATTAATCAATCAAGAAATGACGTCAATAAGCTCATAAATACGATTAATCTGATAGAGGGAGAACTCAGAGATTCAAAAAATATCGATACAAAATCAAATAAATATTTCTATTTCTTAATATTTGCTGCATTTTTACTCATGGGTGACGTTTTAATCACCCTTAAAATTATCAGTCTATGAAGTTTGTGATTTTGCTTTTGTTGATATGGGTCAATGATCCAAATGACATNGCCCTNATCAATGCTTATAAAGCAGATGCNGAACAATCATTTCTTGCTGAAGACTTCTCCCAAGCCGTCAGTCAATATAAATTTTTGATGGATTCNCTCAATGTAAATGAAGATGCCATTCATTTGAATTTAGGTCATGCGTATCATCAAATGGGAGATACNGCCCAAGCCCGCACCGCATACAACCAAGCANCCTTATCCTCAAATGCCGCCTTGAAGTCAATTGCTTATCAGCAACTNGGAGTGATCTCNAAATCCAATAAAAACNTAAAAGAATCATTGGCCTATCTGAAAGCTTCCATCAAAGCAAACCCAGCTAATTCAGATGCAAAATATGATTTTGAATTGGTCAAAAAATTAATGCAAGAAAGTCAAGATCAAGAAAACAAAGAAGATCAAGAAGACAAAGAAGATCAAGAAGACAAAGAAGATCAAGAAGACAAAGAAGATCAAGAAGACAAGGAAGATCAAGAAAATAAGGAAGATCAGGAAAATAAAGAAGATCAGGAAAATAAGGAAGATCAAGAAGATCAGAATCAAGAAAGCGATTCAGAAAATGAAGAGCAAAAGGATCAGGAAGGTGATGAGAAGGAGCAAGATCAAAAGGATGACTCGAGTGAAGAAGAGAATCAAGACGAATCCCAATCAGAAGATCCCGCTGATGAAAAATCAGAAGCAGATAAGAGCACTCAAGAAAAATTAGCTGAAATGAATATCAGTCCTGAAAAAGCCGAAATGATCCTTGAAGCCATGCGCAATGGAGAAATTCAATATATTCAGCAGCAAAAAAGGAAAGCAACAGAAAAGCAAGACAAAGGAAAACCTGATTGGTGATTTTTATCGATTTTGAAATAAAAAACGTCCTCATCTTTATGTTAATTCTATCTACTAAGAGCAGAAATACAGCTGTCATCTGCGGCCTCATTCTTAATGTTATCTAAGAAAAACACATCATATGCCCCCATCTTCTCCAAAATCTTCATGAGATCTTTGTTGATGCTTTGCTACTTATTTATCAGTCAACTTTGTTGGAGCCAACAAGAAATAAAAACTTATTATGATGAGACTAAAAGACTGATCAATGAGGCTTATCATATCGTATGGAAAGATACTGCCATTCTTCAAGGACCCTACAAAAAGTTTGATGCGGATGGCCATTTAATCATTAAAGGAGAATATGATGATAATTTAAGAGCAGGTACCTTCATCAATTACTATCCCAACGGGACCATTCAACGGACCAGTAATTATGAAAAAGGAGCAAAAGAAGGAGTGACACTGGTTTACAACTCAGATGGCGTATTGATCCAAGAAGCTGTTTTCAGACAAGACAGCCTTTTGGGAGCGGTAAAACTATACCATCCCAGTGGACGCGTTAAAGGAAGTTCTGAGTTCAAAAAAGGAAAGCCCGACGGTCTCGTCACTACCTATCATACTAACGGCAATAAAAAAGAAGACATTATTTATACCTCAGGTAAACCCAATGGTCTTGTCAAGCAATACTATGAGTCAGGAACCATTATGCTTGAAGCCACCTATGAAAATGGCCTTTTAAACGGCCTTTATAAAACCTTTTATCCCAATGGAAATCTTGAATTAGAGGTGTTTAATGATCGGGGTAAACGGTCTGGATATATTAAAAAATACCATGCCAACGGAGCACTTTCCTCACTCGGGAATTATCAAGATGGGCAACTTCAAGGAGATTATTTCGGATACCATACCGACGGCTCCTTAAAGGCCAAACTTAAATATAATAGAGGCTTTTTAATTGGAAATAATACCGAGTACAATAAAAAAGGCGTAATAATTAAAGTATCCAAATTTAGCAATAGCGGAAAGAATGGTGAAATTTTAGAATACCACAACAATGGGGTGCTGGCGTCAGAGAAAAAATTCAAGGATCAGGCCCCTCACGGAGTATGGAAATATTATACCAAAAAGAATAAACTCTACAAGTTAACACCTTATGAGAATGGGAAGATCAATGGTGTCGAATTGACCTTGAATGATCTTGATACCCTAAGTTCAAAAAAATATGTTTTTGGTGTAAAGTCGGGTCAATGGAAATCGTTTTACACGCGTGGAAAACCAAAAGAATACGCTACCTATAAATTCAATGAACTCGAGGGGAAGTTCATTCACTTTTTTGAAAATGGTAACAAACAATATGAAGGTTATTATTATCGTGGACGACGGACCAATGATTGGATCTATTACAACTCAAAGGGTCGGCCTATTTTAAAAGAAACCTATCGAAAAGGCTTGATCGTATCGAAAGAGGATATTAATCGACCCTAACATTCACTTTTGCAGTAGCTAAATCCTTATATTTGTTTTTCATGAATGCTGGTATACAAAACACTCAGTTCAAATTTCCCAATCAAACGGGTCACTATAAAGGTAAGGTAAGAGATGTCTACTTTTTTGATGATAAATTGATCATGGTGGCCAGTGATCGACTTTCCGCTTTTGATGTGGTCTTACCAAACGCCATCCCTTTTAAAGGACAGGTACTCAATCAAATTGCCGCACATTTTCTAAAAGCTACCGAAGACATCGTCCCCAATTGGATTTTAGCCATTCCGGATCCCAATGTAAGTATCGGTAAAAAATGTGAACCTTTTCCCGTAGAAATGGTCATTCGAGGATATTTAGCAGGTCACGCCTGGAGAACCTATAAAGCAGGGAAACGAACCCTTTGTGGAGTGTCATTACCTGATGGGCTTAAAGAGAATGATCGATTACCAGAACCTATCATTACCCCTACCACTAAAGCAGCGGTAGGCCACGATGAAGACATCTCAAAACAAGATATTATAGCACAGCAGCTGATCTCACTTGCCCAATATGAACAATTGGAGTCTTATACAAGGGCCCTTTTTCAGCGGGGAACTGAATTGGCGGGAAAACAAGGTCTCATCTTAGTCGATACCAAATATGAATTTGGTCTATTCAAGGATGAAATCACGCTGATTGATGAAATTCATACTCCTGATTCTTCGAGATATTTTTATTTAGATTCTTATCCAAGACACCAAGCGCAAAACATAGCCCAAAGACAGCTGTCCAAAGAATTCGTCAGAGAATGGCTTATCGAGCAGGGTTTCCAAGGTTTAGAGGGACAAAAAATACCTCTTATCAGCTCTGAATTTGTTCAAACCATCTCCGAGAGATATATTGAACTATATGAAAAAATAACGGGGGAAAAATTCATTCGATCAGCACAAAATGAGATGCTCAATCGGGTAGAACAAAATGTTTTAAATTGGATCAAAACATCATGAAATACCAAATTACTGAGCAAGAAAATTATACGCTTATTGAAATACTAGAATCCCAGCTCAGTGAAAGCCATCACACCCATTTTAAAAAGTTATTCACAGAGATTCAATCGAAAAAAATAAGTCATGTCATTATAGATATGAACCACATGACTCGATTCGATGCCTCTAGTTTACCTATAATCACCTTGGGTCATGATATCTTTAAAGAATTAGGTTCTTTTATCCTTTGTGAGATCCCTCTGGAACTAGAAAAATTAATCAAAAACAACCCGTCAGCTAATAAACTAGACTTCGTACCTACCTCTGAAGAAGCCATAGAGTTTGTCATGCTAACCGATCTTGAAAACATGCTCAAAAAAGAAGGTTAATTGAGTATTTCAGTCAAAATATTAGGATCTAATGCAGCTTCTTTTGCCTACAACCGGCATCATACCTCTCAGATTATTGAAGTGGATAATAAACACTTCATGGTTGACTGTGGAGAGAGTACCCAACTACAAGCCAAAAAGTATAATGTAAAACTCTCCAAGATCAATCATATCTTGATCAGCCATCTTCACGGTGATCACTATTACGGATTGCTTGGACTTCTCTCGACGATGCAGCTCTATGGACGGAAACAAGCATTGTCCTTGATTGGTCCACCCGGGCTTTCTGAAATCATCACAATTCAACTCAAACATTCAAAAACGGTATTCAACTTCCCCATTGAACTGACTGAATGGAAAGAAGGGGTTCAAGAACTCCTCGTGGATCTGCCTAAACTTACGATCAAGAGTATTCCTGTGAAGCATTCCATTCCTTGTAACGGATTTTTGTTTGAGGAAAAACCAAATTTGAGGAGACTGAATAAGACTCACCTCAATGAAACGTTAAATGCTTTAGAAATCAAACAACTCAAATCAGGCATTGATGTGCTCCATGAAGATGGTAGGACAAAGTATTTGAATGAAGAATTTACGCTCCCCCCAAGAAAGCATCACTCATACGCTTTCTGTTCAGATACAAAATACGATGAAGAGCTTGTGAAATGGATTAAAGGGGTCGATTTACTTTATCATGAGGCCACCTTTATGGAGGAGCATAAAGAGCGCGCAAATCTGACCTATCATAGCACCGCGGCGCAAGCAGGACGCATCGCAGCAGCAGCAGCAGTAGGTAAGCTAATCGTTGGTCATTTTTCTACTCGATACAAAGATTTGAGTCCCTTATTAGGGGAAGTGCAAACTGAATTTGAAAATGCCCACTTGGCCTTAGAGGGTCGTATATTTGAAATCAATGAGTAAGACCCTAGCTACAGGAAAAAAACAACAACTCTTCTTGATACTTTCAGGTATATTTATCACCAATGCCTTGCTTGCCGAAATCATGGGTGTTAAAATTTTTTCTGCAGAAAAAATAATAGGTGTCGCGCCTGCTCATATTGAAATCTTAGGTTTTAATCTTGATTTTAACCTTACCGCAGGGGTCATTTTATGGCCTGTGGTTTTTTTAACTACTGATATTATCAATGAATACTTTGGTAGGGAAGGCATTAAAAAAATCAGCTTATTGACCGCTGGTTTGATCAGCTATGCCTTCCTTATTATCTATACCATCACCCTATTGCCTCCCGCCCAGTTTTGGCTAGAAATCAATGCGCTAGATGCGCTCGGAAATGTCTTTAATATAGACTTGGCTTTCAATAAAATTTTCACCCAAGGTCTGGGTATTATTGTGGGAAGTTTAGTTGCTTTCCTAATAGGCCAATTATTAGACGTCTATATTTTTCAAAAGCTCAGGCAATTTACGGGGCCCAAATTAATTTGGTTAAGAGCAACTGGCTCTACGCTGATCTCTCAATTAATCGATAGCTTCATTGTTCTTTTTTTAGCCTTCTATCTATTGGCTCCCGTAGAAAGTCAATGGCCACTTGCTCAAGTATTGGCTGTGGGATCTGTCAATTATATCTTCAAATTTGTCATTGCCATTTTGAGCACTCCCCTCATTTATTTAGGCCATTACGGAATTGAAAAATATTTAGGGGTCGAACGGGCACAAAAAATGGCAGAGGAAGCTACCCAAAACAGTCGTTCAACCATTTAAAACTGGCCCCTTCACGCCATTCATGGCGATACTCCTTGGAGCAATAAACCACAAATATAGGCCCCATAAGTACCCACAACATATCCTAGCACGGCCAATAGCACACCTACGGGAGCTAAAGATGGACTGAAATAGGCCGCTACAATAGGTGCAGACGCAGCCCCTCCCACGTTGGCCTGACTACCTACCGCTATAAAGAAATAGGGGGCCTTGATGATTTTAGCTACTACGATCAGTAATATGGCATGAAAACCAATCCAAATAAATCCAATTAAAAACAAGCCTGGATTTTCAAAAACAGCCAATATATCCATGTTCATGCCAATGGTAGCAATCAAAACATAAACCATCAAACTACCCAATTTTGATGCCCCTACATGCTCCAAAGATCGCGCACGAGTAAAAGACAGCGCAACACCCAATGTGGCGGCAATCACTACGATCCAAAAGAACCCTGAGGTCAAACTATAATCTTGCAACTGTGGAAAATTGGTACTCAAATAAGGGGCAATGAGATCACTCAAAAAATGAGACAAGCCCATACATCCAAAACCAATGGCCAAAATCTTAACAATATCTGATAAAGAAGCTGTTTTTGCAGATTTCTGTTGGAAATCTTCCATCCGATTTTTTAAATTTTCAATGGCTCGATCATCGGCCTTTAATAATTGGTTGATCTTTTTGTTTTTACCTATACCTAGCATTAAAATGGCAAGCCATAAATTACCCATGATCACATCTACCGCCACCATCTTCGAGAACAAGGGTCCACCTACTTCAAAAACTTCTTTCATTGCTGTTTGATTGGCAGAACCTCCAATCCATGAGCCCGCAATGGTAGTCATGCCTCGCCATATTTCTTCAGTAGGTGGCGCATTGATGACTTCAGGGACAATATAAGAAATCAAAAGAAGGGCTATAGGGCCCCCTAAGATAATACCGATGGTACCTGTAAAGAACATAATGATGGCCTTAGGACCTAATTTTATGAGCTCCTTAACATCTACCGAAAGCGTTAATAAAATCAAACTGGTCGGCAATAAATACCGAGAAGCCATGAAATATAAATTAGACTTTGTAGGGTCAATGATGCCAAAACTATAAAGTAACGACGGTAAAAAATAACAAACAAGTACGGATGGAACCCAACCATAGAATTTTTTCCAAAACCATAACTTACTGTCTGAGGTATAAAAAACAGCTCCCAAAATTAACATCAGGATACCAAATATTACCGCATCATTTTGAATTAAAGCTTCGTTCATTCAGACTTGATTAAAGTTACCAGTTCATTAAGTATCATCGCCGTTGCACCCCAAATAAAGTGGTCATCAATATCATAATAGGGTGCCCTTAAAGTTACTCCTCTGGTCTGCAGATGTTTTTCCTTGATTACATTTTTTTTAAACAAATCGATCAAAGAAATTTCAATAATCTCCGCTACCTCATAAGGATGAGGTGTAAATATAGGTTTTTGATCCATAAAGCCAATCACGGGAAGTACCACATGATTAGACGCTGCTACATCCAGTTTGCTCAACTTACCAATTATCTTGATGCTTGAATCTGAAACGCCTATTTCTTCATAGGTCTCGCGAAGGGCAGTTTGCAGCAAATCTCTATCCATATGCTCTTTTTTCCCTCCAGGGAAACTGATTTGCCCACCATGAACCCCGTCATAAGGAGGTCGCTGAATCAAGGGAAACTTCCAATCGCTCGCATGTTCATCTGGGTATAACAATATCAGGACTGCACCCTCTTTTGGAGAAAGCTGAAAGGGTTTTCGAGCAGCATCTTCATGGATGATCTGAGCTCTCATCTTCTCATGAGCGAGATTTCCTGGTAATGCTCCTTGCAGGCGTTTCCTAAGCGTTTCCTTTAACTGAGTATCTAACATCCCATATTCATTGGTTATTTCTAAAAAAATAGGGCCATTGTATGGGACCTAGCTGCACTCATACTGGTCCTTAATATCTTTTTTCACCCTGTAAAGGCCACTCCCTATTTTTGGAATCCATCCAGATCAGATATACCTAACCAAGCCGTTTTGGTCTTCCCTTTATGTTCCTATCTGCAGTCACTATTCCTATGGTTATTTTTAACCATAGGACTTCTCTCCATCAATTGATTTTCAAAAAAGAATGCACGCTTAATTACAATGATCGTTCAGGTAGGCCTGCGCTTTTTCGTTACCCACATCCATTGCTATTTGCCATGCCTGGCAAGCCATTCCTGATTGGCCATCTGATAAATAGGTGATGCCCAACATCAAATGAGCTTCCTTTACGTTTTCATCCATCTCCAAGGATTGCTTCAAATAACGAATGGCCTGAGTGAAATCCCCCATTTTATAATAGTAGTAGCCCTTATTTCGATAAGACCATGGATTATCAGGAGTCAAGACAATACTTTGATTGATATCGATCAAGGCTAAAGCTGTAGAATCCATCTCTAGATAGGTAAAACCCCTATTATTTAGAAAAAAAGCATTGTTCGGATCCAGCCTAAGGGCTTGCTGGATGGCCCGATAAGCTAAGTCCAATGACGATAACTCTAAATATATCTGATTGAGTGTATTGTATCCAAAGGCTTCATTGGGAGAAACTGATGCAAAATTTCCTCTAAAGTAGCTGCCGCCCTTTGCTTATTGCCCAGATAAAAATCTAAGGTGGCTAAATTGATCTTGGCCTCAGTATCCTTTGGATTTCGTGCCAGTACCCTATTAAATTCATCCATGGCTCGTTCATAATCTTTTGACTCTGTGAAAATAAGCGCCTTAGCTTCGTGATAAATGGAAGTATCATGATGGGCTATAAGTAAATCGTAATCTTTGATGCTTTTCGTCCAATTACCCGCCTCTTGATAAGCCATGGCTCGGTTATGCAGGCAATCCCAAAATTCATTATCAATCAATAATGCCTCATTATAATCTTGGATCGCTTCATAAACCCTACCTAATTCTCGTTTGGCCACTCCCCTATTATTGATGGACTCGGCATCATCAGAATCTATCTTAATGGCTTTTGTGTATAAACTAATTGCACTCTCATAAGACTTCGCTTCAATCGCTTCATTTCCTTGAGTAAAAAATTGGTCTCGCTGGGTTTCAAGGCTTTCACATCCTAGGACTAAGAGATAAACACACAATACGTATGGCAAACTTCCTAATGAACCTCGCCCATTCCCTGAAAACATCAAAGCTCTTAGATTTAAATGACTAATATTGACTTACAGAACCTCCACTACTTAAACGTTTGCTCAAACTAACTGGACTTCCTTGAAATTCTACTGACCCTCCACTACTCGCCTGGACATCTAGTTTATCTTTCGCATAAACTTGAGCCAGTCCTCCACTACTTATGTCCACTAATGTTCTTTCCGAAATCATCTTAAACCCCTCATAATGAGCCCCACTACTTATATCTAATGCTTGGTCACGTACTCGGCCGGTCAGCTTGACCTTACCTGCACTTGAGATTTCGACCTCAAGTTTATTCACCTCTAAATTCAAGGCGACAAACCCCGAGCTGCTGACATCTAAATCTAAGCTATTGGAAAGAATATTTAACTCCAGCGAACCAGCACTACTGACCTCAATCTCTAAGGCTTCACTTTTCAATCGATCTGATCCTTTGACCACTCCTGCCGAGGACACATCTATTTCATTGAGGCTCACATAAGTAAGCGCTACTTTTACCTCAATATTTCTATATCTTCCATTTGGCCTCATACGTATCGTTAATCGACCATTGTTGACCTCAGTCAGGACATCTTCGGGATTACATCCTGAAACATCCACCTTTGCATTGTATTCTGTACCTTTTATAAGAACGACCTCTACCCTCTTTTACATATAATTGCTTGAACGGCTGTAAATTTCTTTGGATTGGATCTGCCAACAAAAAGATCCCTACTATTGTTAGGGTTAAACTAAAAATGAGTCTCTTGGTCATAATAAATATCTTTTAATGAGTAATGATTGTCTAGAGGATGCCATTAACATCCGAATGGTTGCTTCATGATTTACGTAAAGCACCCAAAAAAGTTACTTCAAAGTTTACTTTGATAAGATTTTTGAAAATCTGGCCAAGCTGTATTTTTATATTTGCCCTCACCCATGTATTTGGAAATAGTATCAAAAGTAGGCGCATCCAAGTAACCCGGCACGGGCTGAATAATTTGGAGCTCTTCATTCATAAAAACCGTCGTAGGGTAACTGAGCTTATTTTGTGTGAGCGCTGCCGCCAATTCGTGATATCCCTTTCGTCCTGAAGCCACAAATTTGAAGGTATGACCCCTAAAACTAACTTCTTCAGCGCCTTCAGCATCAAATTTTACTGCATAAAATTTATCATTAACGTACGCCACAATTTCGGCGCGACTGTAGGTATCTCGATCCATTTTTTTGCACCATCCACACCAATCTGTGTAAAGATCAACCAAAATCATCTTGGGGTTCTCTTTGGTTCTCGCCACCGCTTCTTCAAAACTGATCCAGTTGATTTCAGTGTTGATATCAACCTCAGATGGACTCTTAGAAAAAGTAAATATTACCATCAAAAACAGAAAAAAGGACCCTAAACGTATGCTCATAATTTCAAATATAAGCATCATTGCCCACAAAAATTATAGATTGTTAGGCTAACTTAAATATCAAATAAAAAAAAGGGTTTCACCAAAAGATTAAAAAATCAAAAATATTTATTTGAGATGAATATTTTTTCCATAAGGACAGGATCTTTCCATGCTTCATCTTTATTCTCAGAAGATCTGATCAACCAACCTCCTTGCTCAAGGCTTCCTGTAATTTTTATTTCAGACCTATTAGAAAAGTGAAAGATCACCTCATGCGAAGGTACTGATCTAGAATCTGATGAAGCAAAAGATTTACTCATAATAAATTGAACGTCATCATGATATTTTTTGAACTTAATTGAATCAACCTCAACATTATTTTTAAACCAATAGGTTTCTTTCTTAATCAACGAAAAAGCACTATCTGGATAGATGAAATCTATAGCAGTCAATGAATCATTTCTGAAATTTGATACGCGGTTGTTTCGAAAATCATCCCTTTGAGAAACCAAACTCATTTTCGTGAAATTATCTGCTACATAGGTATCATTATCATCTACTAGACGAACAAAACTATAGTAAGTTCTTTGTCCCTCAAAAGCGAATCTACCCAGAATTATATTTAAAAAAACATCTTTGTCTCCAGATATAATCACCCGTGTTCCTGTCGTCCACATTATAATCTGCCCACCGTTCAACTGATCGAGAAGCCAGTCTAGAGGGCTTAATGGTTTGAATGGTTTGTAAAAAAGCCTCCACTGTACTTTTTACAGCCTCATGCTGTTTTTGGCCTACTTTTACCTTCCATTGACCCGAAATTTTTTCTAATATGACTTGCTCATTTTCATTCTCAATCTTTATTTTATCCACAAGTTGTGAATCAAAATCTACTAATACCTCATTATAGCTATTACTTCTGTCTGGGTTTTTAGTAAACTTAATAATGACAAAAACTATACTAATAATAACCAAAAAAATAAAAAGTCTTGATGTATTCATGATTTTTATAAAAAAATAGATTTAATCAACTGTAATCCCCTTGAGCCCATTTTTGACGTTTTCGCTTTACCGATGACCTCCGTATAAATCCATAAATTAAGATCAATAAAATAGGAGAGAACACATTTCCATATTTCACCAGTGATTTTGTACCATCATCAATAGATTCTAAGGGTCTGCTTGTAATTCCCTTAGTCCTTAAGCCAATAAGTCCTGTATCATCTGATAACCAATCAATGCTATTGGCAGCGAAATTAAGGTTATCTACATCTAATTGTTGTAATCGTTGACCTTCCCCATTATTTATAAATTGCCCGTTAGACACAACTACCATACTCCCATTATTTACACCCATATGTTCCATAGATAATGCTAATATTTGATTTGGGGCTGTAAAATCTTGTTCAGCCCATTTCTTTTGGACATTCATATAGTTTGGGGTATTTTGAATACCCGACATTTCACTCGATTGAAGCACTGCGTTAATCACTAATGTAGTATCTGATCCAATGATATTGAGAGGACTAGAAAAAGGTAACATCATCGATTCTAAACCTATTGTGATTGGATGTTTTTCAAACTTTCTGATTTGAGGAAAATAAGGAAATTCAATCTGGCTGTTCATAGTGAAAAATCCTTGCTGTTGTTGTACCGTAACTGAGGCACAAGCAGCATCAATTACCACTTGATCTCCCATCGATATGCCTTTTGACTGCAACCAATCCTTTAAACCTATATCTGGCTTAGAAGATATTTCTGCTGTTTGAAGGTTACCTGAAATATTAGAATAGGCTAGAAATAAATTACCTCCCTTATCTAAATATTTATTAACCTTGTCAAAGTCAGCTGATGGAATAGTATCATTTGGACTGATCCAAATCATACAGCTATAATTGGAGATGATCTCAGAAGAATCTGATAAATTAAAAGGAACTATTTCATACATCACCGAAAGCTGTTGGACCAATTGCGGAATAGCTCCTATGGTCACTCCATTATCGCTCTGAATTAGTCCAATTTTGGGTTTCTTTTTAAGTATAATTTTTTTTATTGAAGTAGTTATTTCATATTCTAACCCAGACCCTGGCTGAATCAGCGGTATTACTTCTTTCTGCCCATCAGCTTGAATCAAAACACCCATAAAAGCTTGGATTTGTTGTCTCTGGTCATCTTCTACAACATTAATAGACACGGGTGTTATACCATTTTGCATGGCTTCTTGCTTCAACTCGTCCGATGTGTTTGGATTAATGAATTCAAAGACAAAATTTCCATTCGAACGATTTTCGTATTCGATAAACTGATCTCTTAATTCATCCCTTATATAACCCAGTTGTGCTGGTAAATCTTCTGTAAAGTATGCCTTAACAGTGATGACATCATCTAAATCCTCAAGAATACTTCG
>JGI20154J14316_10001552_pt1 | contig 20091 bp, 15 predicted proteins | sample COG_04_FD_14316 | JGI IMG/M metagenome (IMG submission 14316)
CCAGCATATTCAAAAGTTGATGCGATATCTTTCCCAGCAGCACCTAATAAACTACATTCAGAAGACCATATGGGCATTCTAGTTCCACTACCATTGGCCATAAAATGATAATTCATTTCACAACATTGAGCAAACTTTCTAGGAGCGTTACCATTACCTATTCCTGAAAATATACCAAAATTTGCTCCGGGTGCCAATTTACAATCACCTCCATCATTACATAATTTATCTACATGACCATTATAATTATCTAAATCCTTTGTTGTATTAAATACAGCAGACGCTTTATAATCAGGACCAACATTATGAAAAGGTGCCGGTTTTTTATATGATGGTTTTTGTCTATTAGCCTGTCTTTCCCCTTCCCATAAGGTGTAATCTGTTGAAAATTCTCCACTACTCCATTTAGCACAACTACCTTGATCCCACCAAGGTACTACTTTTTTAGCATCATCATATATTCCAACTGGATTAAATGTCCACGGATTTGCATCTAAAATAATATCAATTATTATAGGGAATGGAAATGGTAATTTAGCAGCATATTCTTTAAGTACAGTTTCTAAAAGCCACACCGATATTGCACATATAAAACATATAGCTATTACTACAATTCCAAAATCTGATATTGTTCCCACTAAATCTGTAAATTTTTTAATAACAGGATTATTTTCAAAACGTTTTATAAATTCTGATAAAAAATTCATAACTTTACACATGACTATCTGAAAATTATTTCCACACTTGCTCATGCCTATATATTATATTATAACATTTTTATTAACACAATAATCTAACCAAGTTCTCTGTACTTTTTTTAAATTATAATATGCATAAATACCATTCATATAATGAGTTTTATTATTTTTTCTATATTCTTTATCATTTAAATATCTATAAAAATATTGTAATATATCTGTAACCGATGAATCTTTATTTAAATATTTTAACATAACTTTTTTACCAACATCTATTAAATAAATAATAGTTTGCCAATCATAATTTGAACATAATACATGATACATATAATTTGAATATAATTCAAAATATTCTTCTTTAATTATATCTTTATTATGTGAATAACATTTACCATAATTCATTAAGTATGATTTATTTTTACATCTTCTACCATTTTTTGTATTACATAAACATCTTAATTTTCCAACACCACCATGACACATCATTAATATATTTCTTTTATGATCATTATCAAAAGGTTTATCTATATTAATATTCATTTCTCTACATAATGGACAATTTACATATAAATTTCCATGTTTATATACTAAATTTTTATAACAACAAAAATGATAATTATGACCACAGCTTAATTTTTTAACAATATGATCTTTTTTTATTTCTTCTAAACAAATAGAACAAGTCTCCATTACATTATAAGTATTCTTATAATCTTAAATAAATTTGAAATTATTTAAATATTAATTTATAATAATATAAAAATGCTTAGTAACTTCATTCGTCAATCTCAACCATGGACTATGAGCGTTTCACCTGTCCTGGGAAGATGGCGTCGTAATGATAATATCAATAGAAAGATTGATTTGGCTAATATTGATAATTGTGGTGATAGAGTTTGTGGAGATCTTTATGATGAAATGAAACCTAGAATTAATATATTTGATGATAAATTAAAGAAAAATATGGATGATTGTGACCAAGAAAAATGTGTATGCGTTGGTGAAAATATTGATTCACACGATAATAGTTTATATCATAAATCACTTAAATCACCTTTTAATAATTATAATTATTCAATTAAATCAATTGTAAATGATTACAATCAAAGATGGAAACAAAATCTTACAGTAGAAGAATATCTTAAAAATTTTACAAGATATCACAGAGGATCTTGTTGAGATTTTAAATGTCGTGAACATGTATTGTATCCTAACTTACAATTCTTATTGCATATTTCACCTTTATTTTTTCCAGATTTTAATACACATTGACACATTTTATTTTCAAAAGGATTATTTTCATCTATAATGTGGACTTTTGGATTAATTCTTTTTATACCATTTACTATTGGAATTTTCATATGTGGTTTTGCACAATAAGGACATTTATTATATTTACCATATAAAAGTGTAGATTGAATACATTCATAATGAAATAAAGATTTACAATTACAATCTAAACTTATAGAAAAATTATTTTTTAAATCTTCTCCACATATTATACAACTCATATTTAAGTATATATTAATATATTATATTGTATTTAAATGATTTATAATCAAAATTTAGATGTTAAATTAATTAATATTAAAAAAAAATTAAAATATTCTGATTTATGTACATTAATACCCATTAAATATAATAATGAAGATTTAATTATTCAAACTCCTAAAATGTATATACCATATGGTGAAAAATATGTATATAATAATTCTAAAAAAAAATATTTAGATATATCATTTCAAAATATAAAAAATGACAATAATATTAAAATTTTATATGATAATTTATTATTAATATATGATAAAGTTAATAATTTTTATGAATATTATCTAGATGATATTATAAAAAAATATAATAAAAATGATTTACTTAGATTAAAAATTAATAAAAATATTTTAATTTTTGATCAAAATAAAAATATTATAGATAAAATTATAAATAATCTATATGGAAATTTTATAATTCATTTACAAGGATTATGGTTAATTAATGAAACACTTTATTTTCATTGGGAATTATTACAATGTAAAATAGATATGCCATTATATTTAAGTGAATACAGTTTTATAGATGATAATATACCAAGTAAAGGTAAAGGAAAAGGTAAATGTAAGGGTTTACCACCGCCTCCACCGCCACCCACAAATTCTAAATATGATATGATGATTAAAATGGGTATTCCCAAAGAAGCTGTATTACAAAAAATGCGTTTAGAAAATACCCCAAAAAAGATTCAGCCAAAAGATTTACAAAATATTACTTTAAAAAAAACAAAACCTATCGAAAAAAAGAAAACTGATGATATGCCTTATCTTTCTGAATTATTAAAAAGAATTAAATTAATATCTAATATTTAATATATGACTAGATCTAAAAGTAAATCTAAAACAAAATCTTTTAAATATTATATAGATGATTTATTAAAACCTGTCAAAAAATCTAAGAAAAGATATAAAAAATCTGCGAACTCTAAAAAGAAAAAATCGCAAAAAAAACTTAAAAGATAATTTATTTTTTTTTTATAATATAATTTATATAATGTCTACTGTTAATGATTTAATAGATGAAATTAAATCAGGTTGTCCTGAATTATCTGATTCCATTGAAATTATGAGAAAGAATATACATCATAAAACAAGATCAAAAGCAATAAAAACTAAAAAGAAACCTATTAAACCTCCTGTTAAAACACCTAAAAAAGAACCAGTAAAAAAACCTAAAAAAGAACAATCAAATCCACCAACACCTGAACCACCTGACGAAGGAAAACCATTTAGTTCCATTCAGGGTTGTGGCGTAGTAAATTTTAATGATTCTAATATTGATAAAATTAAAAAAACATCTTTCTTAAAGAAATCTACTTCTAAGGGATTTACAGAAATATCAACAGATCCAGATGGAAATTGTGGATATCATGGTTTATTACAAGGTATGTTTGAAACATATTATTTATTGGGAAATGAATCTAGTAATTATCTTAAACAATTTATTAAAGAAATTAAAGAAAAATTTAAAGTTGATCCCAAAGAAATTGCTGCTAATAATAGAAAAAAAAATTATATTAGTATTCCAAGAGAAATTGTTAATCATTTTAGAAGACATTTATTAGAATTAATTGATCCAAAAAGAAAAATGCCGGATGGTTCTACTATACATTATTTTGAAAGAGAAGAAGAAGTTCCTGATGTTTTATATGATACTACAAAAGAAAAATATACAAAAAAAAGAAAATCTATTAAAGCTATAAAAGAAAATATAAAAAAAAATAAAGAAATATATGAAAATGTTGATGGAGGTATTAAAGATACCGGATCAATTTTAAAACCCAATTGGTTGAGAGAAGAAGTTATAGCAAGAATTATAACTATATTTGGTATATCTATTTATGCATTTTTAACATATAAAGATAGAATAACACTAAAAGATTTTATAACTCTAGTACCAAATAAGTGTGAAGGTATAAAAAATTGTGGTCATGTTATATTTATGGTAAATAATGGTAATCATTTTACATATTTAAAAACAGATATTCAAGGATATAATGAAAATATATTAAAATGTTTAGATGTTGAATCAGTTGAATTAAGTAGTGATTCAAAATCAGGATCATCTGATAAAAATAGTGATGTGCAAAAATTATTAGATATGGGATTTAATAAAGAAGATATAGATGAAGCCGCGCCATTTAAAAATTTACAAGAAGCCATTGATAAATTAACTAAAAAAGGTGATGATGGACCTGGTGATGGTGTAATTCCTGATTTTGATTTAGAAGGAATGACAAGTGATTCTAATGAATCACAGAAATCAAATAAATCTAGTAAATCAAATAAATCTAGTAAATCACAGAAATCAAATAGATCANANAAATCNANTANATCACAGAAATCAAATANATCACAGAAATCAAATAGATCACAGAAATCAAATGAATCAATACCGGATTTAAATTTATCTGATATGAGTGGTAGTGATAATGATAAACCAGCCGAATTAGGGAAAGTTTTTTCAGATTTTAGTATTAATTCATCTAATAATTCATCTAATAAATCTAAATCTATATCAAATACAGATGAATTAAATGTAAAATATGATTATTCAAAAAATCCTGATTTATATAAAAAAGAATTATATAAATTAATTGAGAAAAAATTAAAAGGAATGCCTGATACTGTAGTTAAAAAAGAATATGAGGAAAGATTACGTAAATTAAAATCTAAGAAATAATTATATGGATAATATTTTTATATTTGATGAAAATGTTCCAGATAATGAATGTGATGAAGATTATATAAATGAAAATGAAATAATATATAGAGAAAAAATTGAATCTAATAATGTTGTAAATGGAATTTATGATATAAATAAATTAATTACAAGAGATATATATCGTGAAAATATATTACTTAGTAGTTTACAAAATAATAATACTTATACTCTAAATGATAATTATATTCGATTTAATTTTATGAATACACCGTCAAATGGTATTCAATATAAAACAAAAATAATTGGTTTTAAATTAAATGAATGTATATATAGCGCACCAATTTATAATATAAAAACAGATCAGAAAATTAAATTTATTGAAAATAGTTCTACTATAACAATACCCAAATCATATTACACAATTAATAAATTACTAGATACAATCAATAATTCAAAATTAAATGGATCATTAGTAAGTGATTATATATTTTTTTCTTATGATAATGATACGGCATTAGTTAATATAAAACATACTGTAAATATTACTATAAATGACTCAAATAATTTTTTTCAAAAATTAGGATTTTCCAGTAACCAACTATCCAAGCAAATAACAATAGACATTACAGCTGATACACATCCATCATTATCACAAGGTTTTTTTTTAGATGTAGTTGTTGATGAAATACCATACAAAGCATGTAAACAAAATTTAAAAGGAAGGAATATTATCCATAGAATACCTATAAATCCCACTGCATTATCATCTATAATATATTATAGAGCTAATTACATAGAAAATATGTCTCAATATTTATTCTTTCCAATTAGTCTAAGTCAATTAACAGTCCGCCTTTATGTTGATGAAGAACCTTTACCAATGGAAAATATGACTATATCATTTGATTTTGAATTAGTTATATTAAATAAATAATTAATTAACTATTACATCTTCATGTTTAACTAACCATGTTGATTGTTTTTCGCCTGATTTTTTACCCGGTTTACAACATATTTTATATGAGTTTGCAGTTTTATCTTCTATAACACCTTCATATGTTTTATTTCCTCTACTAAATTTAACTTTTGTTCCATTTTCTAATAGTTTTTTCCCATCTGGTTTAGTTTGTTTTTTACTAGTTTTCTTTTTAGGTGATGGACTTTCTTTTCTATAATCATTTACAACTATATCTGGCTTAGTAAATGGTAAATATTCATGAGTATTATTACTTATTTCTATATTTCCTTCATGTATATAATATTCTGATGTTATACTTTTAATTTCATTATATAATTCATTTATTCTTATTGTATTTCTTATATAATCTTGTTTTTTTTCTTTTAATTCTTGATTACTTAGAGATTCGTCATGTAATTCAGAAATAATATTATTTAAATCAGGTTTTAATTCTTTAATAATTTGATTATAATTTTTGTTAATAATATCTATTTTATTTGATCTAACAAACTTTATAAATAAATCATTCAATTTATCTAATTCTTTATTATATTCTTCTTTTTTAGATATATTATTTTTTATTAAAGATGGATCTATATCAATAAATTTACATAACTTCCCAATTTATCATATTATCTAATTCATTTTTAAGAGTTGATAAATCTTTTATATATTTTGGTAATATTATTCGTATTTTTACTCCACATTTAGATTTTCCATCTTCTCCACAATTAAAAATAACTTCATTAGATTTTTCTATAAATTGTTTATGTTTTTTACAATCTATACAATTTTTATATTGTTTATCTGAATAAAATAAATGTTTCTCATTAAAAAATATTTGTATTAAATTTAAATATTCATCCATAACTATTTATATTATTATATAATTTATTTATTTTGTGATTATAAATTAATTTATTTATTTTTTTTGATTTATATCTGTTATATAATAAATATATAAATATACATAAAACAGAAAATATAATTAAATGTATTATTAAATAATCATATCTCCCTGTTATTTTAGGTTTTGGTTTAGGAATATCATTATTTAAATGAATATTTTTATTAATATTATTAAAAAAAGATATCGTCTTTACATCCACTAAATTTGGTTTCATAATTAAATAATATATATACTATTTTTTTATTTAAACGAACTCATTACTTTGAGAAATTAAAAAAACATATAAAACGATACTTGGAATTAATATAACTAAAAAGAATGGATATAATGTTTGATTTTGTCCAGTTCCATATGATTTTATAGAACCATCTTTATTAAATAATAATAAAGGTTTTTTAACAAATAAAGCAATTCCTAATAATACTTGTGCAATTATAACTATAAATAAATTTCTGTCGATATTTATAATCATTTATATATTAATATAAAATATTTTAATAAAAAAATTTAAGTAAAATTAATCACTTAGTTGGAGTATGCTAAACCACCCATACCACTCATGATACGAAGGACATTATAGTTTACAGCGTAGATGTTATTGGGACGGTGCTTTTCACCCGTGGGCGTATTATCATTTGTTACTAATTGAGCATTATCAATTCTAGAGAAGTTACACGTTCCACTTGGTTGGTGTTCTTCTGGTTTAAGAGCGAATGAGTATACAGCGACACCATGTCCATTTACATGAGTTTCGCTAGCATTACCGAAACCAGTATGATATTGCCATATTTGTGAAACAGTAAAATAATTTCTATTTCTGGCAGCGAATCTATCGTGTCCATTTAATTTAAGTTGATAAGTAGCATCTTTGAGGGGGTAAAATGTGCCACTTTTGTTGTTATTCCATACACCCGTCCATACAAGTTCTTTAACTGGATGATTAAAAGTTAAAGTACAAGTAGTGTTATCAGTAGAAAAGTTTTGATATTGAAGTTGTGTAATTAAATATTCATGGCTTACCTGAGCAAATCTACGTCTTTCATCAGTATCAAGGTAAATGTAATCAGCCCATAGTTGTGGATCACCATTAGCATCACTAGTCAAGGCGTTAGCAGTTAAAATAATTTTAACTTCATGATATTGAAGAGCGATTAATGGCAGGGCTAATCCCGGATTCTCACAAAACCAAAACCGTAATGGTATATAATAGGACCCGTCGGTGCTAGTACTGTTTACATTATTACCCATCTGAGCCATAATTTGAAAGTTTGTACCTTCACTGGTGCCACTGGCGCCGCAAAATCCACTTGGATTTGGCTCAGTTAATTCAGCCCAAGCTTCCATCCAGTGACCATATTGTCTGTCAATAGTTTGACCTCCAATTTCACATTCAACTGTATTAATCCATTGCGCACCGGCATTATTTTCAGTGGCGGACCAGTCATGAGTTAATTCAACATATAATCTGCTAACTAAATCACCATTTCTGGCAATAGTCGCTGTGCAACGACCAGCACCGGTTTTGGGATCAAAAGTACCCGCCCAGGTTTGTTGAATAGATTCCATAGAAAAGTTAGTGTGTCTGCGATAGACTACTTTAAAGAAAGTAATTTGTGGATTACCAGTAAGATAGATGTCTTGAGCGCCATAAGCTACTAATTGCATTAATCCTCCTCCCATAGTTATTTATACTATAGTATAGAAAAAAATTTTATGGAAATAAAAATAAAATAATGTAAATATAAAAAAATTTATAAAAGAACTTTAATAATCAACTTAATTGGAATAAGCTAAACCACCCATACCACTCATTATACGAAGTACATTGTAATTAACAGCGTAAATATTGTTAGGTAGATGCCCTCCGTCGGTTCCAGCACAAACAGTTACTAATTGAGCATTATCAATTCTAGAGAAGTTACATGTTCCACTTGGTTGATGTTCTTCTGGTTTAAGAGCGAATGAGTATACGGCGACACCATGTCCATTTACATGAGAAGCACTAATATTACCAAATCCAGTGTGATATTGCCATATTTGTGAAACAGTAAAATAATTTCTATTTCTGGCAGCGAATCTATCATGACCATTTAATTTAAGTTGATATGTTGAGTCGCCGTAGAGGGTTTTGAATATACCACTGTTGGAGTGATTCCATTCACCAGTCCATACAAGTTCTTTAACTGGATGATTAAAAGTTAAAGTACAAGTAGTGTTATCACTAGAAAAGTTTTGATACTGAATTTGCGTAATTAAATATTCATGGCTTACCTGAGCAAATCTACGTCTTTCATCAGTATCAAGATAAATATACTCAGCCCATAGTTGTGGATCACCAACAATCCTGGTAAATGTTCCGAACAATCCTTTACTATTTAAAATAATTTTAACTTCATGATATTGAAGAGCGATTAATGGAAGGGCTAATCCCGGATTTTCACAAAACCAAAATCTGAGTGGTATATGATATGCACCACTACTAAAACGCGATCCCTTGCCTGCGGCCAAATTATTACCCATCTGAGCCATAATTTGAAAGTTTGTACCTTGATGGGTGTCGGCTGCGCCGAAAAATCCACTTGGATTTGGCTCAGTTAATTCAGCCCAAGCTTCCATCCAGTGACCGTATTGTCTGTCAATAGTTTGACCACCGATTTCACATTCAACTGTATCAATCCATTGCGCGCCAATATTAGCCCCAGAAGCATTAAAATCATTAGTTATTTCAACATATAATCTGTTAACTAAATCACCATTTCTGGCAATAGTTGCTGTGCAACGACCAGCACCGGTATCGCTTGCAAAAGTACCCGCCCAGGTTTGTTGAATAGATTCCATAGAAAAGTTAGTGTGTCTACGATAGACTACTTTAAAGAAAGTAATCTGAGGATTACCAGTAAGATAGATGTCTTGTGCGCCATAAGCTACTAATTGCATTAATCCTCCTCCCATAGTTGTTTATACTATAGTATAGAAAAAAATTTTAAATTAATAATACTTTATTTAATTATAAATTACATTACATATACATGTACATTGGTGCTGAATTATTTTGTTTTACTTTTAAGAAATTATCTATATCATCTCTATCTACATTATAAGGTAATTTAAAATCTTTAATCTTAAAATTNAATTCAACATCAGCATTATTTCCAGTTAAATAATATATATTAATTTTACTTATAATTCCTTCTATACATCTTTTNAGATTTCGNACACCTTCTTCTTTATTTGTATATTTTTCAATAATATATTCAAGTATATTATCATCNATAATTATNTCTTCTGATTTAAACAGATATGTATCATAAAGTTCNGGAAATATNTATTCTCTACAAATTTTAATTTTTTCTTTTGTATTAAAACCTTTTGTATTAATTACATACATTCTGTCTTTTAAAATTCTATTAACCTTTGATTCATCATTGAATGAGAATATAAATAAGACTTTTGATAAATCAATATTAATTCCTGGATAGTAATTATCTTGAAACAATGAGTTTTGAGATGGATCTGTTAAATGAGTCAACATATGAATAATTTCTTCTCCTTTATACGTTTCACTTACTTTATCAAGTTCATCAAAATATATAACTGGATTCATACATTTACTTTCAATTAAAATATCCATTATTCTACCCCAATGAGAACCTTCATATGTATAAGAATGTCCTTCAAATAATGAAGAATCAGATTGGCCACCCAGAGCAATGAATGAAAATGGACGACCAATTGCTTTTGCAATACCTTCTTTAACTAGTGTAGTTTTACCATTTCCCATGGGTCCTTGAAGAGCAAGAACATTACCTTGTGATATAGGATTCTTAATCCATTTACCAATTACCTGTAATATATGAGTTTTAGCATCATTATGACCATAAATAGATTTATCTAAAACACCTTTTGCGTTTAAAATATAATCTCTTTTTTCATCTATATTATTTTCATTATTAACTGGCAATGATACGTATTTATTAAATGGTATAGAAATCAATCCATTTATCCATTTATCCATTTTTGTATATTCACCGGTAGAAGAATCCATATCATTTAGTTTTTCAATATTTCTCATGGCAATTGCTTTTGTATTAATATCCATATCAGAATTTAAAATTTTAAATTTAAGGGGTATGTGTAATCCATTAATTTCACTGAGTTTTTTTATTTCTTTTAGATATAATTCTTTTTTATCTTTTTCAAGTTTATGGAAATAATTAATATTTTCATCCTCATCAAAATCTATTTTATCTTCTACTTCCATATATTGTTCATCTAATTCATCATAATCATATTCTTCTTCATCGTCTTCATCGTCTTCATCGTCTTCTTCTTCATTATTTCCACTATTAATAGATTCATCGTCTTCATTAGATTCGTCTATAACTTCTTCTTCTCCTCCCAAATGTAAATTATTTTCATTGTGAGGTTTATGCATATCAGGAATATATAATGTTATATTTTTAGAAGAATTATTAATTAAATTAGATAACATTAGAGATAACATATCTGATTTATTAATTTTACTTTTTTTGTGTTTTTTAAAATTAATTGTTTTCTTTGGTTTATCATAACTATAATCAATAAGCCCTTTAATATTTCCTTGTTCATCAATATCGTCTTCATTATCATCTATGGGTGGATTATTATCATTATTATTATCATTATTATTATTATTAATATTATTATCAACAAGTATTTTCTTTGACCGAGTTACCATTTGATGCTTACTCATGATTAATATATATTATATATTTTAATTTTAAATACAAAATCAAATTTGAATTATTAAAATATAAATTTGATTTAAAAAAAAGAATATTATATATTATAGTTATATATGGATCAATTTGAACCTGAAATTAAAAACATTGATTATGTTCAATTCAGTGTCATGAGTCCAGAAGAAATAAGAAATAGATCAGTTGTAGAAGTTACAAAATATGAAACATATGATAAAGATGAACCAGTTGTTAAAGGATTATTTGATATTAGAATGGGTTCCACAGAGATGGGTAAAATATGTGGAACATGTCAGCAAAAGAATATAAATTGTCCAGGTCATTTTGGACATTTAGAATTGGCTAAACCTGTATATCATTATCATTTTATTAATATGCTTCCTAAAATTTTAAATTGTGTATGTTTTCATTGTTCAAAACTACTAATTGATAAAGAAAATAATTTAGTTAAAAATATACTTAAAAAACCACCAAAAGTTAGATTTAATGAAATTTATGAATTATGTCAAAAAGTAAAGAGATGTGGTGAACATAATCTAGATGGTTGTGGATATAAACAACCTGATAAATATAAAGTATCTAATGTTGAAGGTATTCAAGCAAAATGGACTAAATTAGAAATAGATGACACTAACTCATCTGATATTAAAACACAATTATTAAAAGTAGAACAAGTTAAAAATATATTTGAAAAAATTACAGATGAAGATTGTAGATGTATAGGATTTTCGGAGTTATGGTGTCGTCCTGAATGGTTAATATGTTCTGTATTACCAATCCCACCACCAGCTGTTAGACCATCTGTAAAACAAGATAATAATCAACTTATGATGGATGATTTAACTCATAAATTATGTGATATTGTTAAACACAATAAAATTATTAAAGATAAATTAACCAATGATCCAAATGCTGATGTAGATAATTGGTTACAAGTCCTTCAATATCATGTAGCCACATTAATTGATAATGAATTACCTGGTGGCATTTTACAAGCTGCTCACCGATCAGGTAGACCTTTAAAAGCTATCCGCCAAAGACTAAAAGGTAAAGAAGGTCGTATTAGAAATAATCTTATGGGAAAACGTGTAGATTATTCTGCCAGAAGTGTAATTACTCCCGATCCAAATATTGACTTAGATGAATTAGGTGTCCCAGAAAAAATTGCTTTAAATTTAACTTATCCTGAAAAGGTTAGTAATATTAATATTAATATTCTTAATAGATTATTAGAAAAAGGATATAATATTCATCCTGGAATTAAAAGTATTATTAAAAATGGAAATACTATAACATTAACAGATATTAATGTTACAAATATTAAATTAGAATTAGGTGATATTGTTAATAGAAATTTAATGGATGGTGATTATGTATTATTTAATAGACAACCATCTCTTCATAAAATGAGTATGATGGCTCATAGAGTTAAAGTCATGAAAGGAAATACTTTTAGATTAAATGTTAGCGTAACTCCGCCATATAATGCAGATTTTGATGGTGATGAAATGAATATGCATGTACCACAATCTATTAATGCCGTATGTGAACTTAAAAATTTAGTATCTGTTAAATATCAAATTATTTCTCCACGTGAAAATAAACCCATTATTACAATTGTTCAAGATACTTTACTTGGAATGAATAAATTAACTAAATCTGAAAAAATCACGTATGTTAATAAATCAGAAGGTGATATGTATTTTAATGAAAATACTAATATGTATCCTGTATCTGAATCAATTGAACAAAAAACTATTGTAGATGAATCTACATATTTTAATAAAACTCAATTAATGAATATAATTTGTAATCTTTCAACATTTAATGGTAATTTACCAGATCCTACTAGACAATTATTGTTTGAAGGAGAATTGATTGATTATTGGTCTGGTAAATCAATCGTTTCATATATATTGCCGAACAATTTAAATTTAGAAATGGAAAACTCTTCTTATGATAATAATACAAGTGATAAATTTAATAATAAACTTAATAAAGTTAAAATTGTAAATGGTAAATTAATTCAAGGTAGTCTTGATAAAAATGTATTTACTAAAACATCCAAAGGATTAATTCATACTATTTATAATGATTATGGTCATGATAGAGCATCAGACTTTATTAATGATATGCAAAAAATAGTAACATATTTCCTTTTAACAGAAGGGTTTTCAGTTGGTATTGGTGATATTATCGCCAGTGAAGGTATTAATACTGAAATTAGAGAAACTATTCAAGAAAATAAGAAACAAATAAATGATCTTATGCAAGAAATTCATTTAGATGTCTTTGAGAATTTCTCTGGTCAATCCAATGAAATGTATTTCGAAGCAAAAGTTAATTCCATTCTAAATAGTGTTCTTAGTAAAACTGGTAAAATTGGACTAAGAGAACTTGATCAAAAAAATAGAGCTGTTAATATGGTTAATTCTGGATCAAAAGGTAAGATTATTAATATTGGTCAAATGGTTGCTTGTCTTGGTCAGCAAAATGTTGATGGTAAAAGAATTCCAAATGGGTTTAATGATAGAACTCTACCACATTACTATAAGTTTGATGATTCAGCAGAAGCAAGAGGTTTTGTTCAAAACTCTTTCATATCAGGACAAACGCCTCAAGAATTCTATTTCCACGCGATGGGTGGTAGAGAAGGTCTCATCGATACTGCTTGTAAAACAGCTGCTACTGGATATATTCAAAGAAAACTTGTAAAATCTATGGAAGATTTATATGTAAGTTATGACTATTCTGTTAGAAATAGTACTGGTTGTATTGTTCAGTATGTATATGGTGATGATGGTATGGAAGGTATCAATATTGAATCACAAAGTCTAATTATTACTAAATATAATACTGATAAATTATGTGAAAAGTTCTTATTCGCTGATAGCACAGATTGGTCAAAAATCCTTGAACCAAGTGTAATTAAAAGTTTAACTGATGTTAAAGATTACAAAACTAAACTTAATGATAGTTTCATTCAACTTCTTGAACATAAAGATTATTTATATAAAATTAAAAATACTCTTGAAAATAATATTCTTTATCCAATAGATATTAATAGATTATGCAAAAATAAATGCTTACAAAAAGATAATGATATATTATCTAATATTTCTCCATTATACATTTTAGAAAAAAATAACGAATTAAAAGAAAAATTAATTATTAATGAAGTATTTAATAATAATAAAATTATCCAAATATTAATAGATATACATTTAAATCCTAAATTATTAATTTCTGAATTTAATATTCTTAAAGAAGAATATGATGAAATTTGTGAAGATATTGTATATTTATTTGAAAAATCAAAAATATCACCTGGTGAAATGGTTGGTGTTATTGCTGCTCAGAGTATCGGTGAACCAGCTACACAAATGACTCTAAATACTTTTCACTTCTCAGGTGTTGCTGCGAAATCTAATGTAACTCGTGGTATTCCAAGATTAACAGAATTACTTCATTTAAGTAAAAATATTAAGTCACCTTCTACTAATATATTCTTAAAAGGTGAATATAATTCAGATAGAAATAAAACACAATTTGTCAAAAATAAATTAGAACATGTTGTATTAAAAGAATTAGTTACAAATAATCAAATATATTTTGATCCTAATAATGATAAGTTTGAAACTAATATTGAAAAAGATAAAGAATTATTATCGGTATATAATGAATTTAATAATTTACAATATGGTACTGTTGATTTTGAAAAGACAGCTCCATTCGTCATTAGATTTATATTTGATAAAGTTAAAATGATGGAAAATAATATTATTATGGATGATATATATTTATCTATTATGAAATACTTTGATGGTGATAATAAAATTAATTATTGTTTCTCAGATGATAATTCAAAAGAATTAATTGGTAGAATTACTATTACAGAAGATATGGAAGGAGATGAACAAGAAAATGGGCTATATGATCAAACAAATATTATTACTATATTCAAAGATATAATGAATGATGTTTTAGATAACGTCGTTATTAAAGGAGTTCCAAATATTAATAATTTAGTAATCCCTGAACATAAAACAACTATTAAAGAAGATGGTGAATATATAAATAAATCTGAATATATATTACAATCAGATGGAGTGAATTTACTTGAAGTATTCAATTCTAAATATGTTGATTTCACTAGAACATATTCTAACGATATTAATGAAATTTATGAAAAATTAGGTGTAGAAGCCGCGAGAAATATATTAATTGAAGAAATTAGTTCTGTCTGTGATGATGCTGGTGAATATATTAATCCACGACATGTTGAATTATTAGTTGATACTATGACAAATAAAGGTTATTTAACTGCTATTAATAGACAAGGTATTAATCGTGGTGATGTTGGTCCACTTGCTAAATCATCATTTGAAGATACAACTGACCAATTTATTAAAGCTAGTATATTTGGTGAAAGAGATAAATTAAAAGGAGTATCCAGTAATATTATGATGGGTCAAACTATTAAATCTGGAACTGGTCTTAGTGATTTACTATTAGATGAAGATAAATTAATTCATGGATTAAATGAATTAAATTATACACAAAATGACTTTATTGAAAGTATTAATGAAAATATTGATATACTATTAAATGATAATGATGCTCTTGTAGATGAATATTGTAATGACGATAATTTTGAGTTCTCAGTATAAATTTATTACATAAAATTTAATTTACTAATTTTTTTTCTAATTATTTCTTCATATAGTTCATCAGGACATCTATCTAATAAATCCATAGCATCTGTACTTACTTTTAATTCACCCGATTGCATTATATTATTTTTCATATTGCTACATTTTTCTGATAAAGATAATCTACTACTATAAGTTTCATTATTTTTGTTATTATCACTTGTAAAATCCATTGGTATTTCTTCTCTAAATTCATATTCAGCATCTCTTAGAGCTTTCTTAATATCTATATTAGATAATACTTTTTCGATACGAGCTTTAAGAATCTTAGTTTCTTCATCATCTGTTAATGGTTTAATTACTTCTTTTTTACTATCGGAATCTTCACCAATCATTGAAGGATCGGATGTAGTATCAATGGTTGAACTTGTATCTTCTCCCATTATTCTATCTAATATTTGCCGATCATTCATATCTTTATCATCTTTTATACCAGGTAATTTAAGTTCATCATGTGGTTTTCTAACACCTGGTAATTTTAATTTATCATCATCACCAGGTTCATCAGGCATACCTGGAATTTTAGGTTGTTTTAATTCAAGAGGTTTCTTAATATCGCCAGGAGATTTCGGTGGAGATGGTCCTGCTTTATCTAATTTAGGTTCACCTGGTTTACCGTCACCTGGTTTACCGTCACCTGGTTTACCGTCACCTGGTTTACCGTCATCGGGTTTACCATCTTTTTTCTTTTTATCATCATCACCATCATCATCATCTGAACTAAATGCATCACTTATTCTACTAAATAATGATTTTTTAGACTTATCAGGTAATTCAGAACTATCATTACTTGTTGAACTTGAATAAGTTTCTTCTGGACTACTAGGTTTAGTATAAGTCTCAGTTGATATTGATTCAGAAGATATATCAGTTGATGGTTTGTAGGAACTATCAGTTGTATCACTAGTGGTCGTTTGGGTTTGAGTTGGAGTATGATCAAATGTTGTAGTATCAGTCGCGGCAGTTGACAAACCTGTTCCCGTAATATTGCTTGGTGATAATGTTGGATCATTAGATGTCGCAGGCACAGATAAAGGTGTTGTTGAAGCTGGGGATGCTGTATCTGGGGAAGCCGTATTACTTGATAAACTTAAATCAGCTGATAGTTCTGGTTGCCCAATTATATTACCTGTTGATGAAAGTGCTGTCGCAGGTGCAGTGGTTACTTTCGGGGGTGAAGCCGATGTTGGTGGTGCCAATGCGGTTGACGCAGTAGTTGATGATATTGATGGTAATGATAAAAGACCACTAGGTCTAGTAGTTGCAGATGATTGAGAAAATGCTTGTGGTTCATCACCTGCTCCACCATGTAAATCCCTTTTATTTCTATTTACATCTAAATAATAAATTTTCTTTAATAAACTATTTATTTTAGTTTTGTCTGTATTTTTTTGTCTTAATATTTCTAATGAAAAATATTTAGATAATAAAGTTAATCTATGTTCATAAAATATTAATAGTTTTATCTTATCTTTTTTAGGAATTTCTAATACTTCATCTGATAAAAATACTAAATTTTGTTTATTAAATCTTAATAATACATCTTTTGGAGCTTCACATGCTTTATTACTAGTAAATGATATATCACCTGTAAATAAATCAAATAATGATAAAGGATTTTTTGAACATTCTCTTAATTTTGCCGATACAATTTGTTTAAATAATTTATCTGATGATAATAAATATGAGGATTTATATAATGTTTCTTTAATATCTTTAATATCAAATAATTTATCCATTAATATCATATTAATCTCAGTTTCAAATGCTTTATCATATCTATCATTATATGTAACTACTGCATATATATCAGTATTTTCTTTAACATATCCTGGATCACTTGGTTCATTTTTATCTATATTATAATCAATAATATGTTGAAATAATAACTTTAAATTTTCTTCAAGTGATGTATCTAATATTGATATATCAATATTATCATATATTAATCTTTTACTAATTATTTTATCATTATTATATATATTTCTTAGAATATTAGATTTTTTATATAAATCATCATTTTCTATAAGTTTTCTTAATTCATCCATTGTAACCATGTGAACATATTTATTTGTTAAATTATTAATAAATATACTTGATGATGGTAAATATCTCATAACATTATTAGTAAATGTATTTTCTATAATTCTATTTAATTTTCTACTATCACCACCTTTTTGTGATTTCTTTCTTGATTTTTTTCTGGACAACTTATTCATTTTTTTTGAAGTTAATTTTCTATGTTTTGCCATATATATATATATTTATTATATTTTTTTTTATATTAATTACATCATAGGTCTTAACATATCTAGTTCTTGTTGTGGTGGATTATTAGTTATCATATTATGGGATGGCATAGCCACTGGATTAAAATTTTGTTTTCTAGGTGTCTTAATTAAATCAACAGGTTCCTTATCGTATTCAAATCTAGGTTTAAAAACTACATTTGGTGACTTTTTACCTTTATTTAATCTTATAGGTTTTTTCTTTTGAGGAGTTTTTTTCCTTTGTTGTATGTTTTTCTTTTGCGGTGTATTTTTTGGTGTCTTTTTATCAGGTTTTTTTTTAATGGGTGTTCTTTTTCTTTGTCGTGTTCTTTTTCTAATAGGTTTTTTAACAGTTGGTTTCTTTTTAGGTGTTTTCTTTACATTTTTACGAGGTGTCACTTTTTTCTTTGAACTTAAATTTCTTTTTTTATCACCTTCATTATCAATTGCTTCTAAAATACTTACATATTTCTCTGTGTTTACCAAAGATATATCAGAATCTTCTCCACGCATTTCATTAACATATCCTAGTAATTTAGAATTTATCCTTCTTAAACTTGATTTACTTTTGCTTGATCGACCATTATTAGATATTACCTGAGATAATATATTAAATACTTTATCTTCTAGATATTTAATTCTATCTGTATTTTCTTTATTTTCTCTTTCAAGTTTACCAGGATTTTGTTTAGCTAAATAAAACCATTGTTTTTTAAGTAATTCATATTTATGTGTCATCTTAATTTGTTCAATTAATAATTGTTCTAATTCTTTATCTGATACATCTATAACTCCATCTTTTTTTTGTTTAAATAAATCAACTATTATATCTTTATGCATTTCATCATCAATAATTGGTGGTTCTTCCACATCTTCTTGTTCATCATCTTCTTCATCTTCTTCTTTATCATCATCATCTACTTGTTCAGATTTTTCTTTATCATCTTCATCCTTTTTATCTTGTTCTGATTGACCTGAAACAGGTTGTCCAGGTTGTCCTGGTTGACCTGGAACTGATTGTCCCGGTTGTCCTGGAACTGGTTGTCCTGGAACTGGTTGTCCTGGTTGACCGGTAACTGGTGTTCCTGGAACTGGTTGTCTTATTGGTGGAGAAATAGCTGGTGTGGCCATTCTAACTGATGGTTGACCAATAACTCTTGTAGGAGAAGTATATGAAGGCCCTCTATATCCAGGATTACCACGTACATTACCATATCTATTATAATAGTTTTGTCTATCCATTTCTCTCTTTAAACGATCCATTTCTCTTCTGTTTTTCACTCTTCCTTCCATTTGTTCTTCTATACTTTCATTATTTTGAGCCTGTGTGACTATTACCTGTTGTTCTGATAGGGGTATAATTTCATCTACAACACCTTTTACAGAATCACTGAGATTATCTTTAATTGCGATGACACTACCTTTGAGTTCACCACCATATTCTCCATCATCTCTTATAAATTTAAAGGGGAGGTATTCATTTAATATATTATAATTAGTTAATAATAATGATTCATTTATAAGTTTTTTCTTTTCTTCATCTGTGAGTGATTCGGATTTTCCTCCGCCCACGGACACCCCCCCCCCCCCCC
>JGI20154J14316_10001561_pt1 | contig 20040 bp, 16 predicted proteins | sample COG_04_FD_14316 | JGI IMG/M metagenome (IMG submission 14316)
CCTTTCTGGAACATGGCATGCAAAGTTTCGTGATCCACCGCCAGCGCCAGATGCAAGTCGAAGTCGTGCTGTGGCTTGAAATCAAAGGGCTGCTCGGGATCTTCAAAAAATGCAATACAGGCACCATCTTGCATTTGATAGAAGCTGTGCAGAACACCCGTGGCACGACCTGCCTGGGTCAGATCAATTTCAAAGGCCTCCACCAGGGGTAAACCCAGGAAGTCCTCGTAAAATTGACGGGTCTGTTCGGAATTACGACAGCGATAAGCCGCATGGTCGAGTCCTTGGATTTTCGCCATGATGGCGCTCCTATTGTAAATTAACAAAGGCAACAGAAACATCGTCGGTTTATCGCGCTTTGATGTCTGCTGCCTGACGAATTACTGGGTTATTGTACCGGCAATATGGTATAAACTGCGCGCTTATGAGCGATGACACTAAACATTCGACAGAACCCCACAGCCGCGAACGCTGGCTTGACGGTATGGCTGTCATTTTTTCCGGCACTTGCATGGTGCACTGCTTGGTGTTGCCGCTGTTAGTGACCGTATTTCCCATCGTTCAGGGCAGCCTGCTGGATGAGCAGCAATTCCATCTGGTTATGCTGCTGCTGATTCTGCCCACCAGCCTGATCGCCTTGACTATCGGCTGTCGCAAACATAAGGACCGCCTGACCCTAATCCTCGGCACCATTGGTTTGAGCGTTTTAACTTTCACTGCCCTGTTCGGCCACGATGTCTTCGGCTATCAAGGCGAGCGTATCGTCACCACCCTCGGCGGCCTAGTCCTCGCCCTGGCGCATATCCAGAACTTCCGTTGTTGCCGCTCCGTCGACTGTCAGCACGACTAACCAACACGCCTAGATAGCACTCCTGGTTAGCACTCCTGGTTAGCACTCCTGGTTAGCACCCCTTGGCACCATCATCGCTGCCCCAACAACCATTGAAGGCTTCATGCTTGTGCGCTAAAACCCAGCAAAGCCTCGTAAAAGCCAATCATTAGTGAAACTGTGGGCCCCGCAATTCGAACGTCGCCCTCGGTGAACGAGTAGTGGCCTCGCGCCGGTCGGTGCCAAGTCAACGCGTAGTTCGCGCTGTCCAGCGCCCGCGCCAATGACACCTCATAGATTGCTGCCACTTCCTGCGGATTAGCCAACACTCGATAAGGCGGCTGAATCAAGCCCACGACGGGGGTAATCCGATATCCCGCCTGAGTGTAGTAATCGCCAAGAACCCCCAACACCTCGATGTCTGCCGAAGCCAGATCGATTTCTTCGTGGGTCTCGCGCAACGCCGTCTCAACCAATGAGTCATCGACGCTATCAAATCGACCACCGGGGAAACAAATATGACCCGCGAAGCGAATCTGCGCATGCCGCCGGGTCACGAGCAGCGTCGGACCCGCAGCATGATTGATAATGGGTAACAAAACCGCCGAGGGCTTTGCTCGCTGACGAACCCCTTCAGAAACCCGCTCCTCGACATGGGGATTGCGCAACTCAGGCTGACCGGCCTGCGCCATAGCAGCGGCAAAGTAAGCTCGAATCAACCCCACATCCGCTACCAGCGGCGGATGTTTGAGGCCAGCAGCATCAGCGGGAATATTACTCATCGTTTAGGCATCGCTCACAAGTGAGCTTGCAACTCCCTGTAGCCGATCAAATGGATGCCAGCATCGAGAATATATTGCTTCAGCGCCGGCTCGCGCCAGGCGAGATAATCCGCATGCCTTGAGCCAGGTCGCTCATGATCGATAGCAAGCAGTTCATCGCTCATACAGGCCGGATGAAACAGAAGATGGCTCAGACCTGGCTTGATGCCATCGATCAACTGCCGATAAAACGCCGACTTGTCTTCCAGCGGAATCAGGGTCTCAATCAAAATCTCATCCAGAGTCGGCACTTGCTCTCGGTCAATCTTCTCTAGTAGTTGCAGATAGTCATCTGCCATCGCCCCTCGATCAATCCCCGCCAGCGCTGCTCGGGTCATGTTCGGCAAGAACGCCACCAGCCCATATTCCTCCGCAAGTGCCAGGTAATCAGCCAGAAATTTTGGGTGCACAACGCTGCCCATATGGGTATCAATATGGGTGAACGGCACGCCGGTCGCGAGTCCAGTTTCGATTTGCGCCCGCATTTCCGCTCTGGCAGCATCAACCGTCACATGGCGAATAGCGTCTTCACGAGTGCGCCACAAATAGCCCTGCTCATCTAATAAACCAGACGCCCGATCGCGGGTACTGAGCGCCGCCCAACGAAACGTCGGGTATTCACAGGTCAAGGTCAGATGTATCCCCACATCGCAAGCCGGCTGCTCCTGAACCCGGGCCACCGCTTCCTGAAACCAGGGACCATTTACCAGAATCGAACCGCAACTCGCGGCCCCCACATCCAGGCACTCAAAACCCGCCACATTAGCTGCATGGCTAAAGCCTAAATCATCAATATGAGTGATTAACACCCGGTCAGAAGGCCCGTAACCCATGTTGGCGAGGAAACCATTCATGCTATCGACTCCTTTGGCCTAGGCATCTAGCAGGGAGAAGACCCCATGACTGTCCACCTGCGCCGCCAGACCACAGAACTCACGCTGAGTCATGTCTTCCATCAGCGCCGCATCATCTGTATTTGCCCAAACTCGCTCGCCGGCAGCCGTCAAGCAGGCTGCATGACCCGTGGCCGGACCATTCGGGCCATACATCACCGTATAGGATTCAATGGTCACTGGCCCGGCATAATCTGCCAGGCATTGACGAATGGGCTGGGCATCTACTTCTGACTGAACATCTTCATGCTGGAAGTCTACAACCGGTGCTGCGGTCGAATAGAGCCCAAAAGCATGTTTCGTCAAGAAGCCACCGTTGGCAGTAATCATCCCCTTGGTGCCCGGTGCGGCACGCAATAGTTCCACCATGCGCGCAATACTGTGCATCACATAATTGTTCAAGGGTCCACCACCGAAGGTCAGGCCGCCGGTAATCGTCAACGGCTTAGTAGCATCCAGACCCAGTTCTTCGACCGCAACCTGGACTGCCGAAGGAAAGCAGCTATATACATCAATATAGTCCAAGTCAGGCACACTCAGGTCGGTTAATGCCAACAGGCGCTTGCCGGCAATGCGAATGGCAGGCGATGAATACAGGTTCTCTCGGTTTGAAACGTGGTAGGTATCATGAGCATCAGTCCCCGCCCACGGATAGACCCACTGACTTTCATCAATACCCAATGACCTGGCCTTGGCCACCGAACACATGATCAGCGCCGCGCCCATGTCCACAGCATTGTTCGAGTTCATCAATTTCGGGTAAGGAAAGCTGATCATGCGGTTGGTAGGCCCCGGTGTACGAATAGTTTCTGCAGCCACCGGCGTCTTGATCCAGGCATGGGGATTCTCGCTAGCGACTCGACTGAAGCCCGCCCATAGCTCTGATATCCTGATCTGATGAGCCTCAATGGACTCACCCCGATGATGGCGAATGGCGTTTTCAAACATCGGGTAAAACTGAATCGGCTGGCGCAGCCCTCGAGCCTGCTCGGCGTCAGCTGACATGGGCTCTTCTTGGCCGATCATTCGTGAGTAATCACCGCTGGTTTCAGTCGCCGCCAACTCAACACCGGCCTTCCGCGCCTTGGCTTGACTGTTACCGTTTTCTGCACCGGTAATCACGATCAACGACTTGTCGCCGCGAAGAATATCCAACGCTGATTGGTTCACCACCGACTGGACCATATTGCCACCATAAGGCGATCCCACGGTTTCCGCGTCTGGCACGCCTATTTTTGCCGCAACGTAACCCGCTGGGTGCTTATAACGCCAGACGCCGCGGATGACGCGCACAGACTCCACTTCCCTGAGCAAATCGGCGTTGCCGCTATCTAAGGCGGCCTGACGCACGGCGTCGACCATCATCTCGATAGGCTCCTGAACGAGCAAAGGATCCGTGATGCGCTGCTCGATCTGAGCCACGCCGATTATCACCGGGGTATTGGGGTTTATCATCTGAGCGACTCCTGCAACTTAGTTCGGAAAGCCTGTATTCTGCCACAGTATCTAAAGGGAGGAGAATGTGGTTTGCTTAACAACATGAAGAAATCACTAGAAATCGCCGTTACACCTTGGTCCAGGGGCAATCTAGGCTTAGCCAGCGAGCTTACCAGTCAGGCCGAAATCGCTGAAAACCTGGGCTGCCACTCTTTTTGGCTACCAGAAAATCACTTTGGTGACGCCCGCTCCACCCCATCGCCGCTGACATTGTTAGCTGCCGTCGCTGCCTGCACCAGCAAGATCAAGCTTGGCTCAATCTCCTACTTGTTACCGATCCGCCACCCTCTACAAGCGGCCGAAGAGGTTGCCGTATTAGATCGCCTGTCAGGTGGTCGCGTGATCCTGGGGGTTGGTCGCGGCACCCAACAGGCTATGTTTGATGCCTTTGACGTGCTCACCAAGGATAAACGCAGCCGCTTTGCCGCCAACCTCGAGACTATGACCAACGCCTGGCGGGGAGAGCCGATCGGCTGGGACAACTCAACATCGGAACCGAGCCCGATCAAGTTGGCGCCGCTACCGGTTCAATCGCCCCATCCGCCAATCTGGGTCGCCGCATTCGGGCCCCTTGCGCTAAAACAAGCCGGCTCATTGGGCCTGCCCTACCTGGCGTCACCCATCGAAACCCTCGACACCTTGAGTCAAAACTATGCGCGTCACCAACAATTTGCCACCGCCGCGGGCCATGCACCTATCACTACGGTGCCAATTATGCGCACTGTGTTTATAAGCCATCGAGTTGCCGAGTGTCGCCAGGTCAAGGCCGCCATGGCAGCGACTGGTCCGCACAGCATGCGTGACCAGAGCGCCGATATTGACGACTGGAGTATCGTCGGCGATGCATCTTATGTGCGCGATAAAATCCAAGAGTATCGCACCCGACTTGGCGTCACTCATATGATTGTTCGCGGTCGGGTACCCGGCGTTACCGATCAAACCTGGCTGACGAGTCTGGAGAAGCTGGTCGCCGCCCAATAGTCAAACCAGCACCTACTCGGCGCATTTTTCTGCTGGAATCTCGATCATTCGTATCGATTCAGGTTAATTTGGTGTGCGTCGTGGCAGAATAGCCCTACCAAAAACAAAATCAGTTCAGCACACCATGCAAACGATACCATCTATGCCTGTCCTTCAGCATGAACCTCACGGGACCAGTTCGCACCAAAGAATCCCTCGACGATCCTTGGCTATCTGCACGCTGCTATGTAGCAGTCTGTGGTTGCAAGGTTGTCAGACGCCCCAACTCCCGGAGCCTTTAATCAACCTGCCGCCATCCACCACACCGCCGCCGGCTGCCTCGACTCCAGCAGCCGCCGCAGCGAAGTCCGCAAATCCCGGCGCCGAGTCTGACACTGCGACAACCAGCACGACTGTCACCGGTTCTGCCGGGCAACAGACCAGCGACTCTGGGGTCGAGCCCAGCGCTAAAGAGCCCCAGGCTGACCAGCAGAACCAGCGCCAGCAGGCTGCCCGTGAACTCACTCAACAGAGTCAGACGCTCGCTGGAGTCGCAGCCGGCCTAAGTGACGTCAGGCCGACTGATACAGCTATCAATGGCGAGCCTGGTCGCGCAACAGATGCCAAAAGTGAAACAGATGCCCATAGCGAGACAGATGCCCATAGCGAAACAGATGCCCATAGCGAAACAGATGCCCATAGCGAAACAGCTGCCAATAACAAAACGGCTGCCAATAACAAAACGGCTGCCGATAGCGAAGCCGTCAACAACAATCAAGCAATTACTGACAACCAATCAGGTGTTGGCAGCCAGCAGGCCCCGGACTCGGACCCGCAACAGACTAACAACACTACCGTTTTGAGGGCCATGAGGGCCCTCAACACCGTCAGTGTGAGTCTTGAATCGGCGGCCATGGCTGTTGCAAGCGCGGACAGTGAGGCAACCCTTGCCGACGCATCGGCCAGTCTCGCACAGGCCCGGGTTGCCGCTATCATCGCTGGTCAAGACCTTCAAAACGCCCACAGCGATGCTGCCAGGCCCGAGATCCAAACCGCCGAACTCGCCCTCGCTAGAGCGTCGCTCGCGATTGTGCTGGCAACCGCGATCATCAGCGATTCTCAAGCCGATTTACAGGCATCAAGTGAAGACTCTGCGCCCGGCACAACTCCCGGCACCACTCCCGGCACAACTCCCGGCACAACTCCCGGCGCAACACCAGGCACTAAGCTCAGCAGTCGCCAGCCTAACCCAGAAAATCAGCAGGCGAGTGATGGCTTAGATAGCGACTTAGATAAAGGCCTAGATAGTGGCTTGGACAATGTCCTGAATGCATCGATCACGCATTTCGACAAGCTTATTTCCGCGTCCCGGCAGCAGGTGCTCGACGCAACGCCGCCACCTTCGCCCGCCAGCACAATTCCCCAGGTAATGCCCATACTGGTCGGCAGTCCCAATTCAGATACCCAGCCTCAGTCGCGCAACAGTCCTGAACTAATCGCCGCCGACATCCCGCCACCTCAGGCCGATGACATCATCGCCCAACAACTCTGGGAAGCGGCGACGCTCGAAACCAATATAGAGCGNCAGGGTAAACTCTGGGAAGCCTATAGACGCTACAGGTCTGGACTGTGACCACTGATTTTACTCCGGGTCAGGAACTCCCCGGATTTAAATTACTCCAGGCACTCGACCTTGACGCTCAGTTCGACAACTGGCTGGCGGTTGATACCCAACACAATGAGCGCGTCTGGTGCAAACGCTTGCCCGTCGCTCTCGGCGCAGCCGAGCAAACGATTATGCACACGGCTATCAGCCGCCATAGAGGCTTGATTCACCCTAATATCCTTCGAACTCTGGACCTGGTCCATTGGCGCGGAGCTGACATTCTAATCTGCCAACACATCGATTCACTTCGCGTTTTCAGTCTTCAGCAATCGTTTCATGGCGCCTGGCCCATACTTCGGCAATTGCTTGAGGTACTTGACTACGCCCACAGCATCAACCTCGCACATGGCGACATTCGACCTGGCAATTTACTAATCGACCGCCAACAACAGTTACACCTGGCAGGATTTGGCTTGCGGGTAAAAGCACCTGTCGGCTCTGACGACCTCGCCAGCCCGCAAGTCCTGGCCGGCCAACCGGCCACTGTCAGCGATGACATTTACGCCCTGGGCGCGCTGCTAGACAGGCTCCTGAGCCCGCCGGCCGGGCAACCCGCTGTTATGAATCATGCCGACGGGGCCATGTCTGATGCCGTTAAATCCTTGGTCGAGAGCATGCTGGCGACTTCCGCCTCAGCACGACCTGAGAAAATCTCGATTATTCGCAGCAACCTGCAAGCCTATTACGACGCACAGATCAGCCACCAGGTGCAGCAGCCAGCAGCACCAGACTCAAACCAAAAAAAACCAGCACAGCAGCCAGAATCAACTCAACACGCGCCCGGCACCTTTGACCAAGAGGCAGAATTTGACACCCAGGTTCACCCCGGGCCACCCCAGAAATCAGCGGTTAGTGTCGCCACGGCACTGGCGGCATTATCGGCGTTAATACTGATCGCTGGCACTATGTTTTTCGTGCTGCCCACAGCCCTCGACGAATCTGCAGGCTCGATTTCTGAGTTGACGATCAAGACAAACACCCAAACCGACTTTTCGACACTCGACACTGAACTATCTATTGCTGATGCACCTATTGCTGGCGCACCTATTGCTGATGCACCTATTGCTGACGCACCTATTGCTGACGCACCTAACGAGCCAGCCATTCAAATCGACCCGGGGAAATCCAGCGCTGAAGCGCTTGCCGAAACCCTACTGCGGCAGCAAGTCGAACTCGAGGACCAGGGTGTCCAGATTTGGGCGACGGCCGAGTACAGTCTGATCAGCACCCAAGCTCGGATGGCGGAAGACCTGTTTCGAAAAGACCTTTATGCTGCCGCCCTGGTCCAATATCAGCAAGCCATCAGCGCCAGCCAGGCGCTAGCGGCACGCATTCCCGACCTTATCATTCACAACCAGAAAATCGCTGCAGACGCATTCACTCAAGGGCATGCTGAACTGGCGACCAAGGCCCTGTCGACACTCATCGCTATGCGACCTGACATTGCCAAATATCGTTCAGATTTGATCAGGGCTGAAAACCTCGACCAGGTCCTTGAATGGCTTCGCCAGGCTCAATCTGCCGAGCGCGAACAAGCTTGGATGGACGCACTCGCCTTGTATCAGCAGGCCCAGACTCTGGACACTGCATCCCTGGAGGCGCGGACTGGCGTCATGCGAACTACGGAGGTTCTAGCCCGACTGCGCTTTAACGAGGCCATGTCACTGGCGCTCATGCGCCTTGAACAGGCCGACCTAACAGGTGCACGACAGGCATTCTCCACAGCTCAAGCCATGCGACCCATGGCCCCGGAACCAGAAGCTGGGCTACTGCAGATTCGCCTACTCGAGCAAAGCCAGCGGATCAACACCTTAAGCCTACAGGCAGAGCAAGCGATGGCCGATGAAGCCTGGTCGATGGCCATTGTGCACCTCGAACAGGTACTCGAACTAGAGCCCGGACTGTTGTCTGCCAACGCCAGTCTCGAGCAGGCTCGGCAACGTCGAACACTAGACCAGACCCTTAATGTTTATCTCAAAGCGCCCGAGCGCATGCGTCTCGACCCAGAGTTGACCATGGCCCGACAGGCACTCATCCGCGCAGCGGGGTTGGCGAGTCAGGGTCCACTACTGCAACGACAAATCAGTGATCTTTCACTACTGATCGCACAAGCGAGAATTCCTTTGCCGGTGGTCGTACTGTCCGATAACAATACCGATATCACGATCTATCAGACCAGCCATTTGGGAGCCTTTATGAAACACGAATTAGCACTCGTGCCGGGCACCTATACCATGGTCGGGCGAAGGCCGGGCTATCGCGATGTCAGGCAGCAGTTTACACTCAGTGGCGGGATGGCGCCTGTGACCATTCACCTGACTTGCGACGAGAAAATCTGATGCCCTCGAGCCCTGATCCACACCAGATTATCGAAGCCACACCGTTTTCCCGCGCCGACGTCGCGGTCAGCCGCCGCGGGCCTGGCCTGAAACCTCTACCCATTGCCATCCTGTCACTATTTATGGCACTAGCGCTGATCGCTCTCTTCGTCTTCAGCGCCCGCGCCGTCCGCTTCGATCTCAGCCCTATGGATGCGAGTCTCGAAGTCACAGACGGCGTCTTCAGCTATCGCCTGGGTGAACGCTACTTGATGTTAACCGGCGACTACACCTTGGCAGTGACTGCTGACGGCTACATGCCACTCAACCCAAGAATTCAAGTAGGGGAACAGGCCGACCAGACGATCCGCCTGGAGCTGAGCAAACTGCCCGGCACGCTGGTGGTATCAACCGTACCCGAGACTCAGTCGTCAGTATTTCTCGATCAAACACCGGTGGGTATAACACCTTTGGCAGTGACTGACGTTCAAGCGGGCAGCCATAACGTCAGCGTCCACGCCGAACGCTTTCTGCCATTCTCCACCACGGTTCAGATCGAGGGCCGAGGCACAAGTCAAAGTCTGTTGGCGACATTAGTGCCAGCCTGGGCACAACTGAGCCTCAGCAGCCAACCCACCGCCGCCACCGTCAGTATCGATGGCGTCGAGCTCGCATCCACGCCGGCCCGCATTGAGGTCATGCAAGGTCGGCATCAGCTGATTGTGACGAAGCCGGGTTTCAAGTCCTGGCAGGCTGAGGTCAACATCACCGCTCAGCAGGATCAGATACTCCCGGAAATCACTCTTATCGCACAGGATGGTCAATTATCGATCCAGTCGACGCCCCCCGCGGCGAGCGTCACGATTGCCGATGAGTATCGTGGTCAGACTCCACTCGAGCTGAGCCTGGCACCCGGAAAGACCTACCGATTGCGCCTGACAAAGCCCGGTTATGAAACCACCGAACGCTCTGTGATCATCGAAGCCGCCAGCGATGCTCAGCTCAATCTCACGCTGCAACCTGTGCTGGGCATCGTCAGCCTGCAGGTGATTCCGGCCGGCGCATCGTTGGCGGTAGACGGTCAAGCACAAGCAACAGCCTCCGGCCGCCTCGAACTCACCGCCGTGCCCCACAGCATCAGCATTGAGCTGGCGGGCTATCAAAGCCAACAGATCGAAGTGACACCGCAACCCGGCTTGGCCCAGCAGTTCGTCGTTGAACTTCTCACCGAGGCCGAAGCCAAACTCGCCTCTATCGCGCCGACCACAACCACCGCCATCGGCCAGGTGCTCACGCTCATTCAGCCAGGTGCCTTTGCCATGGGCGCGAACCGGCGCGAACCCGGCCGCCGAGCGAACGAAATTGAAAAGCAGGTTCAACTTAGGCGATTTTACTATCTGGGAACCCATGAGGTCACCAATGCCCAGTATCAGCAATTCGACAACCTGCACGACTCAGGGATGCTCGGCCGAGCATTGCTCACCGGCAGTGACCGGCCGGTGGTAAACCTTGCCTGGGAAGATGCTGTCGCTTTCTGCAATTGGCTGAGCCAGCAACAAGGCCTGGCTTCGGCTTATGAACTCATCGATAATCACTGGCAGGCTGTGACGCCCATGAATACTGGCTACCGCTTACCCACCGAAGCTGAGTGGATCTGGGCCAGTCGCTATGCCGCGGGACCCAAGCCAACACGTTTCCCGTGGGGCGACGCCATGCCACCGGTGGCTATTGAAGCTAACTACGCGGATGAATCTGCAAAAACGATGGTCGCCGATATTCTAGCCGGTTATACCGATTATTTTCGTGGTACAGCGCCCGTGGGTAGCTTCCCGGCAAATCCCGCAGGTCTGTTTGATATGGCCGGCAACGTATCGGAATGGATGCACGACTATTACGCCCAGAATGAGTCCACGACGGTGCTGGTAGATCCCAGCGGCCCCATAAGTGGTGAGCGCCATGTTATTAAAGGCTCAAATTATACCCATGGGCGCTTCAGCGAGTTACGCTGGACGTTTCGTGACTTTGGCCAGTCACCTAGACCGGATGTCGGGTTTCGAATCGCGAGGTATGTTGAATGATGCAACGCCGGCCGCTGCGGACAGATTTACTATTCACAGGTTTACTCTGCACAGGTTTACTCTGCACAGGACTAACCGCTGTAGCGGCTGAGTTACCTGCCGTGGACAACACCGCACCCGTTGAATCTGCCCTGACCGTTGAGCGAAGAACTCTGAACATCGTAGTACCTGGGGCAGACCAACCTGCGGCAGGCGATCCTGGGGCAGGCCAACCTGCGGCAGGCGATCCTGGGGCAGGCCAACCTGGGGCAGGCCAACCGGAGGCCCCGCCCCCGTTCATTCGAGCACTGGACACATTTGTGCCGAGCCAGCAAGTCGATACCGATAAGGCTGTCGACTTTCCCACTAACCTCTAGGTCATTATTGTGCGTAAACAGTTACCCGTTGAATTTCTCTATCAATTATTCTCGTTGATCATCGCCGCGATACTGATACATAGCCTGTATGTCTCTATTGTCAGACCGAATGCCAGCCAGGTTCTTCAACTCCAGGCGATCGAAATTAACTCAAATCCTAATTATGTACCCGAGCGCTCAACCTATGTTGTGATTCGGGACTTTGAGCAGGAGGCTTGCTTCATCTTGATGCTTTGGGCATTCGCTTTGATGGCTTACAAAGCCAATCTCGCCCGTCAGGAGCGCCATGTTTTAAGCCTGAATTTAATTCCCGTTGCTCAGGGCACCAGTATTCTGCCAGAAGACAGTCGCGAATATGCCCGCCCCATCCAAGCATTGTCGGCGAGCCAACAGTCTTTTCTGTTACCCCGCGCGCTGCTCACGGCACTACATCGATTTCGGTCCACGCGCAATATCCAGGATGTCTCGACCGCCATTCGTGCCATCTGTGAATCAGAATCTGATCGTCTCGATTCAGAGCTTTCTATGATTCGTTACATCGCCTGGGCAATACCTTCCATTGGCTTTCTTGGTACCGTGCGCGGCATCGGCCAAGCCCTGGGCCAAGCCCACCAGGCAGCCCAAGGGAATATTGCTGGTGTCACCCAGAGTCTTGGCGTCGCTTTCAACTCGACCTTCGTGGCATTGCTGATCAGTATTATCGTGATGTTTCTTTTACATCAATTGCAGTTAGCTCAAGAGCGCTTGGTCCTGGATGCCGAGGCCTATTGCGACAATCAATTGATCGGCCACCTGCAAAGTTAATGGAGTCTTAACTTGAGTATCGGGCTCATAGAAATCAATGACAGCGGTATCGATGTCAGTATTGACGGTCAACCTGTGCTGCAGAGTCCCGGTTACGCTGTCATTGATGGTCAGCGGCTATTGCTGGGCGCCCAAGCCATGCAACAGGCCCGGCTGCTGCCACGCTGGACTCACACACGCTTCTGGCAACAGCTAGACACCCAATCTCTGGCGGCGGATCACCCTCAGGTTCGCCACAGTGCCGATCTAGCATTTGCTCACTTGACGGCAATCTGGGCGGCAATCAAGACGGACACTGAGCAGGTAATCTTGGCAATACCAGGCGACTACACCAGCGCGCAACTCAGCCTGCTGCTAGGCATGGCGAAGGAGGTCGGATTACCCATACGCGGCCTGGTTGACACAGCCCTGGTGGCCACTGTCGGACAGCACCCAACACACCAGCTACTGATGCTCGACATTCATCTCCACAGAGTCACGTTGAGCCATTTACAGACCCAGGAAGGACGACGTTGGTCGAAGACAAAAACCCTAGCGGATACGGGTTTGTATCGACTCTGGGATCGTTGGGCCAACACCATCGCCAGCCAGTTTATCAAGGACTCACGCTATGATCCCTTGCACCTGGCTGCCAGCGAACAGCTGTTGTATGACGCGGTTCCGAACTGGATCGCAAGCCGTGAGCACCGCATCGAACCTACCTTCAGTTTGACACTCGAGACTGGCGTCCACCAGACACCGGTCTCCACCGAGCAACTGGTCGCCGCTTGCGTCAGTCTCTACCCCGCCATCATCCAGGCGGTTAATGCTCAGATCGTACCCGGTCATACCACTACCTTGTTGGTCTCACATCGATTTGCGGGTTTCCCCGGACTCATGGATGCCCTGGCGCTGTTGAGAGGCATCACCGTGGAGAAACTCAGCGCCGAGGCTGTTAGACACGGCGTCGCACAACACCTCGACACGATCATCGGCGCCGGCGAACCTATCAGCCACATCACCAGTTTGGCGCAGGCGAACGCTGACGTCATGGCCACCACTGCGGCGCCCGCCGGCATTCATCGGAGGGCCACACATGTGGTGTTTAACAACCACGCTTTCGCCATCGGTCAATCCTTGAAGCTCGCGGATATTCATTCGGCACTACCACTTGCAGCTGTAATCGGTTCCCGCGGGATCCTTCACCGTCATGCCGACCAAGTATTGATCGAAGCAGTCAGCGCTGATGAGGTATATCTTAATCAGCAACTTGTCGATGGCCAGTTCCCGGTAAAACCGGGGGATCAGCTTGTGCTGGACGATCAATCCTTCATCTTGATATCCATCGACTAGGCGCCCTCGGCGAAACTATGACCAGAAGACGTGAATTCAATGTGTTCAGCCTGTCATTCCTTGACATCATGTCCTGTGGTTTCGGCGCGGTGATACTGATTTTTGTTATTATTAATCATGGCTCAGTAGCCGCCAATCAGGCGGCCAATCTTGAGCTGACAACGACAGCTGCAGAGTTGCAAAGGCAATTACAAGAAGAACAGCATCTGCTGCTTGACCGACAGAAAAACACGCATCAACGAGCAGACGAAAAGACTTCTGCCGCGCAGCTCAGCGAGCTACTAAGCCAATCTATTGCTGAACTCGAGACTCGCCTACAAGCCGCTACAGGAACAGCTGAGCGTCAGTCCATCCTGATAGAAAAACTAAAATCTGAGCTCACAGCACTGGAACAAACCACGACAAGCAAACAGCCAGAAATGACAGTTGAGAATGACCCAGGCGCCAGCCTGCGTTCTATTCGCGGTGACGGGTATCGCCAATATCTCACAGGTCTGAATGTTGGCGGAAAACGCATTCTGATCCTGATTGACGCGTCGGCGAGCATGCTGCACCAGAGTATCGTCAACGCGATACGCTTGAGTCTTGCACCTGACGAACAAAAGAAACTCGCGCCGAAATGGCGAAGAGCCGTCAGCACAGTTGAATGGATTACCGCGAACCTGCCCGAGGATGCCGAATTCTCCTTGGTCGCGTTCAATACTATGCTCATACCTTTAGTTGCGGACAATGCCTGGATCGCAACCTCCGACAAACCTGCCGTGGACTTGGCCTTAAACAATCTGTCTGCATTGGTCCCCACCGGCGGCACTGCGTTGTTCCCACCATTCGAACTCATCAATCAGCTTTCGCCCCGGCCCGACAACATCTTTCTCATCGTCGACGGCTTGCCCACCCAGGGAGAAAATCCTTCTAACCGCACCGTTATCAGCAGCCCAGACCGCGCCAAACTATTTAGCGCTGCAGTCATGCAGCTGCCTGCCGCCATCCCTATCAACATTATTCTGTTCCCTATGGAAGGCGATCCGTTGGCGACACCCTCTTATTGGATTCTGGCTCAAAAAACTGGCGGGTCGTTTATCAGCCCCTCCAAGGACTGGCCCTGATGAGCAGGAGACGGCGTGAAATCGAGACCCTCAGCCTCTCTTTTCTGGACGTTATCAGCTGCGGGTTTGGCGCGTTAATACTATTGTTAGTTCTGACCAAGGTTTACGAGCCGTTGATATTCGCGCACACCAGTAGCGAGACTCAACAACAGGTCACCGCACTTGAGTTGCAATTAAACTCAGCGCGGGAGCAACGCGGAAAACTCGATCGAAATCGAATTCATCAGGAAAATGACAGCAAGTTAGAGTTGCAAACACTTAGCAATCTTGAGGACACGCTGACCAGCCTGCAGACCGAATATGCAGCAGTGCAGCGCAGCTCAACTAACCACACCAGTACTATCGAAAGGCTTAGCCAGGCCAGGCAATCGTTGTCGGCCGAAATGCAAATATTGCTGGCAGAGTACCAAAAATCAGCCGCCAGCGACCTGATTGGCGGCATCCCTGTTGATAGCGATTACGTTATCTTTATCATCGACACATCCGGCAGCATGCGCGAGTTCGCTTGGCCACTGGTCATGCAAAAAGTCGAGGAAACCCTCGCTGTCTACCCCAGTCTGAAGGGTGTGCAGATCATGAATGACCAGGGTCAATACATGTTCAGTCAATACGCTGACCAATGGATTCCCGATACGCCCGCAAGACGCCGTGCCATCTTAAAGCGTTTGGCCAGCTGGAACGCATTCAGTCGGTCTAGTCCAGAAAAGGGAATTACCACTGCGATTTCAACCTTCTACCAGCCAGGCCGAAAAATCAGCCTGTACGTCTTTGGTGACGATTTTAATGGTAGCTCGATCGCCGCTGTGATTAATCAGGTGGACCGTATTAACGTGCAAAACACGAGTGGCGAACGGTTGGTCCGGATTCATGGCGTGGGCTTTCCCGTGATATTTTCCCAAGCCGCTCAATTCCAGGCTTCGGGTTTTCGCTTTGCTCATTTCATGCGCATTCTGTGCGAGCGCAACGGTGGTACTTTCGTGGGGCTTAACAGCTTTCGAACAGCAGCCTCTTGGCGGGCTCCTGATTGAACGCCCCTAGTAGTCGATTCTCGCGGTATAGACGACTGTGGCGCTACTACCGCCTGCAACTGCCAGCTGGTAGGTCTGGGTAACACCATCCGTTTTTTTGCCTTTGAGACTTTCCTGGGTAATTTCCCAGTCACCAAATAGTTTTTCGTGCAAAGTTACCGTCACCGCCTCAGGCTTACGGTTTCGCACGGTAACTTCTGTTGTTACCTCAATGACTCGCTCGCCCAAACGTCGAAATCCCAGTTGCTTGTGCTCTGCCCTCAAATCAAAGGCCTGACCGAGACTCAAGTGCGCGACTTCGCCTTCGGCCAGCGCGGTTATTCGATCCTCACCAACAAGCTGGAGCTCACCATCGCTATCTTTCAAATAGACTCTGACTTTGCCCGCAGGCAAAGGCTGGCCCAGCTGATTCGATGACGTATTCGCAAACTGCATACGGATATCGACATTCGCGTTTCTCGACTCAAGCGCCTGATAATTTTGCAGTTGCGACTCCAAAACATATGATTTCAGATAGCTCGCGCCAGAGGCAGCCATCAATCGCAACTGTTTGGTTTCGTTATGGGCAATCGAGGTCTTCAGGGGCAAGGTGTAAAGATGATAATCGAAGAATGACTCTTGCCGAGGAACCTGGCTTGCCATTCTACTGGCAGTCAGCGGGCGCTCCATATCGGGGCGGCGATCATTGACCCGATTGATCTGACCCGCGACCAATTTGATTGAAGCATTCGAATACTGCGCACCACTTTGATTCTCCAGACTCACCCAAGTGGCGAGATCGAACATNGGTTTATCCCTGTCGAGNACCAGCACATAATCAGCCTGCCATTTAATATTAGTCGATATATAAGTGGTCTCAAGCAGGCGCGACCCGGCCCGGCTATTATCCACGAGCCACACCAATGTTGGCACTGTCTTCAGGTCGGGAGGCACAGATCCCAGGGTAATGGTGCCTTCCGGCGCGATAGCTATCTCATCACCAAAATTGACGATCTCAGGGTTGATTGCGAGTAGATTTCCTTCTCGGTAAATCGTCTCGAATTTGTTATCAAAGCGCACACTGCGCGCATACTTTAATTTTCGGTTGATAAACCTCGCCAGCAGCGACTCGCGGTTCAACAGATCATAGCGATAGCTTTGTTCAAGTACGTTGAACCCGCTGGCGTCGCCGCGAGACACAACGGCAACCGATGTCGGATCAATATGGGCTGCCACATCGCGATACTCAAGCTCGACAAGCCCCTCGGGCAGTATTACTCGCCTAACCTCCCGGACAACCGCGAAATTATCACTGTAAACTGTCAGGCTAGCCGCCACTTGGCTATCTTTACTCACTGGCAAGGCCATTGGTACCGTCGACATAGCGACGCCCGACGTAGCGACGCCAGACATAGCGACGCCCGACATAGCGACGCCCGACGTAGCGACGCGCGACCCTGCGATAGCCGAGACCGCCAAGAGGGATGTCAATAACGTCAGCGGCAATGTGCGCTTTAAAGATGGGATCATGATATTTTCTCGTCGAGGCTGTGTGAGACGGCTCAGGCTTGTTCCGCAGCTCAATGTGGATGACAACACCGCAGCTGAACAGTGACTATACAACGCCTTTATTTAATACAAAAGGTTACCCATCGGCAAAGGAGTTTCGTCAGTCGTAGACGACTGTTAGACTAGCCGCTTTCAACGATCTCTGTACCCTCTCTATGACTATCCGCAATCAGCGAACCGCGTTCGGCTTAAAGATACTCAACTCGAACCACAAGGAAATCCGCCGCCTGAAGCGCGAGGGTTACGTGGCCGACATTCACGGTAACAAATTCTGGAACTCCAGCTTCCTGATTATGGACTACCTGAAAAAGCACCCCCTGAAAAAAAATCTAAGGGTCCTGGAAATAGGTTGTGGCTGGGGTCTGCTGGGCATCTACTGTGCACGACAATTCGATGCGCAAGTGACTGGTATCGACGCTGACGAAAATGTTCTGCCCTATATGCAATTACACGCTGAACAAAACGGCGTCTGCGTTGAAGGCAAAAAAATGACTTTCCAGCAACTGACGACCGCGAAATTACAGGACTTTGATATCATCATTGGTGCTGACATTTGTTTTTGGGAAGAAATGTCTGGCATGCTGTTCAACTTGATCAAGCGCGCTAAAAAGGCGGGCGTCTCCCAAGTGATCATTGCCGACCCCTGTCGTTCACCATTTACCGACCTTGCCCAGCGCTGCCAGAAAATTTATGGCGACCAAGCACGGGTTGAAGGCAAGTGGCTGAAGCGGCCGGTGAATGCCTCAGGGGAAATTTTGGTGGTTGACCTGACCTTATGACCCCAATACCGAGCCTTTGCCTGGCCACCTCGACATTAACGGCCACGCAGCTGAGCAGTAGACAGACGTTGATAACGAGCGTACCAACCCACGTGGCGGCGGCGCATATTTAACCCGCGCGAATCCACTCAGACCTTGCCAAACTGCCAGCGCCGCCTTACAGTGCCGACTCTTTCATAGGCGACCAACATGTTTGACCAGCGCACAATGCACGGCGCCTATTTTGCCCTGGCAGCCTATGGGTTCTGGGGTGTCGCCCCAATTTACTTCAAACTGCTGGGCCACGTCTCGCCAGTAGAAATTCTTTGTCACCGGGTCATTTGGTCAGTCTTTCTGCTCCTCGGCATTTTGGCTTATACAGGCCAGTTGGCGGTATTACGGGTAACGCGACGCCAACTCGGCTTGTGCCTGGTAACAGCGATACTCTTATCGATTAATTGGCTGATTTTTATTGATGCCATCATCAGTAACAATATTGTTGAGGCCAGCCTAGGTTACTTTATCAATCCCTTAGTTAACGTCTTTCTTGGCATGCTCTTTTTGCGCGAATATCTCCGCCCGCTGCAATGGATTGCGATCAGCATCGCCGCGCTAGGCATCGGCTTTCAGGTATTTACCCTCGGCGCACTGCCTTGGGTTTCACTGGCGCTGGCCTTCAGCTTCGGTTTTTACGGCCTGATTCGTAAAACCCTGCAACTCCACCCTGTGGGTGGACTCGCGATCGAAACCCTGATGATGCTGCCCCCGGCGCTGGCTTGCCTCGCCTGGTTCTACAGCCAAGGGGCCGTGAGTTTTGCTCATGTCGATCGTTCCACCGATGTCTTGCTGATGCTCGGCGGCGTCGTGACTTCTTTTCCCCTGCTGTGCTTTGCGGCGGCGGTGGGTCGCCTGTCTCTGACGGCTGCAGGGATGTTTCAATATCTTGCCCCCAGCCTGACACTGGTGATCGCCGTCGTTATTTTCAACGAGGCCTTCGGCATTGAGCGCCTGATCACCTTTGCCTGCATTTGGGTCGCACTGTTGATCTTCAGCATCGAGGCATTACATCACCATCGACGCATCAACTTGCGCTTGAAGACCAACCTGCTATGAATTGCGGTGCACGCAAACTCAGTTATATGCCCTAGCGGCGGGCATCCATCTCGTCTCGCATCTGTTGGTGCGTTGCCTCATCCAGCGTAAAACGGGAAAATAACGCAGCACCTATGCAGTAGCAAATCAGCGGTAAAAGCCCGTACAGAAATACCATGGACACTTGTACGTTCATAGTTTGCAACTGATTGGGCACAAATCCGGAGAATTGCAAAACGTAGCCTGTGATCAGGATCATCACACCGGTTGCACTCTTATGGACAAAGTTAAAGGCCGCAAAGTAAGAACCCTCCTTGCGCTCGCCCGTCATATACTCATCGTAATCAATAATGTCGCTCTGCACCGAGGGGGCGATGGTTCCGCCACAGCCTGCAGCGAGGCCCGCAAATACCGCGAGACCAAATATCACCACCAGACGAATATCCGGTTCGAGCCAGGGCAGACTGAACATGCCGCCAAAGGAAACGCCGGTCAGCATCATGGAGAACATCCACAATCGAATCTTGCCGAAGCGGCGGGATAGTGGGATCCACAAGGGCACCGACAATGTTGAGGGAATCATGTAGCTGAGGATAATCAAGGCTGCGAGTTCCGGGCGCCCCACCACATATTGCGCAACATAGAGGGTCAGGATGCCAATCACGGCGCTGCCGATGTTCTCAATAAACGAAACTGCCAGGACGAGTCGAGCGTGATGATTGCGCCAGACATCTTTGAAGGCACCAAAGGGGCTAGCATTGACCCGACCCTGATAATCCGGGCGCTCGCGAAGCTTAGCCACCGCATAGAGAATCAGGCCAGCGGTGACCAGCGCCGCCAGCGCGCTAAGTTCAAAAGCTGTCTGCCGCACAGCAGCCTCGCTGACCCGCTCGGCGTTGATCAACAATTGCATGCTCACCAGCGCCAGTATCGAGCCAATCGTAAACGCCGCGT
>JGI20154J14316_10001568_pt1 | contig 19991 bp, 17 predicted proteins | sample COG_04_FD_14316 | JGI IMG/M metagenome (IMG submission 14316)
CACTAGTTCGTCCTTTTTTTGTAACTGTTCATTTTGTTTTTGTAACTGTCGCATCGCTTCTAATAATAATTCTTTATAATCAGGAATTTCTTCTTTTTTATCTTCTTCTTCTAGATATTTACATTTCTTTTTATGTTTCCATAAACCACTATTTGACGAATATATTTTTCCACATTCGCATGTAAGTTGAATTGGCATTTTTTTAGATTTCCCAATGATTTCCGAAATTTCCATTTTATGCTTTGCTGTCAATAAATGTTTATCCCAATTACTTTTTTTACTGCATTTAAAGTTACATTTTTCACAATAGAATTTTTCGGCATTTTTTGAATGTTTTTGAATTTCCATTTCTCCTAAATTATGGAAATATTATAAAATGCCAACTAACACGAAATAAAAAAAGTATGATAACAAAGTATAATTATTTATTTGTAATTTAGAGCATTTACATCTAAAAGTGAAACCCCTTGAGTTTTAGTTTTCATTTCATTTTTAGAAAATCCCAAATAGACATTTATAAAATGTCCTTTTTCACTTTTATGAAAAATAGAATTGGAATTAAATCTCAAGGGTTCCAAAAAAGAATAACACCATAACTTATGAATTTTGCCGTTTACAATTTGCTTTAAGATCATTCATTGTGCTTTTCATTGATTGTATATTATCAGTATTTTTTTTTACGGTTGGATAAATTGACATACATGGNTCNANTGGATTTAAANTTTTAACAGATTTAACATCTTTTTCTAATTGAGAAATTTTATCATTTATTTTTTGTTGATTATTAGTTAACCCTTCTTTTAACAATTCGGGATATAGTAAATTATATAAAAATAGAGCAACAAATAAAATATTTAATAAATTTATAAATAAAGTGAGTTTCATTTATATTAATATATGTTATATTTTATTTTTAATTTTTATTTTATGTATATATAATAATGAGTAATTGTACAACAAATGATTGTATCCGTGTTAAATATGCCCGTAAATATTCACAACATTCAACTAAATTATCAAAAAATTATTATACCCGCAATGAAGAGTATTTAAAAGCAAAAAACAAAACCCATCGCCAAAACCAATTTACCTATTTTGTATCAGGCAATAAAGATTTATTACCAGGCGCTCCAACAACAGGTTCTAATGCATATCGCAATACAGTAAATAATATGAAGTGCGATAATGTTGAAAATGCTCCCATTAATTTTAAACACGGAGTTCAAGGACCAATTTCAAATGATTTAAGAATAATAAATTTAAAAAGACATTTATACAAACGTTAATATAATTCAAAGTAAAAAATTATATTAACTAATCAAATTATTTAAGTTTAATACGTCTAAATAATTCTAATGCAACAATTCCACCCAATACTTGTGCAATAACATAAGGCAATAATTCTGTTTTAGGTAATTTACCTGCGGCTGCCATCATAATTGATACGGCTGGATTAAAATGTCCACCAGAGATGGGTCCTCCAAGTAATATAACTACTGCTAAAGCAGCACCGATTGCTAATGCATCTCCTGTTGCAATAATTACATATAAGAAGAACACTGTTCCTAAAAATTCAACTAAATATTTATTCATTATAAATTATAATTATATTTTTTTTTAATTATCAGTTTTATAAATTGGATTATATGATTTTTGTTTTGCATATCTTGTATAAATAGATGAATCATATACATATTTTACATTAGTATTTGAAACAGGTACGTTTTGATCATCACAATCTTGCTTAATACCACCCCTCATACGATTTACACCTCCAGTAAAAACCATATTAGATAAAGGATTAGGTCCTTTACATGCGAAATTTTGACGAGACAACCAATCGCCTGCATTTTGTGTTGCTCTAAATCCTCCAATTTTTCTTGGTTTTCCATTGTATGTATTTCCAGTATAATTGCCATTCCATGAAGTTCTTAATATGTTTCTCATACGCGCCCAATGATTGGTATTATCATAAATTTCTTTGTTACTTTTTTTAACTTGATTACTATTATTATAACTAAGTTCCATTTATATATTAGTAATAATAAAAAAATATTAAATTAAAAATTAGATTAATTAAAAAATTGATTAAATGTTTAGGTATAACTATAATTAAATATAATAAAATATGGGTGCTGCATATGAACTAGAAAACAATATACAAATAATTAGCAATGATGATATTATGATGGTTAATAGTATGATGGAGGACGAGTATGAAAACACTAGCGATGAGGATGATGACGATTATTTAGATGAAATATATAATGAAGATGCTGATCATATAGAGAATTTTAAAGAAAATAATGCATATTATATAGGTCTTTGTTATAAAGATACGCATCAAAACGAATCTATAATATTAGATATATCAATATCTGCTACGTTATTTTTAAAGTACGATTATAATACAATTTATAATCTATTAGGTGGACCAATGGTTAAGAAAGATAAAAATGTACAGATTGATAATTGGCTTTATTATCATAAAAACAGAGAAATAGAGTTACAAATTATGAAAACGAATTACAAAAATTTAGATAAACCGGAAGTTGAATGGGAATTAGGTGTAATCATAAAAACGCATTGGCTAAGATTAATTCAACGCACATGGAAACGTATTTACAAAGAAAGACAAACTATAATAAAAGCCAGAGGTAATATATATAGTATATCTTATAGAATGTTACACGGTCCATGGCCACCCGAGTTGAATTATTTACCTGGATTAAAGGATATGAAACTATAGAAATATAAAAAAAATATAAAAAATATGAGTAATTATATTTTTTTTAATGTAATGTATTAATTCTTATTTTGTTAAAATACGGGGAACAACATTCATTGTCATTAATTCTTGGAATAATAATTTACAGGCATATGGAATTTCCACATAATCAAAATCAATGCGATTGTCACACGTTCTACAATGATGTACATGTAGCGTATCATTATATGCTGCAATCATACCACAAGATTTACATACGAATACTTGGTATTTGTCCGAGCCATCATATATACGACCCTTTGTAAATCGCGAAGCGCCATGACTAATCATACAATCCCTTTCCATTTCTCCAAATCTTAGACCACCGTCACGACTTCTACCTTCAGCTGGTTGACGCGTAAGATTAACCATTGGTCCTATAGAACGACTATGTTGTTTATCATTCACCATATGCTTAAGTCTTTGATAAAATACTGGACCCATAAAGATGTTACTTTCCAATTGTTCTCCAGTAAGACCATTGTATAATAGTTCATTGCCGTGTTGTTCATAACCATTTTTAAGCAACTCGTCTGAGATAAACTCAATGTCTAAATCCCCAAAACTAGTACCATCGCCAAATAATCCCAATTCCAACAATGCCTTACCGAGAAGAGTTTCTTTCAACTGCCCAATAGTCATACGCGAAGGAATAGCATGAGGATTAATAATAATATCTGGTTTTAGACCATTAGCAGTAAATGGCATACTTTCCTCTGGAATAATATTACCAATGGTACCCTTTTGTCCATGACGTGAACTAAATTTATCACCAATTACAGGCTTTCTAACGTTACGCGTTCTAACCTTTGCAAAATTATAACCTTCTCCATTGCGTTCAATATAATTCTTGTCTACATATGTTTCTTCATGGGTTCTAAAAATTTTACTTTGATCTTCATATTTAATTACTTTTGTATGATCATTGCGATTTTCTTTAATCGGAATAACTTTGGAAATAATAATATCGCGATTTTCCAATAGTGTATTTTCAGGAATAACACCACGTTGGTTTACTTTATTATAATTACCAAATTTCATACCCTTTGTCTTGGAAGGGTCAGGTTTACATCTGATTTCTTCATCGCCGTGAATTTTCTTATCTTCATCTCGTTCCGTATGATAAATAGTAGCTTGAAACAATCCTCTGTCAATAGATCCTTGATTAAATAATATACTATCTTCTTGGTTATATCCAGTATGACTCATAATTGCAACTACAACAGGACAACCAGACGGAATCTTATTAATATGTATTAGATTCATAATACGCGTATCTACCAATGGACGCATAGGATAATTTAGTACATAGGCGGTCTTATCCATTCGTTTATCAAAATTCGTCATATATACCCCCATTGATTGTTTAGACATGGCACATTGATATGTATTTCTAGGCGATTGATTATGTTCAGGAAACGGAATACACGAAGCCAAAATACCAAATATTGTACTAGGGTGGATTTCACAATGTGTGAAATTTTTATCATTATTTAAGTTGTCAGGCTTCATTGAAATAACACACGCATTTTGTTCATCTGGGTCAATATATTCAATGACCGATTCATCAATATGTACATTACTCAATAAATCATTCCAATGTAATTCTTTTTTACTAAGTTTATCAACGATTGATTTTGTAATAATTAGATTATTGTTATTTACTTTTAACAAAGGTCTTGTTACTCTACCTCCATCATTGCATATTTTAATTTCTAGTTTTTTATAATCAAATATAATAGAAGTATAAATATTTAACATACCCGATGTTTTCTTGTTTTTTAAATTTTTAAATAATGCAATAGGATCGTCTTTTACAAATCCAACCCATGCTCCGTTTACAAATATTTTTACTTTCTTAAATAATTCAATAGGTGTACATTCTTCAATAGGTACAATATATGGCATTATGTATGCAAATATAGGTTCACTGTCGGATGATAGTGTTACATGTGTCATATAACTTAAATTCTTAACAACACCTACAGATTGACCTTCTGGAGTTTCTGCTGGACATAAAAATCCCCACGTAGAATTGTGCAACATACGAGGAGGAATCAACTTACCACTTTTATCAATAGGCGTACTAATACGACGTGAGTGACTTAAACTAGACGCATAAGTAAGGCGATTTAAAACTTGCGCAACCCCTACTTTTGTGGAACTGGATTGTTTAATTCCAAAATCGCCAGTACTTAGAGCACGTTTAATACCATTTTCAATAGTAGCAGATTTAATGATTTTATATATGTTTGTATGGTTAACAATATTATCATAATCATACGTTGATCGCCACGATCCTGTATTAATTTCACGAATAATCTGTTTTTGCATATCCTTCACAAGCTTATTGAAATAATTTCTAAATAGATTATTTAGTAGCGACCCAGTTAAATCAATGCGCTTATTTAAATACGAATCCCTATCATCTTGTTTTGTAATACCCAATCCAGCATGAATTAACTTACGTGTCATATATCCCAAATAATATATTTTTTGTATTTTATTATGGCAATGAGGGAACAAATCATTATTGATAACTTCTAGTGCATATTCTCTTTTTTTAATTGCACCCTTTTCGGGTTCCATATTTATAGGAGTATACATAACATTAGAGGTAATGATTTGAATAGCTTCCGCTTGAGTGAGTGTAGAATTAGATTCAATGATAGAAGCTTGTAAGTATTTTAATACTGCTAGTTCATTTTCATTTTCAATATCTAAACACACATACTTAGATATATCTTTATCCGAGATTACACCTAATGCGCGAAACAATATAAATAACGGAATAGTATTTTTCATTCTAGGAATTTGAATATGAATAGTATATCCATGCCCATTATTCTTTTGACTAATCATCATATTAATTTGTTTAGGAGAAATACATTTAAAGTCGGGAACAGATTTTAACTCTGCTTGCCACTTCCATTTAGTATTATTTTTAGAAATATTATAACAATAGACTTTATTTTCAGCAGCTCTTTCTTGGCCTAATACAGTTTTTTCGGATCCATTAATAATAAAATATCCACCTGCATCTAATTTACATTCGCCAGTAATATCAGTAGATATATGCTTATATTGCGAAAGAAGACAAATATTTGATTTTAGCATAACAGGTAATTTACCGATATGGATTTGAGATATTTTTTTGTGAACAATTTGAATATTTTCCAAATTTTCACCATTACGAATAATATATTTAATATTAAGATCAAGTGTCATATTAGATGAATAAGTAAAATTTCTAAGACGAGCTTCTTGAGGGAACATTAGTTTTGTAGCACCGTTATTTTCATGAATTTGCGGATGATGAACTTGAAAATTTTCAAAATCAATTTGTACTTCTAGTGAGTTTTTGCCAGAAATTGGATCAAACGAATGTTCAGACGCAATTGTAACAGGATTAAACATATCTATTGTTTTTTTAATTTGATAATTTACAAATAAATTATAAGACTCTATTTGATGTCTTACTAATTGTTTTAAATGTTGATCTCTAAAATAACTTCCTATAATAGTCCATGGAGTTTCCACATATTCATCAATGGTGTCTTGGTCATCAATGCGTGTTTTTAAATTATAATCCATCTTAGACATATTTGTTATATTAGCCATTAATATATAGCGTAATCAATTTTTTATATAAGTTTACTAATTATTAATAATTAATTATTAGTTATAAAATTAAAATTTATTAAGACATATTTATTATATACATGTCATTAAAAAAACAAATAACTATAAGTCCAAATTTATTAAAATCTGGAAGTGGGTCTATTAAAAATAAATCAAGCAATAAAAAGAAAGAAAAAGTAAAATTAAATAGACCGAGTAAATTAAAAACAGAATTTTTAAAAAGAATTAAGACTCATAAAGAAAACATAAAAAATGAAAAAAAGGAAGATGTAGCATTTTCCTCTGATTTTAAAGAGTCAATGAGTTATTTGATGGATATGATGAAGGATAATATACCATCAAATCGGGGTAGAACGTTAAAACATAAAAAACAACAACAACATACTACTCCTCATGTAAATTTGGGAATACCAGTAGAATTAACAAATGAAAATACAATTCAAATATCAACTCCTGCATTAAAACAACCATCAATGTCAGCACCAATGTCAGCACCAATGTCAGCACCAATGTCATCTCGTATGTCAGCGCCAATGTCAGCGCCAATGTCAGCACCGACACCATCTCCGATGTCAATATCTAACCATATACCTCCCACTACTCAACTATTGCCTGCTCCAGAATATGGTATTTTAAAAGGAGGACCAAAGCCAACATATCGTACGTGGTTAAATAAGACACAAAAAAATAGAAATTCCGAAAATAAAGTATCAGAAGAAGAAAAAGTTGGTATATTTAGTAAACCAAAAATAGAAAAGGATAATATTATTAAAATATCAAAAATAGAAAAGGATAAAATAGTTAAAAAACCCAAGTTTTTAACAAAAAAAAGACATTATACGGTAAAACGAAAATTTAAATTAGGAAAAAATAAAACAAGAAGAAAAATCTCGGTTTTAATAAAAAATAAAGAGTTGAGAGCAAGGGTACAAGTAGAGCGTAGCATGTTAAGAGCAAAACCTTTACATGTTATGAAAAATTATTTATATTCACATGGAATTTTAAAAGTAGGTAATAATGCACCAAAAGATTTAATAAAAAAAATATATGAGGATGCAATATTAACAGGTGAAGTAAATAATACATCAAAGGAAGTATTAATATACAATTATTTAAATAAAAAGGACGATTAATAATATAATATTATATTATATGCTAGTTAAACTAATATTTGTATTAATACTTTTAGTATTTATGTTATTATTGATGTATGCCATAGAATACTATAAAATAAATATGGACCCAATGAAAAAACCAGTAAAGATAGAGGAAATTGTAGTAGAAACATTTGTTTCAGATGAAACAGTAACCGAGTCTTCTAATAATATAGAGTTGGATTTATGTTCAGAATATAAAGGTGATAATAATAGATTAGACAAAGGTTGTAAAAGTTTAGATTATGATAATTGTATGGATAAAACCTGTTGTATATGGGGTGGCGAGAGCGGGTTACCTAATATAAAAAAAAATGGTAATTGTATGTTAGGGAATGAAGTAGGTCCCATGTTTAAAGGGAGCGCATTTGATAATACAGAGTATTATTATCAAGGTGAAAAATATCCAAAATAAAATGAATCATAATTAATTTATTATATTTTAATAAAATTGATATTAAAAAATCATTATATATAATTTATATATAATGATTATTCCCGTAAAATGTTTTACATGTGGTAAAGTGTTGGCCGATAAATATAGATATTACTTGGAAGAAGTAAGAAAAGATAAGAAAGATAATAATTTAGATGAAGATTCTGTTATTTATTTTACAAAAGAAAATACAGCAAAAACAGCAGAAGGAAAAGTATTAGATAAATTAGGATTAACCCGAATGTGTTGTAGAAGACATATGTTAACACATGTTGATATTGAATAATAATATAAAACGCGTAGTAAATTAAATATATTATTTAGCGATTGGTAGTAATAAATTTGCAAATTTTTAATTATATATATAGTAATCTTTTTTTATATATATATAATTTATATGGGAAAGACATATAAAAAAAGAAACCTTCGTAAAAAAATAAATAAAAAGACCCGAAAACAGAGAAAGCGAAAACAAAAAGGTGGATTTACTTCACCATTTCAAGGAACCGGGTATAGTCAAGATAATTTACCAGGTATGTCTATAAATTCAAGTGGTGGATCAAATGGTAATTTTTATGCATTAAATACTTATAAAGAAACACCATTTCAGCATATGAAATCTGAAAATTCATTTGCTGGCGGAGGTAAAAGAAGAAAGACAAGAAATAGAAGAAAGTTGGTTAAAAAATCAAAAATATCTAAAAAAACGAAAAAAAGAAAACAAAAAGGAGGATTTTTATCAGATGCTGTTAATTTATTAAGATATGGAAAGTTTGAAGCAGGGTCTACACTTAATGAATTTAATGGATATGATAAACCAGTGAATCCTTTACCATGGAGCGATCAATATGGAGGAACAACCCATAAAAATTTTACATCAATTTAATTAATTAAAAAAAATATTAAATTTTTACATCAATTTAATTAATTAAAATATATATATAAAAATACTCATCATATATAGTATAAATGTCAAAAGAAAGTAAAGATAAATTAATTTCAAAATCAAATACTATATCGTGGAATATAATTAATACCATGTTTAAAAAAAATCCCACAATGTTAGTAGATCATCATTTAGAATCATATAATGATTTTTTTGATTATGGAATATTTCAAATATTAAAAGAAAATAATCCAATCAAGATAAGTAAAAATTATAATTCAAAAAGAGACGATTTTGATTATATTTGTAATTTTTATATAGGTGGAAAAGATGGAACTAAATTATATTATGGTAAACCTATAATATTTGATGACAATAATCAACATTATATGTATCCAAATGAGGCAAGATTAAGAAATATGACTTANGGGTTAACAATTCATTACGATTGTGTTGTAGATATAGAAATATATGATCCAACTAGTCGTGAAATGAAAAAACAAACATTTACCTTGGAAAAAATTTTATTAGGAAAATTTCCAATAATGGTTAATTCAAAACTATGTATATACAATGGTTTAAATCGCGATTTAAAATTTTATATGGGCGAATGTAGAAACGATAATGGTGGTTATTTTATCATAGATGGAAAAGAAAAAGTGCTAGTACCTCAAGAAAAGTTTTCAGATAACATGTTATATATAAAAAAAAATGTAAAAGACGATCTCTATAGTTATAGTGCGATTATTCGTACTGTATCAGAGGATTCATCAAAGCCAATTAGAACCTTAAAAGTGCATATGGTAGCTTCAACTGATGATAAATCATTTGGAAATATTGTAGTAGAATTACCGAATGTGAGAAAACCGATTCCATTTATTATTGTAATGAGAGCGTTAGGTATAATATCAGATAAAGATATTATGAGATATTGTTTGTTAGATTTAAATAAGAATGAATCGTATTTAGATTTATTAATTCCAAGTGTTCATGATACAGGATTAATTTTTACTCAACAAAATGCATTAGAATATATATCTTCATTTATGAAACAAGAAACAACATATCATGCAGTAGAGATATTAATGAATTATTTTTTACCAAATATAGGAGAATTAAATTTTATATCAAAAGCATACTATTTAGGTCATATGGTTTTTTCATTATTAAAAGTACAAACAGGATTAGAGCAACCAACAGATAGAGATAGTTTTACATATAAACGTGTTGAATTGTCGGGGTCTTTAATATATGAATTGTTTAGTGAATATTATATTAAACAAAAGAAGGACATATTTTTAAAAATAGACAAAGATATTTATTATCATCATACAGTGAAGGACGGAGATAGTGAAAAAGTAGTATTAGACCACGACGGTACAATTAAAATGATAAACAATAATTATAAAGATTATTTTAAAAGTAGGCTTGTAGAAAGTGGATTTAAGAAAGGTTTTAAAGGTAATTGGGGTGCAAGTACCCATACAAAAAGACTAGGTATTATTCAAGATTTAAATAGATTATCATATAATTCGTATATTTCACAATTACGAAAAATTAATCTACCGTTAGACTCCAGTGCGAAAGTAGTTGGACCACGATTATTACATAGTACTCAATGGGGTATAATAGATCCAATTGATACACCAGATGGTGGAAATATTGGTTTACATAAACATATGGCTATAGGTGCGTCTATAAGTACGGGTTATTCTGGTGAAAAAATGTTAAATTGGATGAAACAGCATGTTAATTTATATACACTTGAAGAAAGTTATCCAGAATATATTTATCAAAATACGAAAGTGTTTATAAATGGTTCTTGGGTCGGATATGTTCTTGAGCCGTTTGTGGCAGTTAATGAAATAAAAGTATATAGAAGATTGGGATTAATACCGAATTATACTAGTGTATCTTTTCATATTCAAAAAAAAACTATATTTATTTTTACAGATAGCGGTCGTATATCTAGACCATTATATTATATCACGTCCGATAATGTACCAAGCGTATTTACAACTGATAATATTAAAAGATTAACCGAAAACAAACTATCATGGAGTGACATATTGTATGGATTTAATAATAGATTAATAGATAAATTAGATACACGTAAAATATACAATGTAGACGATTTATATGATTTATCTAAAAAAAGTTTAGAATCAATTGTAATGGATACGGGTGTTATTGATTATGTAGATACAAGTGAATCAGAATCCGCATTAATTGCGGTAGATTATAAAAAAATTCTAGCAAAAGAAAAAAGATATACACATTTGGAAATACACGCGTCTTTAATATTTGGTGTAATGGGTAATCAAATTATTTATCCAGAGAATAATCCTCCAACAAGAAATTTATTTTCATGTGGACAAACTAAACAGGCGGTGTCTATGTATCATACAAATTACCAAAATAGAATAGATAAAGCAGGAATTGTATTAAATTGTGGCCAAGTACCTCTTGTAAAAAGTAGATATATGAAATATATTAACAACGAAGAATTACCATATGGCGTAAATACGATTGTTGCGATTATGTCTTATACAGGATATAATGTAGAAGATGCGATTTTAGTAAATAAAGGAGCATTAGATAGGGGATTATTCAGAACAACATATTATAATATGTACGAAATGAAAGAAGAAAGCTCTGATATTCCTGGATCAACCGCGAATAGTAAATTTATGAAAGTAACAAAAGATAATGTTAAAAAATTAAAACATCGCGGACATAACTATGATCATTTGGATGAAAATGGTGTAGTAAAATTAAATACAAGAATGACTGAGGATGTGGTTGTAATAGGAAAAGGAACACAAGAAGATTCAAATGATGTATATAGCGATGATTCTATTGTTCCTAAGAAAGGTCAATTAGGATATGTAGATAAAGTATATATATCGGATAATGAAGAAGGATTTAGAATAGCAAAAGTAAGAATTCGTGACGAACGTATACCAGCGATAGGTGATAAAATGGCGAGTCGTGCTGGACAGAAGGGTACAATAGGATTAGTTATACCAGAGGAAGATATGCCATATACTGCAGAAGGTATTAAACCAGATTTAATTATTAATCCCCACGCGGTACCATCTCGTATGACCATTGGGCAATTAACTGAATGTATATTAGGTAAATTATGTGCTGAAAAAGGATTATATGGCGATTGTACACCATTTTTAAAGGAAGGTCCAAAAGAAGAGGTAATTGGAAATATGTTGGTAGAGCATGGATATCATAGTAGTGGTGATGAAATATTATATAATGGTATGACAGGTGAACAATTGAGTGGTAGCGTATTTATGGGACCTACTTATTATATGAGATTAAAACATATGGTTAAAGATAAAATAAATCATAGATCTACAGGACCCATTACAATGTTGACAAGACAGTCGGTTCATGGTAGAGCAAATGATGGTGGTTTAAGAATTGGAGAGATGGAACGTGATGGCGTAATAGGGCATGGTGCTTCTCAGTTTTTAAAAGAATCGTTTACTGTGCGTGGAGATGACTATCAAATGGCAGTTTGTAATCAAACAGGTAATATTGCAGTATATAATGTTCAAAAGAAACAATTTTATAGCCCAATGGTTGATGGTATGATGAAATATAGTGAACCTATAACGGAACTTAGTAGAATTAAAAATATAAGTAAATATGGAAAATCTTTTAGTATTGTAAAAGTACCATATACATTTAAATTATTAATACAAGAATTACAAGCGATGAATATTCAAATGAGAATAATAACAGAAGATAATATAAATCAATTAACGAGTATGTCTTATAGTAATAATATAGAAAAATTAACAAATAAATCAGATATAGTTGTTCATGGCAAAGAAGCACAAAAAACAATACGAAATAAAATAAATATGGAAACTCGTGAAAAAGATGCAAAGAAACTAAAAAATAGAACTTTATACGGTAAAAATGTTTCAAAAACCCCAGAAGAGGAATATGTAAAAGAGCTTACAGGAGAACAAATTAGTCCAGACTATGCTCCTGGTAGTCCAGCCTATGCCCCGGGTGGTCCAGTATATGATCCTAATAGCCAAGTATACGATCCGAATAGTCCTCCTTATTCTGCAATATTAGGAAGAACTATGACAGAACAAGAATTTAAGTTCCGAGATATGAGTCCCGAATATGGTGCGAATAGTCCAGAATATGCTCCGAATAGTCCAGCATATGCCCCTAATAGTCCAGCATATGGAGGACCACTAAGTCCAGTATATGATCCTAATAGTCCGCCCTATTCCGCTATATTAGGAAGAACTATGACAGAAGCAGAGTTTAATTTACAAAATAAATCAAAGTCTTCGCAAGGAAGTTCTTCTTTTACAATTGAACCAGGTACACCAAACTACAATCCATCCACTCCCGAATTAGGAGAGACTCCAAACTATGATATAAGCGAAAGTGGTGAAAGTAGTTATAAACCTATATCATCGCGTCAAATTATGCAAAATTCTATTCTCCAACAGGACAGTAAAAAATCATCAGCATCGGATGATGATGAAGATGAAACAGAAGAACCGAAATCTAGTTCTAGTGGTAAAAAGAAAATAATAATATCAACCCCATAATATATTTTATAAAATTGAATTTAAAATAATATTATTAGTAAGTATATAAATAATGTCAGGTGATTCATCCGTAAGTAGTTCTTTCTTTTCAGCATTGTATAATAGTAGAGTAAATATTTTAAAAATATTAAGCGATACGTATAACGTAGAAGAGTATGAAAATTTTAAATCACATGAGTTACATGCAATGATGAAAAATAATGAGATGGATATGTTATTAGAGAATGATAAAACAGGAAAAAAAATATATATAAAATTCTTTGAATTAACTGGAAAACAATCAAAGATATTAAGACAAACAATTATTGAGGAAATAATGGAAGATTTATATGATATAGAAAATGTTTTATCAGATAAAGATGATTTATTAATTATTAGCGAAAATAATCCAAGTGAGCCGATTAATATATATTTAAAGCATATATGGGAATCTGAAGGAAAATATATAAATATTATTTCATTGAAACATTTACAATATAATATACTTGAACATAATTTAGTTCCAAAACATAAAATATTGAATGATGAAGAAACCGAAGAATTTAAAAAGAAATTTAATGTGAATAATAATAAAGAACTACCAGAAATATCAAGATTTGATCCAGTAGCAAAACTACTAGGAATAAGACCAGATCAAGTATGTGAAATTGAAAGAAGTAGTAAAACCGCAATAACAAGTAAATATTATCGTTGTTGTATTAATATATAAATAATATATATTATGTTTTAATATAATATATATAATGGTAAAAATGCCAGACTTATTATCATCAAATAGTATTAGTAATTTAGGTAGCAATTTAGGTAGCAATTTAAGCAACGTAGGTAGCAGTTTAGGTAGCAGTTTAGGTAGCAGTTTTTCTAATTCAACAGATATGAATTCTAATAATACATTACACTCTGCAGGAGAAACATTAACAGAAGTTAGATCTGGACTAAACGAACAAACCCAAAAATTAAATACCCTACAAACAACAATACAGTCAGTATCTCAAAGTGTTAATAATGGTAGCACAACAAGTAATTTAGATGGTAGTAATGTATCATCTGAAGATAATTTATCAAATTATACATCAATTGAAAAACAACCTAACTATAGGAATCTAGATGGTATAGAATCGCCTGAAAAATTAGAAAAATTAAATTATGAAATAAAGTCAAACTTTGTATTAAAAGTGAATGAATTAAAACAAAAATTCATTCAACATAAATTAAACGAAGAGGATCCCGCATTTCTACGATTATATGAAAGAAGTGGTCACGAATTGGAGGATATTAAAAAAAAGAGGGATGACTTAGGCTATAAAATTTCAAAAATGAATAATATATTAAATTTACGATTAATGAATATAGATGGCGAAATAAATAAAAATTTAAGAATTACAAATACATTAAGGAGTAAAATACAAAACGAAGAGAATGAAGATTATTCATTTCAACAAATGAAAGAAGATGAAGTTACCGAATATAGATTAAATATATTTTATATGGTTGGAATAATATTGGGTAGTGGTATTTTAGTTAAAAAAATAGTTGATTACACACCAAAAAAATAAAAACTTTTTCTGTTTAATGAATATGGGTAAACAAAAACAAAACAATGAACAATTAGTAAATATGATGGAAACATTAAATGGTCAAGAAGAAAGTACAAAAAAAGAAATGGATTTCAGACTAAATCAATATATATTATTAATAGTTATAGCATTATCTACGTTTGGTGTATTAATATATCAAATGTCAAAAAAAAATAATAAAAAATAATATATAAATGGATTATCAAGATTTAATAAATAAATATGCAAGAATAGAAATACCTTTAGATGAAATAAAAAAAAAGGTAAATTATGAAATAAATGAAATAGAAACAATATCTGGTCAAGAAGACGATACAAAAAAACAATTAAATACACATAAAATGATTTATATGATATTAACAATCATTATGGTTATTTTTTTGATATTATCTGTAAATATTAAATTAAAATAATTATTTATATAATATATGGTAAAGAATTATAGCAATACAGATAATATCAAAAAATTAAAGGATTCCAATATAACAGCCAGGCAATATCATTCTGTCACTGAAAATAATTCTTCTGTAAATTTTTCTTCCTTAGATCAAGGTAAAAAATATAATAATAATAAAGATAAGATCAAAAGTCTTAATAAACAAGAAGGATTTACAAATAATGTAAATAAAGAAGATTATTTAACAGCACCTCTATTTAGAAAGGCATATAGAAACGCATTTGAACCAAATAATAGTCAATATGCACCAAATAATAGNCTGATTGAAGGATTTACAGATGAGCAATATAATTCAGTACAAAAAATAGAGGATATAAGTAATAATTTAAATGAAAATGATAAACAATTACAAAACTTATATAAACAATTTAATTCTAAAATAGACGAATATAGTGCAGAAAAATCTAGAATTACGAATTTAACACAAGATTATTTATTACGAACAGGTAGTTCTCATATTTATCATGGTAAAAATGTACAAACAGATGATGGTATAAAAGGATATGTAACAGATAAGGGTGTATTTAAGAAATATTCAGACGATGCAACATATCAATCAATTACAGGAAAAGGTAGATGTCCAAAAGACAATGAATTAGTAACTATGGAAGGTACCTTAGATAATTTATCAAATTCAATGAGTCCTATGATACAGGGGTCAAATATGAATTCTAATAGCAGTAAAGCGAGATATGTAAGAATAGAAGGAAAAAATCAATATTTACATATTCAAGAACTAGAAGTTTACTCAGGCGATACAAATATTGCCAAAGTTGTAACCGAAATTCAAGAAAAAACAGCAAATGAAAATGAAACATTTAATTGTACAGGTAATGTGTTTTACGGTAAGAAATATGCAAACGGTAATAGTGGTGATATTGCTAGCTATGATCAATTATCAGAATCTACTTATAAAACAAAAGAAAATACAGGTGATATTGATTGTAATAATACAACATTTGGTAGTGATCCATTATCTGGTAAAGCGAAACAATGTATATGTAAAGTTCAAACTGGCGGTGCATCAGTTACAGCTAGTTCTAAAGGATGGAATGGTGAGCCTGGTTATATAATTGATGGAAATAAAGAAGATACTCAACCCTGGCCGAACTCGGTTCATACTCAAAATGGAAAAAATGAATGGATAGAAGTAGATTTAAAAGATGAATTTTCTATTTCTAGAATTACATTATATAATAGACCTGATTGTTGTCAAGATGTATTAAATGGTGCAGTTATGAAATTATTGGATGCAAATAAAAAACAAATATATCCAACAATTAGTTTAACTGGCGAAAGATTACAAGAATTTATGATTAGAACTTTACCCCGTGGACAAACATGTGGTAGTGAAGGAAAAAATGTATATGTAAACCAATTTCCGAATGTAAAAGACAATCAGCCAACATATTTAGGTTGTTTTAATGATAATAGTGATCGTAGAATGGAATGGGATGGTTCAGCATATATGTCATTTGATGATTGTAAAAATAAAGCATTAGATAGTAAAAGTACATTTTTTGCATTACAAGATACAAAATCGGATGGTACAAGTGCGTGCATGTTAAGTAATAATATTATAAAATCAACATCTGACGGTAAAGCTGTATCTAAGGATTTTACATGGGCTGCAAATGTAAGTAGTAGTACACAAAATACATATTATTTATTTTTAGATTATGATGGAAATTTAATGATTAAAGATAGTGAAAATAAGGACACAATTATATGGCAAACAAACACTGGAAATACAGAGACAGATGATAATACGTATATTAAATATAAAAATACAGATTTTCCAGGAAATGACATAGAAGGTAAATCAATGAAAAGATCAGACTGTGAAACACATTGTAATGATTTAAATGATTGTGTTGGATATAATTCAAGTAAAAATAGTAATTTTTGTTGGTTTAAAAAATCAAAAGGAAATCAAAAAACCACAAATAGTTGGAATTTTTTTATGAAAGGAAGAAAAACTTTCTTAGTAATGAGAAATAATGGAGACTTGGTATTATATACAGGACATCCTAGAGATGGAACAAAAACAAAAAATAGAAAAGTGTTATGGTCATCTAATACAATATCCAATGATGGATTAGTAATTGAAGAATGGAAGCCTGATAAAAATGGTGGAAATAAATACAAAACTAATTATATATTACCAGGACAATCATTGGAGTCAAATAAATTAATTTCATCAAATAATGGTAAAAGAGTAGCAATAATGCAATCTGATGGAAATTTTGTTATATATAAAGGATCAAGTAAATGTGTAGATAAACAAGATTATATTGGTGGTGCATCGTGGACAAATTCCATATATATGTTAAATAATACAAAATATAAATCAGAAACAGGTAAATATGTGGGAGGAGAACCAGTAAGTGATACAACGCCAAAATATGAAAGAGTTCAATTAGGTGATTGTTTATCTTATTGTGAAAATTCTAATGAATGTAATAGTTTTTCATTTGGTAAAGAGAAAAAATGATAAGTTTGATACATGCTTATTATATAGAAACGTACCCGAATCAAGAGATGATAATAAAAAAATGAAAAGTTATCAACAAAATATTAAAAATCCATTTGAAATTGGGTGGAAAAATGCTGGAAAAATTGGATATGTAGATGAAAATGCAGTTTTACACGAGATGTCTGATAAATATAAAACATGGGAAAATGAATATACAGAATATCCAAACACAAATAGTAAATATAATGACATTAAAACTGGTATAATAGGTGATACAAATACAGTATCTGCTATAGATCAAGTAAAAGAAATGTGCAATAATGATCCTAATTGTGCTGGATTTGTATATAATCCTACAGACCGCAAATATTGGCTAAAAAATGAAAATATATATCCGATAGGCAATAAAACATCTAATGTAAATGATATGAATTTATATGTAAGAAAACGCGCAGTAAAATCTAATAAAGGATGTAGTACAGACGTAAATGGTATAACAAGTATGGAATGGGAGAATTATGAAAAGGGTAATATGTATAACGATAGTATAAAATGCGGATTATCAACAACATTAGATAATAGTAGATTATATGAATTGGAAAATGAATTATCAAATATATTAAAACAAATATCTGAAAAAATGAAAAATGTAAATGAAACCACTGAAACAAATAGCATTGAATCTCATAAACAGATGTTAATGATGAAACAACGATTTACAGAATTAGAAAATGTTAAAAAACAAATAGAAACAATTGAACCAAGAGAAGAAAAAGAAGATATCTTAGATAAAACATTAAATAGTAAAGATCAGCATATTTTACCATCATTGTTTAATTACTGGTTTAAAAATACAACAAATGTATTATCGTCGCAAGAAGGTACAGGTCAAACTGAAGGGGTTCAAACATCAAGCGGTAGCGCATCAGAAGAAGTTGGATGTGAAAATCAAGCATCCTGTATGGATGATTTAACTTCGTATAATCAATCTGTTGCAAAAGAATCGTTTACAACATTAACAACGCCATTTGACAATCATAAAGAAGATTTAAGTATATTAGCTCTTGGCACATTAGGTATCATTGGTACAATGATAGCATTTAATACATGCTCTAAATGTAAATAATTTATCTAATGTAAATAATTTATCTAATATATATAGTATATGAATGTATATATTAGAATAAAACCTCCCGACTCCTTTTCACAAAAAACAACATTTGTTGATAAAAATGAGAAATCAATGACACTAGTTCAAAAAAAATATGATGTTAAAAATACACCAATGTTACATAAAAATGATTTTAAATTTTCAAAAGTCTTTGATATTGATTATATGAATGAAGATATATATAAACATTTTGGAGAAGAAATGATATTAAATTTTTTAAGTGGGTCAAATAGTACTTTTTACTTGTATGGACAAACAGGTTCTGGCAAAACACATACATTACTAGGATATGATAAAGAACCTGGAATTTTACAATGTATATTAGATAAATTAACAAAACATATAACAAAACGCTTATCTAATTCGTGTTTAAAAATTAACTGTTATCAGTTATATTATAATAAATTATATGATATATTTTCAAACAATAAACAAGTAACAGGATATGAAAATGGCAAGGATGATTATATAATACCAGAATTAGAAGAAAAAAGTATTAATTCTGATAACTATAATACTATAGTTGATGAAATAAAAAATAATAGACATGTTAGTGTATCTAGCGAAAATGATACATCAAGTAGAAGTCATTTAATAATAGAAATACGATTTGGAAATAATGTTTTTAGACTGATTGATTTAGCTGGTAGTGAAAAAATGAAAAATGTTAAAAATATGAATATACAAGAGAATGGTGATATAAATAAAAGTATTTTGGCATGGAAGGAATGTATTCGTGCATTAAGAAGAAAATCAAAATATGTTCCATATAGAGGTCATTTATTAACGCGTGTTTTAAAAAATAGTTTTGTGAATAACGCATCAAC
>JGI20154J14316_10001571_pt1 | contig 19973 bp, 17 predicted proteins | sample COG_04_FD_14316 | JGI IMG/M metagenome (IMG submission 14316)
ATATTGTTAGAGATTAACAGTGATCAGTCTGAGAGCGATGCACTGCAAAAAATGGCAGAAATCGCAGAAAAATATAATGCGGGTACATCGTTCGAAGTATTGGCTGTTGAGTATTCGCAAGATGTAGGTTCGGCCAGAGAGGGTGGTGATTTAGGCTATGCGGAAAAAGATGGTACCTTTCCTGAAGAATTTGAAGAGGCTGTCTTTGCATTGTCCGAGGGTGCGCTCTCTGCTCCGGTCACCACGGATGCAGGCATACACCTTATAACCGTTACTGATATCGCTAAGACCAGCATGCCCGCATTTGAAGACATTAAGCGCGATATAGAAATGCAAATTCAGCGCCGCTCGGCCACCAAAGAATATGTCAGAGTAATGGCGCAAGTTGCGGATGTGGCATTCAATGCCGCTGATCTAGCAGAGCCCGCTTCGGCAATCGACGGCACGATTGAGTCGGTTAGCGGTATCACGCGAACGGGCGGTTCATCGTCATCAAGTCAAGGTACTCAGCTGACATCGCAACAGCAACAACTATTCTCAGATTCAAGAGTGCTAGACGCCCTTTTTAGTACCGATGTGCTCGACGACAGAATGAATAGTGAAGTTATTGAGTTGAATGACGGCCAAGGAGTTGTAGTCAGAGTTAAAGAGGCTTACGAACCGCGGCAGCTCGATTTTGATGAAGTGCGGGGTCAAATTGAGATTCGTCTTTTGCAGCAAAAAGCTGAGCTGGCACTGAGTGAGTTAGCTGCAGAGTTAGTCCAGCAGGTTGCCGATGGCGGCGAATTTACTAAGGTCATGGTCGCTTCTGGCCTTGCTCCTACAGCCAGTGACGTTACCCGTCAAACTCGAACGCTTCCTCGCGAGTTACTTGAAGCTATTTTTGCAGCATCGCGCTCTAACGAGGGAAAAACGGTTGAGACCGTTACTTCATCGAACGGTACGCAGCTTTTATTCAAAATCAATTCAGTCTCTGATGGCAAGGGCGCGCTTGATGCGAATCAGCAGGCTTTGCTTGAGCAACAATCTGCCGATGCCGTTGCTCGTCAAGAGCTCGGTGCTTACATAGAAAATCTCAAGCAGTCGGCTGTCATTACGAGATATTAAGCACGTAGCTGCTACCACGATACCCCATAATTTATTCATTCGATTGGCATACACGCCTTTAACGTATGCCGGCCCATTTAAGTACGGAGAAAAAATCACAGTGTTTAGTGTTAAAACGTTCAACAATATCGCCCCCGAAGGTATCGCTGTATTCGATAAGAAGGATTATAGCGTTGGCCCAGAGCAAGCAGGGCCTGATGCGATTTTATTGCGTAGCCATAAACTGCAAGAGGCCGAAATAGACGCATCGGTAAAAGCTATTGGGCGTGCAGGTGCTGGGGTTAATAATGTGCCGGTTGACAGTTGCACTGCTCGTGGTATTCCAGTATTTAACGCTCCTGGGGCCAATGCAAATGCTGTAAAAGAGCTGGTTATGGCAGGTTTGCTGCTGGGTTCGCGCGGTATTATCCCAGGCATTAAGTACGTCGATGAGTTAGCTTCGCTTGAAGATAATGACGCAATGAATAAATTGTTAGAGCAAGAGAAAAAACGATTTAAAGGCGGCGAAATCCAGGGCAAAACGCTAGGTGTGGTTGGCTTAGGAGCTATTGGGTCGCAGGTGGCGAATATGGCTTTGAGCATGGGCATGAATGTGATCGGTTACGATCCGGCTATTTCTATTGAGGCAGCTTGGAGGTTGTCGAGTAAAGTAGAAAAAATGAATTCTATTGAGGCTTTGTTTGGCAAGGCTGACTTCATTTCTTTGCATTTACCTGTGCTTGATGCAACGCGTGACTTGGTTAATGAAAAGCTATTAAAAGTGGCTAAGCCAAATTGCAAAATTCTAAACTTCGCGCGTGCCGAGATTGTAAGTGGTGAAGCAATAATCAAAGCGCTTGATGCCGGAATAATAGCGGGCTACATTGCCGATTTTCCTAAGCCGGGAATGATAGGGCGAGAAGACGTTCTGCTTATGCCGCACATTGGCGCTAGCACTGAAGAAGCCGAGGTTAACTGCGCAGTGATGGCGGCAAAAGAATTACAAGATTATCTAGAGAATGGTAATGTTCTCAATTCGGTCAATTTTCCTCCTTTGTCATTAGATAGAACTTCCGGATATCGCTTGACGGTCTGCAATATCAACGTGCCGAGCATGTTGGGTAGTATCACCGCTGTGCTGGCAGAGAATGAGATAAATGTTATCGACTTGTTAAATAAGAGTCGCGGCGATATGGCCTATAACATCATTGATGTTGAGCAACAGCCCACGGAATCCGTAGTTACGGCACTGACGGCCATTGAAGGCGTCACGGCTGTTCGTTTATTGTAGTCGATGTTGCGATTTCGAAATCTTTATGAGAGTTTGCGGCTGAGGCCACATTTAGGCGCATTGGCCCATAAGCCGGTTTTTATGCGCTGAGAGGCCACCTAAATCTTTCGTTTCTATATCTCTAAAAAAAGCCCAGCATTGCTGGGCTTTTTTTGTTCATCTCACCAAGAACTTTCCCCTGCTAGCTTCTACACTATCAATAGAGGGTCTTCAGGTGTTGCCTTGCCGGCGACTCGAATATTTATAGGGTCTAGGTAGCTTTGACTATGCGGGTACTGAGTCAGGCTCGTCGATCTTTTGTCATTGGTGGTGAGTGTATGGGTGTGTATGCATTGGGAGTAAGGCTGAGGCCTCGTGTAGAGCGATTGATACGAGCGGGGCTTGTCATTCTGGCCGGTGGGCTGATGCAGGCCTGTACTTTCACTGATTCCAATGCTAGCGTACTGAATCGCTTGGCAGGAGCCGCTTTATCTACCGTGCCTTATGTGCCTTCATATAAACTGGATCGCGAGCTGCGGTACCCTCTATCCAGCCAGGCCGATATTTATGTTGCTGGTGATAATCAACAGTTAGTCGATGAGTTGGGTCATCAGCTAAAGGCTTACTTTAATTCGGTGGCTGTGGTTAGTGGTGATCAGGAGCCTGGCGAACAAGGTTTTTATTTAACGCTTAGAAGTCAGCCTTTATCCGCCGCCAGCGGATTGGTTATATCGTCTGAGGTTGTTGGTGAAAACGCTATTTCAAAGCTTGATGGTGAAACGGTTAATCCAACACATGCGAGAAGGCTTGAAATTAATATAACTGACCTGCATAGTAATCGATCGTTTGATCAGATAACTATCAGCTTTTTGTCGTCGCAAGCATTGAGCTCGACGCGTGGGCAAAATAAATTTACGCGTGCATTCGAGCATACGGCAGCTTTATTGGCTGGGCATGCGGAGTAGCTGCTGGCCGGGCTCTTTTATGCTCTTTTTTGAAAAGGGCAGGGCAAAGAATAACTAAGTAATAGCTTTAGTGTTTTGCTGCGCGATCTATCTTTATGTAATTGCTTTAAGCCAGTTGCTACAATAAAAACTGATGTTATCCCTTAAATATTAAAAAGTGTTCTGAGCATGATTGCGGGCAAGCTGCGTAAAGGTAGAATTTCAATAAGGATCCGTAGCGATGGGCGATGGTTTTACAACGATTCGCTAATTGAACGTAATGCTATGGTGCGCTTGTTTGCCAAACAGCTAATGACAATCGATAACGATTACTATATCCAAGCACCAGAGCAGATGCTGAAGATAGAGGTCGACGATTTACCCTTCGTGATTGTTGAGGTTGAGCGTCATCATCTTGGTGCGGCACAACAAATTATTGCGAAGACTAATTGCGGCGATGAATTCATCATTGGTGACGGCCATTGCATAAACTTATCTCTGCCGCCGGGTCAGATGACCGAAGTGCCCAAAGTACATGTTCGTGACAGTTTATACGCGCGAGTCTCTCGCAGTTGTTATTATCAGTTGGTTGAATGGGGTGAGCCTGACGAAAGCCAAGGCATATTGCTGCTGCAGTCGTCCGGCTTTAATTACACGCTAGGCAGCCTGTAGGCCGCCGGATTGAGATCTTCCTTGATCATATTCAAAGCCTTTGGTTATTCAGCGTGCTGGTATGACGAATGAGCAGCACCAATTCCAGCCTGAATAAAAAATCACTATTACATGTTCGGGTAGTTTGGTCCGCCACTGCCTTCGGGCGTCACCCAAACAATGTTTTGCGACGGATCTTTAATATCGCAGGTTTTACAATGAACGCAGTTTTGGGCATTGATTTGAAATGCCGGTTCGCCATCTTTTTCAACAATTTCATAGACGCCGGCAGGGCAGTAACGCTGTGCAGGCTCATCGTATAACGGGAGGTTATGCGCTATCGGGATGCTGCTATCTTTTAAGTGCAGATGACAAGGTTGGTCTTCTTCATGATTGGTGTTAGATAAAAAGACAGAAGATAGCTTGTCAAAACTAATCACATTATCCGGTTTGGGGTATTCGATTTTCGGCATATCAGCGGCAGGCTTTAGAAGTGCATGATCGGGTGTCGGATCCGATAGGGTGATAGGTAATTTGCCTTGCAGTATCCCTTGGTCAATAAAGGCTGCCGCGCCTCCAATAATGCCGCCAAACTTGTGCAGAAGTGGGCCGAAGTTGCGCCATTTGTTCAGCTCTTCATTTAGCCAAGAGTTGTCGAAATTGGTTTTATAGGCCGTAATGTCGCGCTCTTGTGTTTCGGCACTGAGCGTATTGAAAAGAGTTTCGGCTGCGATCATTCCTGATTTCATCGCCGTATGACTGCCTTTTATGCGAGCAAAGTTTAGCGTGCCTGCGTCGTCTCCAATTAACAATCCGCCAGGGAAGGACATTTTAGGTCGCGATTGTGGGCCCCCCTTAATAATCGCACGCGCACCATAGCTTATGCGTTTACCGCCCTCTAAAAAGGCTTTTATTTTGGCATGCTGTTTCCACTGTTGAAATTCATCAAAAGGTGAGAGGTGAGGATTTTCGTAGCTAAGAGGTACCACGTAGCCTACCGCAACTTGATTGCCTTCCCCGTGATAGAGGTAGGAGCCCGAAACGGTGCTCTTTGCTGCGGGCCAGCCCATGGTATGCACTACTAATCCAGCCTGATGCTTTTCAGGATCAATTTCCCAAATCTCTTTAAAGCCAATGCCATAATGCTGTGGCTCCGAATCTTTATCTAATTCAAAGCGGGCTATGATTTCCTTGCCAAGATTACCTCGGCAGCCCTCAGAGAAAACGGTGTACTTTGCATGAAGCTCCATGCCGGGCATGTAGCTGTCTTTATGCTCACCCGTCGCGCTAAGTCCCATGTCGCCCGTTGCGATTCCTTTAACACTACCATCTTCGTGGTAGAGCACTTCTGCAGCAGCAAAGCCGGGATAGACCTCTACGCCTAGTGATTCGGCTTGCTCGGCTAGCCAGCGACATACATTGCCCAAACTGATGACATAGTTACCATGGTTTTTCAGGCCGGGGCTAAACAAAGTGGGGACAGAAAAAGCTGACTTTTCATTCGGTAGGAATAACACTTTATCGTCACTAACAGGTACGTTAAGTGGCGCGCCTAATTCCTTCCAGTTGGGGAAGAGTTCGTTCATGGAGCGGGGATCTAGGACGGCGCCCGATAAAATATGCGCGCCAACCTCGGAGCCTTTTTCTACAACGCATATAGTGATTTCTTGCTCGTTAGTTTGAGCAAGCTGTGCGAGCTTGCAGGCAGTGGAGAGGCCGGCCGGTCCAGCGCCAACAATTACCACATCAAACTCCATCGACTCTCTCGTCATGATTTTCACCTCGGCTAAAATTTTTTCTATCGTAAGGCAAGTCAAGTTTGACTCGCAAGAATGGTTGTTTTGTGTTGCGTAAAATCCTATCAAACTATGCTTGAGCTATAGCAGTCTGTAATAGTCGTTATGAAATCTGGAAAAATACAATGCTTTGCATATTTGCATTACTCGTACGCACCGATCGCATCATATTAAGACTTGCTGGTTGATTACATCAGGGTAATTCGCGTGAACGGGTGCAAGGCTTGATCCGCCTAAAGCCACGATTAAACGGCTTGTCACTGCGTCTCTATCCGAGCGGTTATTATATGCAAATTGTTGTCGCCCAACCATGAAAATGTCGAATAAAGTGAAACCTCACTTCAATTTAGAGTCCGCAAACTAAATTTTTGTTAAATATCTAATCTGCAGCGTAGCATCTTGCGTATATGCTGTAGAACTGGCTAATTAGGGGCTGCTGCAGCCAAACAGTTTATGATTAAATCGTCTAGACGGTTGACCTAAGGCAAGAATATAGACATCATATCGCGCTCTTTTTTACCGTTACTTCCTCGGCGTTTATCTCCATAGCACGTTGGTTGGCGAGACGTCTTTACTGCACACTTAGTTAGCACCTACATTCACATTTGATTAATAAGCGGAGACTCTATGAAAGTTTTGGTAGCAGTCAAGCGCGTTATCGACTACAACGTTAAAGCCAGGCCAAAAGCCGACGGCTCTGATGTCGATCTCGCCAATGTCAAAATGGCACTCAACCCATTTTGCGAAATAGCAATTGAAGAGGCTGTGCGCCTTAAAGAGGCCGGCACCGTCACTGAAATCGTCTCAGTTTCAATCGGGCCTAAAGTCTGCCAAGAGCAGTTGCGCACATCGCTGGCGTTAGGCGCAGACCGAGCTATTTTAGTTGAGACTGACGTATCCCCTGAGCCATTGGCTGTAGCTAAGCTACTCAAGGCAGTGATTGAAAAAGAATCGCCTGAGCTGTCATTTTGGGTAAGCAAGCCATTGACGGCGATAACAATCAAACTGGGCAAATGCTCGGTGCGCTCACTGGCATGCCGCAGGGTACGTTTGCTTCGGTTGTTAAACTCGACGGTTCGAACGTCAATGTAACGCGTGAAATCGATGGTGGCTTACAAACTGTGAGTTTGACTTTGCCGGCCATTGTCACCACAGACTTGCGTCTTAATGAGCCGCGCTATGCCTCCTTGCCAAATATTATGAAGGCAAAAAAGAAACCGCTCGACACACTAACGCCTGACGAATTGGGTGTGGATATTTCTCCGCGTGTAACGCTGGTCAAAGTATCTCCTCCGCCCCAGCGACAAGCGGGTATAAAAGTAGAGAGTGTCGATGAATTAGTCGATAAACTGAAAAATGAAGCGAAGGTGATTTGATGAGTATTCTTGTTGTAGCTGAACACGATAATGCCCAGTTAAAAGAAGCCACGTTAAGCACGGTTGCTGCAGCGGCAGCGATTGGCGGCGACATAACCGTTTTGGTAGCCGGTCAAGACTGTGACGGTGCAGCGCAGCAAGCGAGTGCAGTGGCAGGCGTGGCAAAAGTCTTAAGTGCGGATAACGCAGCTTATGGGCACCAGTTGGCCGAAAATATAGGCGGCTTAGTGGCTGAAGTGGCTGCTGATTACGACTACGTTCTGGCACCGGCAACTACCGGGGGTAAAAATTTCTTACCGCGTGTTGCAGCCTTGTTAGATGTACAAATGATTTCGGAAATATCTGCGGTGATTAGTGGAGACACTTTTGAACGGCCTATATATGCAGGCAATATTATTGCCACTGTCCAATCGAGCGATGCGAAAAAGGTAATCTCAGTGCGCACCACCGCCTTCGACGCAGTGGCGGCAGCAGGGGGCTCGGCGGTAGTTGAGGCTCTTGCATCGGTCCATGACGCAGGAATATCAGCATTTGTCAGTGAAGAAATTGTTAAGTCAGATCGTCCTGAATTGACTTCGGCGAGCGTTGTTGTTTCAGGTGGTCGAGGCATGCAAAATGGCGAAAACTTCAAGTTAATAGAAGCCGTTGCAGATAAGCTCAATGCAGCTATGGGTGCGTCGCGCGCGGCAGTTGATGCGGGTTTCGTGCCTAATGATATGCAGGTAGGGCAGACTGGAAAAATCGTAGCCCCCGATCTCTATATTGCTGTGGGTATTTCGGGCGCCATTCAGCATCTGGCAGGCATGAAAGACAGTAAAGTGATTGTTGCCATTAACAAGGATGAAGATGCCCCTATCTTTCAGGTTGCTGATTACGGCCTAGTGGCCGATCTGTTCACTGTGCTTCCCGAGCTAGCCGAAAAGCTTTAGCGGTTCTCAGTTAAAAAAGCCCGGCTTGTGTCGGGCTTTTTTTATGGCTCTAACAATCGTGATGCCGTTGTAATCATATTAGAAGCGAGTAGTGGGGTAATTATGGGTGAGGGTGTGTCTAGCGATGACAGGCTATTGATCACTGAGCTATTAGGGCGAGAGCCGCGCGGTTTGGCCGCTGTGCAAGTTCGCAACGCCAAAGGAGAGCCAAGTGTTATCAGAGTAGAAAGTTTGGTTGATCAAAAACCATTTCCCACCTTATTTTGGCTAATCGATAAAGAACTTAATTATTGGCTAGATGGACTGGAAGCGGCAGGCAATATTTCTGTGTTACAGCATCAAATTGATACCTGCGCAGACTTGAAGTCTCAACTGGCGAGTGATCATGCCAGTTATATTGCCGCACGAGACAATTACATGTCTGCCGGCATACGCAAGCAGCTCACAGAGCTAAATTACCTCGCGGCATTGCAAAAGAAGGGTATTGGCGGCATCAGTGATTTCACCCGTATTCGGTGTTTCCATACTTATTATGCGGCGCATTTAGTTCAATCTAATGTGGTGGGGTCGATGATAGACCAACACTTCCTTCGAGGCATAAGCTCCTGAATTTTGAGGGTTTTATAGGGTTGGTTTGCGTGACTATGGTGCTGGGCCGAGCAGCTTAGGGCAGTATAAAGCAGGCCAGGCTAGGTTAAGTTAAGTAGCATAGAGCTTGTGCTTCCCGCACGAAAACGGTGCGGAATATCGTTGCAAAAGTGAACAGGTAGGAGTAACCTATTTGGTCGAAGGTAATGATTCGTTTAAAAAGCGATCAATAATGACAATAAACGTGAAAGCCTAGCCACTTCATAAGGAAGTGATCAGCGTAAAGATAACGAATATAAATAATAGTATTTTTAAATAAAAATCAGTCTGTTAAAAAAGTCTGCTTGAGTTGATGACTTCAATAAAAAACGAAGCCAGCTCGATCTAACTCATCGAAATAGTTTTTCGGAGTCCTATTTATGTCGTATAAGAAATTAGGTTTTAGTGCCGTTGTTGCCGTTGTTGCCGTTATAACGTTGGCTAGCTCGTGGTCGCATGCCGCGCCTCTCAATCTTGATCTTACTGAGTTTGATCCTGATTTGAGTTTTAATTTTGGTAGCGCAACTTACGATGCTGCAACAGATATTTTCAGCCTCGAGGCCTTCACTTCTACCCTGTCGTCAGATGGAGAAACATCTCAAAACGTCGCTGGGTCGGTCTCGCTGACTGCTGAAATTTCTGCAGGCGGAATATTGGTGAGTGGAACAATCTCCGTTCTGGGTACAACGTCTGGTGATATTATCAATGCATCGTCGGGAACACTGCTAACGGGCACCCTCACAGCTTTTGGTTTTAGCAATGATGCCCAAGAAATTCTAGAATTTATTTTTACGCCAACCGGTGGAGACCTCGCGCCTTTGTATGTTGGTTATGATCAAACTCCCGCTGGTGTCGCCGGTGTGGGTGGCTTGATCCTGTCTGCAACGGGTTATGACGATAATGATTTCAATTCAAACTTTTCGGGGGATGCCTTCGGAACCTTTGGGGACCTTGCGCCAATTCCAGTGCCTGCCGCTCTTTGGTTATTCGGCTCGGCGCTGATGGGGATGTTCGGGTTAGCCCGCGTCAAGCGATTTTAAGTTGAGATTGCTACTAATTGAATAATATTAAAAACTTTGAAATACAAAAGTTGAGGCGTGTACTATGAAACTTACCAACAGTAAAAAACTGCGAAGCAGTGGCTACGCAAGTGCTCTTCTGATAGCGGCGGTTTCAGTTTCCAACGCCACAGTGGCCTCGCCGTTAACGCTAGGAACACCTCTAATCGGTTTCGATACAGGCGTGACAATGTACACGGCGTCGACCGGCTCGTTCACTTTTTCCGGGCCGCCGTCGACCTGGTTTGATCCTACTTTAGGTGGGCCGCCGTTAGCTTTTATTGGTGCAGCTTCAGGTTCAGGATCAGAAGGCGTTACAGTTAGCATTGAGCTTGACAGCGCGGGTTTGTTGTCAGGTGGTGTGGCTGGCGATGACCTCGTTCTTGAAGGCAAGGTGACTGTGTTATCGCCCTTGCCGACAACGTACGACGGTATTTTGTTAACGGGAGAAATCGCGAGCTTTGAGGCTGCTGGAAGTGCAGCTACAACTAACGACACCTATACACTTACCTTTAATGTAACAGGTGGTGAACTACAGAGCTTTTACACGGGCGGGGTTGGAGTCAACCTTACTAGCGAGACATCAAACTTCGCTGGTGATTTTTCTGTGGACTTTGATGGCGGTGCTAAAGGTCAAATTGGCTCGCAAGATGTGGTGGCCGATGAATGCACTATTTCTTTGGAGGCAACGTGTTTGGTTAACTTGCCGCCTGAGAGCTCGGAGTGTCAGGCGAAAATTGCGGCAACCACGCTACTCTATACGGGCGCGCCTCTAACGAGTGCCAACGTTACCTTCATGGGTAATTATGGTGGCAATGTAGCCTACTCCGGTGTTGATCTAACTCCGGGTACAACCATCCTTGCCGCTGCAACAGAAGCAGATATGACGGTTGATGCTCGCCCTGGTGATCTCGGTTCGAGATTGACGGTTAGCATTAACGGTGCTGAGGAAGAAATACATACTAGTTGTTCTGTGCCTTATGTCGCAGGCCAGCCAGCTCCGCTTAACGATGGATCGCCATCGTCTAATTGGAGCATCATTGCTTTTGTTGATAAAAATGGCACGGTCGTTGACTCGACGCCGATACAGCCTTCTTCGGAATGTGAAATCCCACCCAGTGGGGCAGGATGTTATGCCAATGGTAAGGCCGATGCGCTTACATTCGAGTATTCTGGTGGCGGATGCGCACTGAGCGACAGTGAGGCGCTCACTGCTCTAATAAAAACACCAGTCTGTACGGGAGCAGTAGACGAAACTTTGTTAGCCCCCCAAGATCAGGTAACGGTTAGCGTGAGCAGCGGCACCGTCACTCCATCTACTATTATGTTGGGCGATTCGTTTACTCTAAGCGCCTTTGGTTCATCCACAACGGTTACGTTGACCGATGCCTTAGGCAATACCGAGGTGAACGAATTCCACACATCATGTTCGGCGCCACTTGAGATAGGCGATGTGTTCGGTGGTTTAACGCTATCTTTGTATGATGGTATTCTTGGCGGTACAAATGTCGACTTCATTTATAAGATTACCAATACTGGCGCTACTACGGTCAATGAAATTCTTGTAGACGATGTGTTTGATGGCGATGTTCCGGGAAGCCCCATTGCAAGCGTAGCCCCAGCAGGTGAGGCCACGCTAATCAGGTCTGTTGAGTTGATCAACAGTGTCGAGACGCCAGTCACGGCTTCAGCCGTTAGCGGCTTAGCGGTATGTGACGCAATGGGAGCCATTATTGTTCATGAAACTGCGCGCTTGGATAAGGGCTCGAAAGGTTCGAAAGGTTCGAAGCGCGGTAGTAAGAAAATGAAAAAGAAGAAAAAGAAGGGAAGCCATAAGCATCATAAGCGCTCTAAAGGTGGCCGCAAAAAAGGCAGTCATTAATAGAGCTGTCCATCCCCGCGCGGAGCAGTCAGTTTGTTAAACTAACTGCATCTGCCGAGTAAAAAACCGCCGGCTTATGCTGGCGGTTTTTTTATGAGCCGTATATATTGAACAGGGTTGTTTAATAGTTTTTTGGAGTTAATGCAGTGGACTTTACGATTCGCCCTAAGTGGGTTCTGGTGTGGATGCTGTGTGTTATTGCTTTGCTGGCGACCCTGCACATTGCACAACTGCTGGCCTACTATTATATCGACGATTCCGAGGTGTTTGATTTTGTCCAGTTAATCGATTTTGATTATGAGGGTAACTTACCTTCGCTTTATTCCCATATAGCCATTTTTTTTGCAGCCTCATTGCTCTGGTTTATTGCCATACAAAAACGAAAAACGCTAGCTGCGCCGTACCGCTATCACTGGATACTATTGGCTGTGATATTTACCTTCCTAGGTTTTGACGAGGCGCTGGCGTTGCACGAAGAGGTGGGGGATTTGTTCGAGGATCGCCGCTGGGTCGATGCCTCGGGGTATCTTTTCTTTGCGTGGGTCGTGCCTTATGGCGTTTTGCTCGCTATTTTCGTTATTTCTTATCTTCGTTTTGTGTTTGCCTTGCCTCGTGTCACGATGCTACTTTTTATTACTGCGGGCACGCTTTTTGTTGGTGGCGCCGTTGGTATTGAAGTTTTTAGCGCTTCATGAAGCCGATTTGAGGGGCTCAGAAACGATAATGTACAGNGTGCTTTATACGCTAGAAGAATTGTGTGAGATGGTTGGGATTGCGCTGTTTTGCTATGCGCTAATGCGTTATATCGAAACCGAATACGGTTATTTACGAATACATTTTGATTCAGCGGAGAGCTGAGGCCTTGATCACGCGCTCTGGGATTCGTCAGTGGTATCGTGAGCCCTGAGTTAGTTCGCACGCGCGCGAGTCAATTTTTTCTATTTATTATGGATTTTTGCTGGGTTGGTTAGAGGTGCTTTGCGCGATATTTACAAAATTATAAAAGGCGCTTGTCAAAAGCTCCTTATACTGTTTAAATATACAGTATTCGCTGCTGATGCTTAATTGGTGCCATCAGTACCTTTTTATAGCGAGTCTTATTTCACCATACTATCAAACAAGGGGTCACTCCAATGGAAGATAACCGAACAAAAGCACTTGATGCAGCCGTATCGCAAATTGAAAGACAATTTGGTAAAGGCACTATCATGCGTATGGGTGATGAGCATCGAGAGGTTATACCGTCTATTTCAACGGGTTCTTTGGGTTTGGATATTGCGCTGGGTATTGGCGGTCTACCTAAAGGCCGTGTGGTTGAGATTTACGGGCCGGAGTCATCAGGTAAAACGACGTTAACCTTGCAGGTTGTGGCTGAGTGTCAGAAGGCGGGCGGTACTGCAGCCTTTATCGATGCTGAGCATGCACTTGATCCTGGTTATGCAGAAAAATTGGGCGTTAATGTCGATAACTTATTAGTATCGCAGCCAGACACAGGTGAGCAAGCCTTGGAAGTGGCTGACATGCTCGTACGTTCTAGTGCAGTCGATGTGATCGTCATTGACTCGGTTGCGGCACTCACGCCTAAGGCCGAAATTGAGGGTGACATGGGTGATCACCACGTGGGTCTGCAGGCCCGTCTTATGTCGCAGGCGCTGCGAAAAATCACAGGCAACATCAAGCGCTCAAACTGCCTCGTTATCTTTATTAACCAAATCCGTATGAAAATAGGTGTTATGTTTGGTAACCCAGAAACAACGACGGGTGGCAACGCACTCAAATTCTACTCTTCAGTCCGGCTCGATATCCGTCGAATTGGTGCCGTTAAAGATGGCGATGAAGTCGTTGGTAATGAAACGCGGGTGAAAGTGGTTAAAAATAAAGTGGCACCGCCGTTCAGGCAGGCTGAATTTCAAATTTTGTATGGCAAAGGTATTTTTCAAAAAGCTGAGCTTATTGATATTGGTGTTAAGCAGGGGCTTATTAATAAAGCGGGTGCTTGGTATAGCTATAAAGAAGACCGTATCGGCCAAGGTAAATCTAATGCAGCGAAATTTATGGTTGAAAATCCAGCCATCTCTGACGAAATTGAAGCGCTCATTCGCACTCAGCTGCTAACACCTGTCTCGAATGCACCGGCTAAAAAAGAAGAAGCGGGCGAGCTTGAGGTCATTGATTAAACTGAGTGGGCACCGCCATGTCGGACCATAATTCGTCAATGTTGCAAGTAGAGAAACGTCATTCGCCTGTCGATGCGTCTCTTCAAGATCTTACGATGGCGCAAGAGCGTCCATCGTTGGAGACGCAAAAAGAAGATGTTCGGTCAGTCGTTGCTGCGTCCGAAGCGCCGCAGCAAACCCCGCAAGAGCTAGTGAAGAGCGTGCGCCGTTCGGCTATGGACTTATTGGCTCGGCGCGAGTACTCGACGGTTGAGTTGCAACGTAAGCTGTTGGTGAAGTTTTCTGCGTATGAAATTATCGATCAAGAGCTAACGCGGCTCACTTGCCAAGGTTTGCTGAGTGATGAGCGTTTTGCTGAGGCCTATTCGCGCTATCGAAGCGGGGCAGGGTTTGGTCCTTCGCGCATTTTGCTGGAGCTGCGTCAGAAGGGTGTGAAAGATGAGCTGTCTAAGCGGGCTATAAAAAAAGGCGGCTTTGATTGGTATCGTCTGGTTAAGTTTGCGAAAGAGAAAAAGTTTGGCAGTGAATTGCCTACTGAAAGTAAAGAAAAGGCACGTCAGGTTCGCTTCTTGCAGTATCGAGGTTTTACTACCGATCAGATAGCCGAGCTGTATCCCAGCTAGGCTCGTTGTCTAGCTGGCCGTGATTACCGTTTGTGACGGCTAGATGTTGTGGCCAGGGGAAATGCTTGGTCGCGCGTGTGGCCCATAAACAGTCTCTCATGCTTACCTTATTTTTGCTTTGCCTTGATCGTAGCGTTCAGGTGAGCGCGCGCGTATGCAGGGAAAGAGCTGCTATCTTTTTTTAGTCTCTCCAGACTCCTTAAGCCGTTAATCGTGGCTTCATTAACCGTTAATATTTTTGAGCAGGCTTACGAAAAAAGTTTGGCTTTAACGGCCGATCGATAGTCGCCTGCGGTGATGGCCACGAAGCGTTTAAAAACGCTGCTGAAGTGGCTGGCATCGCAGAATCCACATTGTTGAGCAATATCTCCTATGCTGAGGTTACTGTTTTTAAGTAGCGCTTTTGCATATTCAATTTTTAGTTGCTGCAAATAATAATTAGGCGTGGAGTTGGTGGCTACTTTAAAACGGCGGTTAAGTGTGCGTACGCTCATATCCATCATTTGAGCCATCTTGGCGCTGCTAATAGTTTGCTTGAAGTTTTCGCGCATCCAGTGCTGAAGTCTGACCATATCTTCATCGCTGTCCGACTTGTGCTGTTGATCGATATAAAGACTACTGGCATAAGACTTTCTTACCTCGGGCGAAAAATTGGCCTCAACTTTCTGAGCAATTGTTTTGCCATGTAAAGATTCAATAAAATAAATCATTAAGTCGGCAACCGAGTTAATGCTTGCGGCGCAATAGATATTATCTGATCGCGTAATTAAAAAATCTTTTTGAATTTTGACCGCCGGGTAACGCTGCTTAAATTTTTCTAGTTGAGTCCAATGAGTGGTTGCTGCTTTTTGGTCGAGCAGGCCAGCTTCGGCAAGTAGGCAGCTGCTGCTGCCGATGGCGCAAATGTTGGTGCCGTTGGCTGCCCAGCGTTGCAGCAGTGGTATTAGGTATTGTTGCTTGCGTACTACGTTCAATGGGTTGCGCCATATAGCGGCTAAAAAAATAATATCGGGGTCGGCAATTGTTTTGGGATGCGCGTGGGTGCTAATTTCAATGCCGCCTGCGCAGTGTATTTTGCGTCTAGAGCCATAAATACCGGGCAAGGCCAGCGACTCTCGTGTGGCCGGTGTTTGCGCATCGATCGCTGCGCTGAGCATTTCGCTGGCCAAGCTAACACTTGAGGCAAGGCAGTTGTCGTAAGCGATAAAAGCAATTTGAGACATAGGAGAGTTTTTACCCTAGATAGTTGCTGGGTCAAAAATAGTTACAGAATGGCTGAATTATAATAGTAAATGTCTTTTATACAATAGCGCTCATTGGGTTCGGCTGACTACACTGCAAGGACTGGAGTACAGCCCGGCAAGCCACTGGGTAGTTCCGTACACCCCAGCATGACTTCAAAACCTGAGGACCATCGAGTGACCCATTTACCCGTGATTGTCGGTTATGGCGGCATAAGCCCGGCAGGCCGCAGTTCGTTCGCACACGCCTATCGCAGGCTCATATTTGATGCACTTAATGCAACCAAAAAACAAGCAACTTTGGCCAGCCTTGGCCAATTGATGCAGGTGGCGGTCGATGCCCCAGGCGCTGAGGAGCAAATACTAGCGGGTACGCTAATTAGGCAGCTAGATCCTGCACTGCTCGACCCTATGGCTGTACCCAGTAATCACGCTATGCAAGCGCTCGGTTCGGCGCAGGTCCCTACAGTTTTTGAAGTCTCTACACGGCATCTACCGAAAGCGATTCCACCACAGTGGCAGTTAGAGCCGCTGGTGAACGGTAATACTCGGGTCACTATTAACGGTTCACAAGGGCTGCTCGTGCCTTCGCATCGCGAATTAAAGGTGCATACGGCGGGGCAGTTGCCGGCGGGTTTTGAGCCCGGCACTTTATACAATTCGCGCAATCATCCGCGCGGCTTACAGATGACGGTATTTGGCGCATCCGATGCACTGGGTTCTCTTGGCATCGACTGGCAGCTTGTATGCGGCGCTGTATCGCCCGATCAAATCAGTGTTTATGCAGGCAGCGGAATGGGTCAGCTCGACGCACAGGGAAGCGGAGGGATGCTGTCAGCGAGGTTTAATGGCAAGCGCGTCAGCTCCAAGCAATGCCCGCTGGGCTTTGCTGAAATGCCGGCAGATTTTATTAATGCTTATTTGTTGGGTAGCCTTGGCACTACGGGCACCAGTATGGGGGCATGTGCATCGTTTCTTTATAATTTGCGCCAGGCCATTGGTGATATTCAATCGGGTAAAAGTCGCGTGGCCATTGTGGGCGGCAGCGAGGCACCCATCTTGCCAGATATTATTGAGGGCTACTCGGCTATGGGCGCGTTGGCTACCGCTCAGGGCTTGCGCGACCTCGATGGCGGCAAGCTTGATTACCGGCGTGCCTGCCGGCCTTTTGGCGAAAACTGCGGGTTTACTTTATCCGAGTCGGCGCAATTTATTGTGCTATTTGACGACGCGTTGGCTTGCGAGTTAGGCGCGCAAATTCATGGCGCGGCCACCGATGTGTTTGTTAATGCCGATGGATTTAAAAAATCTATTTCAGCGCCGGGCGTGGGTAATTATTTAACCATGGCTCGCGCCTTGGCAAGTGGCCGATCTTTGCTTGGCCAGAAAGCTCTGCGTGAGCGCAGTTTTGTACAGGCTCACGGCACGAGTACGCCGCAAAACAGAGTGACTGAATCGGCTGTTTTAAGCAGTATTGCTGGCGAGTTTGGCATTGAGCATTGGCCGGTAGTGGCGGTAAAAAACTTTTTGGGTCACTCGGTGGGTACTGCGGGTGCCGATCAGTTGATGGCTACTTTGGGGGTTTGGCAAGAGGGTATTTTGCCGGGCATCACTAACATCGATGAGCCAGCAGCCGACGTGCAAACGCGTCATCTGACTATTAGTGCCGAACACAAAGACGTAGGGGCTGATGGCACCGATTTAGCCATCATTAACGCTAAAGGTTTTGGGGGCAACAACGCCTCGGCGGTGGTGGTTTCGCCTACCGTGGTTGAGCAAATGCTACGCAACAAGCATGGCGCAGCCGCATGGAAAAACTACCAGCAAAAACGCGAGCAAACCCTTGAAAATGCCAACCGCTATGACCAAGCTATGGTGAGTGGTACGCAAAGCCCCGTTTACTTATTCGATAATAATGTGATGGACGGTGATGCCTTGCGCTTTCAAAATAATCAGGTTTTTGTTCCAGGCTTTAACAAGCCCGTCGATTTGCCAGTAAGCTCCCCCTATGTAAAATGGTTAGATAATATTGACTAGACATTCGTTTTTTTAAGTTTAATAGTAGTGAGTAGCTAAACACCAAATTATTGTTAGGGGTCACTCAAGCCTTATTGGTTAAGGTGGTGGCTCTAGTATTAAATTCATCGCTGGTTATAACGTATAATGGTTAACTCGCTGGTTGAAGCGTGACTAACAAATACTAGAGAAATTATTAATGGATGCTATGACTGCCTTACATACACGGGTGTCTTCGCCACGTTTGGTTGAGCCGGCGCCTACGCCCGAACACCGCGAAGCGATTTTTAAGGCGGCTTTGCGCGCGCCTGATCATGCGGCCTTACGCACTTGGCGCTTTTTGTGTGTTGAGGGCGAGGGCAGGTTAGAGCTGGGCGAAAAAATGGTGGCTGCAGCATTGCGCCAAGACCCGGCATTAAGCGAGGCTATGCAAACACGCAGGCTTAATTCACCCCAGCGAGCCCCCTTAGTAATTGTGGCAGTGGTTCGCTTGCGCGAGCATCCTAAGGTGCCGGCTATTGAGCAGTGGCTATCGGTAGGAGCCGCCACCAGTAATATGTTGTTAGCGGCGCATGCGCTCGGTTATGGCGCTATGTGGCGCTCGGGTAGCTTGAGTTACGACCGCAGCTTTATGACCGACATAGGCTTGCAGGCCGAGGAGCATATTGTGGGTTTTTTGTATATGGGCAGCGTTGCAAGTGCACTCAAATCGCCGGCTGAGCACGTGGTAAGCGATTATTTTTCGCCGTGGCCTGCAGCGACCTAATCGCGCGCTGGCTGTTACCGAGGCAAGTGAATAAGGCTGCCATTTAGTCAGATAAGGGAGCGTTGGCGTTGTGGATAACTTGGTGCGTAAAGTTTTTTTGCCTTTGGCTTGGTGCCTGTTCACCGATGCTGAATATTGCTTGCAGTGTATAAAAATAAAAAATTATTTATAAAAAACATATAGTTAAAGAGCCTTTGTATAACTTATTATTAGGTTTTCACTCTAACTGTATAAAATAGTGCCGTGAGGCGGCGTGTGGGTAACTGTTTTTGCGGTAAATTGCGCTCAAGCCTTGCCCGCGCTGCGTATTCTCGCTGTTCGCCACTATTCTCCTGCGTAAATACAACCGGTTGAGCAGGTTTCTTTGAGTTCTATGCAGCTGAGTTGTGGCAGGGCTGGCTTTAATGCCTGCCAGATCCATTTGGCTAAGTTCTCGCTGGTTGGATTTTCCAGCCCTTTAATTTCGTTGAGGTAGTGATGGTCTAGCTGCTGATAAATGGGCTCAAAGTGGGCCTTCAGTTCTGAGTAGTCCATCACCCAGCCGGCGACTGGGTCTGTATCACCAGCCACTTCAATGCGCACTTGAAACGAGTGGCCGTGCAACCGTCGGCACTTATGGTCGTCGGGTACGTTGGGTAAGTGGTGGGCCGCTTCAAAAGAAAAGTCTTTATAAATACGCATCATAAATAAAATCGGTTAACCGCAATGCGGGCAGGTGAATGAGGCTGCGCAGTATACTCTTTTTCGATAATAGAGTTTATCCGTGGGCTTTAACAGCTTGTGCAGTAACTTTAAAAACAGGCGGACTTATTGTTAGTTTTTTTGCGCGGTAAATGTTTGACAACACGAACATTTTCGGTAGAATGCGCCCCTCTCAACGTGGGTGGTTAGCTCAGCTGGGAGAGCATCGCCCTTACAAGGCGAGGGTCACAGGTTCGATCCCTGTACCACCCACCATTTTTTACCGTACTTATCGTTGCTCGGTAGTACGTTCAAGTCATACGGACCGGTAGTTCAGCTGGTTAGAATGCCGGCCTGTCACGCCGGAGGTCGCGGGTTCGAGTCCCGTCCGGTCCGCCATTTAAATCTTCAAAGTCTTTTAATACCTTGTTAGTTAGCAACTTTTTGCCAACTCACGAGGAGCAGTAGACAAAATTGAAGACATTTAACCACCTAAAATATACCTTTGTTAAAGACAATATCTTTTACTTCTCTCGGTCTGTTCCTGTTGATCTGAGATGTTTTTATTCTAAGCCTCGTATTGTTCAATCACTTAGAACCAAGTCCTCAGCAAGAGCCAATAAACCCTCTTTTTGTTACACGTGATTTCATTTATTAACCCAGAGTTATTTTTGAGGGGATGGGACCCGATGGTCTAATAGATGAGTGATATCGTCAGCCCCATTAAATAAGCTTATTTATTGAGATCATTAGCAACATCTAGTGACCTTTCCCCCAAAAACCACACCATGACGACGATGAGATTTCCAGTTAATCTAGGACTGAGGAGATCTCAACATGAAGAAGAAAC
>JGI20154J14316_10001584_pt1 | contig 19874 bp, 18 predicted proteins | sample COG_04_FD_14316 | JGI IMG/M metagenome (IMG submission 14316)
TGCCTAGAAAGTTCATAGTAACTGAAATACCATTTTTATTTGTGACCCCCCAAAAAAATATTGTAAAAAAAGGATTTCCTCCCTTTGCTTTTGAAAAGTTATTCCCTCTTCTCTCGGTTTTTAAGAACTATTCTTTCGATTCACTTAATGCAGATTGTCGAGCCGCACTCAATGTTGCCCTCTTAGCGATTCCTCAAGGAATGGCCTATGCATTGGTCTCTGGATTGCCCATTCAATATGGCTTATTAGGCTCCGCTGTAGCAGCAATCCTGGGCTGTTTATTTTCAAACTCACGCTTTATAACACTTGGACCGACTAATGCCACATCAGTCTTACTATTTGGCGTTTTTGCCAGTTTAGGAATGATTAATCAGGACGGGATGGGAACAGTTGAGGCAATTAAGATACTACCCTGGATTCTACTTTTCTCTGCCTGCTTCCTTATTCTTGCTTCGATGCTTCGAGTTTCCTTCATGATTCAATTCGTATCAAGAACGGTTATTACTGCTTATGTAACCGCCGCGGCATGCCTGATTATTGCAAACCAGACTAAACATGTTTTGGGCTTAGAGTTAGACTCCCGGGACACTATCGCTACTTTTTGGCAAATTATATATGCATCTACCAAAGCATTAGCTGGTTTTTCTACCCCTGCATTGATAGTCAGTGGATTTACCGCCCTCAGTTATATCATTTTACAGTATAAACTAAAGTCTTTGCCCAATGTGGCAATTACTCTAATTCTCGGGTCTGTTTTTCATTTTCTCCTCCAAGATACTATTGGTTCGGTAAATACACTTGCTACATTCGATTCATCGCTCGGAATACTTTCCTCCATAGATTTTGAATCTTTATCTCATTCTAGCGGAACCATTCTTTGGGCATCAATTGCAATTTCTTTGCTCTGCCTCCTCGAAGGACTCTCCATCGGTAAATCACTCGCGGCAAGAGCTGGTGAACGAATTCAAACCAATCGGGAAACCTTTGCTATTGGAATGGGCAATATGGGCTGCTCCCTTCTTTCTGGCATGCCCGCCTCGGGCTCACTTACCCGCTCCTCTTTGAATATCCAATCGGGTGCGAAGACCAGTGCCTCTAATCTTTATGCAGGAATTTTTGTGGTAATTGGATACTTCTCACTCGGCTCACTGGTCTCTTATATTCCAATTCCTGCCCTGGCCACATTAGTAATCTTCATCGGTGCTTCCTTAATTAAAGGTAGGCAGATTCAAGCTGTTTCCCGAGCCACCCGATCGGACGCAATTACTTTTACGGTGACACTGGTAGTCGGGCTTATTATTTCACTACAAATGGCAATTTTTGCCGGTGTTATTACTTCAATTCTTTTATTTTTAAGGAAAGTAGCTGTACCTGAAATGGTTGAATATGGATATAATGAAGAGGGTGAACTTGCGGCGTTGTCTGGAAAGGCTCGACGTCCTGAACCGGAGGTTTCTATTGTCCATGTGGAGGGTGAAATATTTTTTGCGGCCGCAGATTTATTTTATGAGCAAATAAGGCGGGTTGGTGAAGACCCAAACTTACGGGTTCTAGTATTAAAACTTCTGAACGCCCATCATTTAGATGCTACTTCCGTAATGGCACTAGAAGAATTACTGGATTATTTAAAAGAGAAAAATTGCCATGTCCTNCTTTGCGGAGTNAGGCGGGATATTTTAAGAATTCTAAAAAATGCAGGAGTACTTTCACGAATGAATCGAAAAAATATATTTCCTCACATTGTAAGTAATCCAACATTATCGACTGCAAAAGCGATTAAAAGAGCAAAGTATCTAACCTCGGGAGAGGAAACAAAAGTAACGATCTATGCAGAGCAAATGGGAAAAGAAACAAAATAACCTTTATCGCAATTCACTTCTCCGCTTAACCTTCATCGATTCTACATTCTCCAAGAAGTGATCATGGGTAAAATTCTCGATCGATTCTTTTTCCATTTCCAAAAAATGAAGCTCATCCTGTAAGAGATCCTCCGAGTCTGAATCTGAACATTTCGAAAGTTTTTGCCGTAAATCTTTTATCTTTTGATCTACCTCTCCTAATTCTTTGGTTTATTTATCTCCTTCAGATGCTTGACTTTTTAATTGTACAAATCGGGTATGGTTAAAATCTTCAATGGCATGTCGTTCTCTAGCAAGAGATTGAAGTTCTTTTCTTAAAACTTTAATTTCACCCTTGCATGAATCTATGTCAGATTGCTGTCCTTCCTCTTGCAGTAATTCTTTTAATTAGGTCCTTTGTTTTACCATTTTCATACGAACTTTAGATCGATGAATGCGGTCTTTATCCGAAGTTTTGATCTAATTATTAGTTAGCCTTTTAGCTGTAAATTANTTTTGCAAACTATTTTTACTACTCTCCGCTTTGCTTCCCATCAAAGTAATCAAATTCAAGGCCATAAAATTTACTGGCGTTACAATAACTTTGTTGTGCTATTTCTTCCAAAGGTACTTCCAGGTACCCTGAAAGAAATTCACCAATAAAAGGTAGATAACTTGGTTCGTTTTCCTTTCCTCTTTTTGGCTCAGGTGCAAGGTAGGGACTATCTGTTTCCAGAATTAATTTCGCAATACCTTGCCCTTTTAGTGCTTCCCGTAAAAATTCATTATTCTTAAAAGTTATAATTCCTGTAAACGAAGCATAACCACCCCGGTCATTGAGTTCCTTTATTTCCTTCACTCCTTCTGAGAAACAATGAAATAAAACCTTCTCCCAGGGGAGTCCGGATTGTTCAATAATTGCAATACAATCACTAAACGCATTTCTAGAATGAACAATCGTTGGCAAATTATACTGGGCAGCAATTTTGAGTTGTTCCAGAAAAGCAATTTTTTGATTTTTTATAATCGAGAGTGCTTCATTATGATTCTTGGGGAGGTGAAAATAATCTAAACCGATCTCCCCAAGAGCAACCGGTGGAGACCCAGAACCTAAATAAAATTCTATTTTTTCTATCACACTTTCATAACCTTCATTTACATAACAGGGATGTAATCCAACAGAATAAAAGATTTTGTCTCGATATTGCTCCGATAAATTCTTATAAATTTCCCAATCGTCATTTGATGTTCCAACCGCAGTCATTCGGGAAACTCCATTTTCCTCGGCTCGCCTAAGAATTTCTTCTAAATTACCCTTATTCTTAAAACCTTTAAGGTGACAGTGACTATCAAACCAATTCATATACTCGACCCATTCAAAAAACCTATCATCTCTCACACTATAATTTCTTTCTTCTTTGTTACCACAAAATAGCTACTATTTAATATACTTTATATGGAAAACATAATCATTCTTGGAACTGGCTGTGCAGGATTCACTGCAGGAATATATACTGCCCGGGCAAACTTAAATCCACTTATTCTCGAAGGTAGGCAGCCTGGTGGTCAACTTACCACTACTTCAGAAGTCGAAAACTTTCCCGGGTTTCCCGAGGGAGTGGACGGATATTCACTGATGGATCAATTACGAAACAGGCGACCCGGTTTGGAGCGAGAGTTGAAAATGCCTTTATTGATAAAGTCGACTTTAGCGGAGACACAAAAATTCTCTTTTCTGGAAATAAAAAATTTGAATCTAAAGCCGTTATTATAGCAACCGGTGCGGCTCCAAGGCTTTTGGGCATTCCAGGTGAAAAAGAAATGTACGGAGGAAAAGGGGTAACCACTTGTGCAACCTGTGATGGTGCTTTTTATCGAAACATGGATGTCATTGTTGTCGGAGGTGGAGATTCTGCATGCGAAGAAGCTCTCTTTTTGACCCGCTTTTGCTCCAAGGTAACTCTTGTGCACAGGAGAGATGAACTACGTGCTTCACAAATAATGGCAGAAAGAACCCTGGCCCATGAAAAAATTGAGGTTGTTTGGGATTCTGGGATCCAAGAAATTCTACCTGATGAAGCTGGGAAAACAAGAGCCATCACGGTTGAAAATCTCAAAACGAACGAACTTTCTGAAATCTCCTGCAAAGGCGTATTTATCGCCATTGGACATGTTCCCAATACGCAACCATTTAAGGATATATTGCCCCTTGATTCAAACGGTTATCTAATTCCTGACCAAGGTAGTCAGGTGCAAACTCAAATCCCCGGAGTTTATGTGGCAGGGGATTGTGCCGATCATGTGTACCGACAGGCAATTACTGCAGCGGGAATGGGCTGTCAGGCTGCCATTGATGTGGAAAGATGGCTCGCGGAACAAAAATAGTCGGTGGTCGGATCAGGAAAAGATGATAATATTGCCACTCACTTGGCCAATGCATCTGTTCTTGCCCCAGACCAATTAGCAATCGTTTCAGCAAGAAGTGGTTTTTTCGAACCACGTTCGTTTAAAGAACTCTATCGGGAAGTTCAGATCTGTGCGGACTTTTTAAAAGCCAAAGGCATTTCTAAAAATGATCATGTGCTGCTGGCGGTGAAACCGGGCTATCAGTTAATTCTTATTGCCTTCGCACTCTTTTACATAGGGGCAGTTCCCATAATTATTGATCCCGGTATGGGCTTAAGGGCATTTCTCAAGTGTATTAAAAATACCAAACCCACGCATTAATTGGAATTTCATTGATCCATGTATTGAGCAAATTCATACCCCGCCCATTTCGTTCAATCGAGAAAAAGGTGTTGATTCAATCCAATCATTTTTCGAAGGAAATTAAAAAGGGGAAAAGTAACCACACGACACTACCAGCCACCACCCTACCCCAAGACTTGGCCGCAATCGTATTTACTTCTGGATCCACTGGTACTCCCAAGGGGGTGTGCTATTCCCACCAAGTTTTTGAGGCGCAAATTAATCACCTACAAAAGGATTTCGGGATTGAAAAAGGAGAAAAAGATTTAGCAACTCTTCCAATCTTTGCCCTTTTTAATCCTGCCCTGGGAGTTACTTCTGTAATTCCAGATATGAATCCTAGAAAGCCCAGCACTGCAGACCCCAAAAAACTCACCCGATCCATTCAGGAGTTTGAAATAACCACTGCGTTCACATCCCCCATTATTGGGGAAAAAATTGTCGCCTCTTGTTCTTCACAAAAAATTAGCTCCCCAAAATTAAACGGTTTTTACTGGCCGGTGCACCAGCACATCCTTCCCTAGTGCACGATCTTTCCAAAGTAATTCCAAATGGAAAAGTAATTCTTCCGTATGGAGCAACCGAAGCACTTCCTATTTCTGCCGCTTATCATATTGAGGTTAACAAGCTATCCCGAGATATTTCCCTTGGGACAGGGTTCATGCCTAGGTCGACCACTTCAAGGAAATACAGTGCGCATCGCACCCATTAGCTTTTCCCCCTTTGAATCAGGACTCAATTGCCCCCAAGAACTACCCCAAGGTGAGGTAGGTGAAATTTGTGTTTCCGGACCTGTAGTAAGTCAGGAGTATTTTAGGATGCCCGGTGCCACAGTGGATTCGAAATTTCATGACGGGCAACTAAATTATCATAGGATGGGCGATCTAGGCTATTTTGACTCGGAGGGATTCCTTCGGTTTCTTGGACGAAAAGTTGAAAGAATTATTACCCAAGATGGCCCATTAGAAACCGAGCGATGCGAACCTTTAATAAATGGAATAAAGGAAATATCCAAATCTGCACTAATCGGAATTGGTGAAAACCCGGTCAAGCAACCATGCTTGGTGGTAGAGCCTTACCCCCATATAAAACAAACAGATTTGGCCGCTTTAAAAAAACAGGTTTTTTCCACATTGAAGATTCACCTGCCTTCGTTTTCTTTTCCTTATATCGTATTTGAAAAATCGCTTCCTGTGGATTCTCGGCACAATGCAAAAATTCACCGGCTATCTCTGGCGAAAAAATGGACCCGCTTGGTGCGAAAGAACCCGTCAAAGTATTCATAATAATGAAAATTATTATTACAGGAGGAACCGGGTTTCTTGGCTCTTCTCTTACTCATAAATTGCGCACAGATGGTCACGAAGTGCATACTATTTCGAGGCACCCTTTACCATCTAACGACCTTGAGGGTTATTCCTTTCACCATACATTCGATCTTACTCAAGAAGCATTGCCCCAATCTCTTCTCAGTAAAACAGATGTCTTTTTTCATGTTGCAGCCAAGGCTGGGGTTTGGGGAAAGTACTCTGAATTTTATGATGCAAATGTTCGAGCAACTGAAAATATAGTCGCCGCCTGTCAGTTATCTAATATCCCTCGATTGATTTACACGAGCACGCCCAGTGTTGTATTTTCAGGAAACTCAATTAACAATGGCGACGAATCGCTTCAGTATGGAAATTCCAGTCTTTCTGCCTATGCAAAAACTAAATCCATTGCGGAGCAGAAAGTACTTCGTGCAAATGAACCTGGCCGTTTTCAAACTTTGGCACTTCGACCCCATTTAGTATGGGGAAAAAAGGACCCCCACCTATTACCTCGCGTTATCTCTCGCCACAGAGAAGGAAAATTAAGAATTATCGGTTCAGGTGAAAACCAAGTCGATTTAACTCATATCGATAATGTAACTCACGCTCATGTTTGTGCAATGGTCGCGATGCAAAAAAATAGCAACCTGGGTGGAAAGCCGTATTTCATAGGCCAGGACGAACCAATACAATTATGGAAATGGCTAAACGAATTATTTCAGTTAATTAACCTGCCGCCACTTACCCAAAAATTGAGCTTTCGAAATGCGTTTCTTTTAGGTGCCACACTGGAAAGTACTTTCAAGTTATTACTGATCAAAAAAGAACCACCAATGACTCGTTTCGTTGCTTGTCAACTTGCGCATGACCATTGGTTTTCCGCACAATCGGCCCAAATTGATTTGGGATATTATCCTATCAAAAATATGAAACAAGCCTTGGAGGATTCGATTCCTTGGCTTAAATCAATTTAACTTAGTTCTCTACGGTTACTTTCAGCAAGAATACAGGCCACACTTGCATGAAGATTAAGAGAGTCGGCATTTCCTTTCATTGGAATATTAACCGTACAGTTCAGTTGATCTAACCAAAAATTTCCTAGCCCGTTTTTTTCACTTCCAAATACAAAGGCCGTTTTGGAAGTAATCTCCTGTTCCCAATAAGGATTTTGAGCACCACCACTCGTTCCAACCAGCATAAATTTTTTGTTCTGCAAAAAATCGTGAATTTCTTCTTTGCTTCCCATTCCAATATTAACACCTGACATCAAACCCCTCGACGAACGAATTACGTTAGGGTTAAAACAGTCAATCACGGCATCAGACAATAATATCGACTTTACCCCGAAAGCTTCTGCCGTTCGAATAATCGCCCCTAAATTGCCAGGTTTTTCTATTTCATCCAATACAATACAAATCTGTGTTTTTTCACCAATACTGTTTTCCAGTAGTAAAGGCCAGGAATGGGCAACTGATATAAATCCATCCGAATTTTTTCGATAAGATGCTTTTGTAAATGCCTCCTTACTGAGCTCCGTAAATAAAAGTCCAGTCTTTTCAAATTCTTCGAATTCATTCTCTAATCTAGCTTTTTTAATTAAATCCCAACAGAAAAATATTTCCTCCACCTTTCGTCCGGCTTCAAAAATACATTTCAAATCGGGGTAACCTTCGATCACAAAATGGTTCTGCTCCCTTCTTCGCCTCGCGGATTCCCGTAATTTGATCAATTCCTTAACCTTGGAATTACTTAAACTGAAGATTATGTCTGACATCACTTTAAAAAAAGGGTTTTGCATGAAGAGGGCGAGCCCGTTACGAAACTTCATGACATGAATACACCACCAAAAGGTTTTAACGAACACCCCTACCCTTATCATCATGAGTTAACTCTTGATGTGGAAAATGTAACCAACCTGGGTTTTGGCATTGCAAGAGACAATGGATGGGTAGTTCAAATCGCATTTGTTTTACCCGGTGAACGGGTAAAAGTTCGAATTTTTCGGAATCATAAGAATTATTCAGAAGCAGATTGTATTCAAGTAATTGAAAAGTCTCCCGATCGAGTGGATCCACAATGCACGCTTTTTGGATCCTGTGGTGGTTGCCAATATCAATCGGTTCAATATTCAACCCAACTTGAATGGAAAAGGAATCAGGTAATTGATAATTTTGAACGAATCAGTGGATTACAAATTGAAGTGCTTCCAGTCATCCCTTCCCCTAAGCAATATGGTTATCGCTCAAAGCTTACCCCCCATTATGAAAAAGCAAGATCATCCGATCCTAGAAAGATTGGTTTTCTAAGATATGGTTCGCGAAAAGTAATTATCGATGTCCCCCAATGCCCCATTGCCACCGATAAGATTAACCAGGAACTCCCGCGTGCCCGCGAAGAACTACCCCTTCACACAAAAAAGAATAAAGGGGGAACCCTCTTACTTCGAGACACGCTGGAAGGGGTGGTCACAAACCCGAAAGAAGTAGTGACCGAAAAAGTGGGAGACCTCATTTTTCAATTTAAAGCAGGAGAATTTTTTCAAAATAATCCGTTTATCCTGCCCACACTTGTTGACTATGTTGTCGGACAGGCAAAGGTCGGTAGTTCCAGTCTATTAGTAGATGCATATTGTGGGGGTGGTCTGTTCAGTCTCTCAGCGGCAAAGCATTTTGAAAAAGTAATCGGAATCGAAATAAGCCGTGAAGGTTTTGAATGGGCACGAGCAAACGCTTCAATTAATCGAATTGAAAATGCAGACTTTTTCCTCGGTACTGCATCCACAATTTTTGATGAATTAGAAAGCCATGATGAAGATTTTTCCTTGGTGATTGATCCCCCGAGGAGGGGATGTGACGAAGATTTCTTGCAACAAACACTCGCATTCAAACCAAAGAAAATAATTTATGTTTCTTGCGATCCGGCCACGCAAGCTCGGGATGCTAAAATATTAGTAGAGGGTGGATACAAAATTACCGATGTTCAACCATTTGACCTTTTTCCACAAACCAGACATGTAGAAAATATTGTTACCTTTATCCGTTAAGGATATTTTCTTTGTTCTCTCCACGAAATAGAGGAGAATTGTTCCACATATGGACTTCGTCCTGTTATAAAACTGTCAGGCCACTCCGTCTCTTTTACACCTTCACAAACAAGGTCTTCCATTTCGTTAATAAACGAGGTTCCAAATTGTTTTAAGTCCAAATTCAGAAATCCTGAAAGATCAATTGTGCCTTGTATCAAAATTCCCTTTTTGGTTCTTTTCATCGCGGCACCGGCAAGTTTTTTGTTTCCGTTTTTTGACATCAGGTCACGTCCGACTGGTTCTAGAAAACAATTCCCCGGTATGCCTGCTTTTTTCTCACCAGTTTGCGGGCAAGGCTTCAAGCTAGTCTCATGTCCTAAATTGAGTAACACCTTGCCAATAGAACTATGAATCGTTTCATACAGATCAAGTGCGGGAATTGAAAAAGACATGTGACCCTGTGGCAGAATAAACATGTATGTCCAATCATTACCATGGGATACAATTCCCCCGCCGGTCGGTCTTCTGGTAATTTCCCTGGACTTAATTACTTCCTGTTTACTTACCCATGTCCACTTTTGACCATACCCAAAAGTGACTTCATTTTGATGCCACCCATAATGCCTAAAGATTGGATCACTTTGAATAGTTTGCTGAAATAAATAGAAGTCACTTGCCATATTTTCAGGGCCAGATTCTTCTATGTATGGGTAAATAATAAGAGACATAAAAACTAAAATCGGGGAATGTAACAATTAGGACTATCTGCAAATTTTCGATACCATGTATACAGATCCTTTGGGATTTGAAGTTCTTTTAATTGTTCCTCAATTGATAAGGGCACGCTTCGAACCTTGGATGCCAGGGGTTCCAAAATAAAGGACAAATGCTGTGGGCGTTGCCCTTGATTTTCGGGATTTTTTATACTTCCCCTAATAATATTTTCGGGATTTATTCCAAATCGTTTTAATATTCGAATCCCCAATTCATAACGAGATATTTCTTCATTTCCTGCCCAATGAAAAAGACCATTCAAGTTTGGTCTCTCGATAAGTTCGACTATTACATCAGAAAGATTTTCCACAGAACATGGTTGTCGGATTTCATCGTCGAAAAGGGTTAATTTTTTACCCGACATCAGGGCGCGAAGAATTTTCTCATGCTGACTTCTTCTGCCTAATGGACTATTTCCATTGAGTAAAGTAATTCGTAATACCGCTAAATTTTCATCGGTTACCGATAAAACCCGTTTTTCTGACTCAAGTTTTTGTCTACCATATTCACTAAGCGGGTTAGGCATATCTGTTGAACGATAGGGTGATGTTGAACCATCAAAAACCATATCGGTTGAAATATGAATGAAACGGGCTCCAATATGGGCAGAGATACTCGCAAGCCGGGAGGCACCCTCTACATTAACTAAATGGGCCAACTCAGGAGATTGATCGACAGTGTCGGGGGAAGAAATCGCCGCACAGTTAACCACCGCATCCGGCCATTGATCAAAAAACTCTCGGGTGAGTTGATTATCATCAGAAAATGGCAGTTGCTTACTGTGGTATTGATCTGAAAAGGAAATAGTTTCACGATTTGAATATGCCAAAAGAGAGTATCCACGATGAATTACAGACCTGCAAACCGCAGATCCCAATAAACCCGATGCCCCTAAAACAGCAATTTTCACAGAACTAGAGTACAAGAAAATTTGGCTTTAAACAACTACAGGTTTATCGTTCCTTTTACTTGAGTCCATCGATTCGTTTGAATAGGATTTAGTCTATGAATTTACCCCAACTTGCGAATCCTCGCATTCTGGAACAACCCGTTTATCAACCCGGCAAGCCTATTGAGGAAGTGGCACGCGAGTATAAGTTAAACCCAAAGGATATTTGCAAACTTGCCTCCAATGAAAATCCCTGGGGAGCATCTCCACACGCGATCGCTGCTGGAAAAGAAGCGCTAAACCACATTCACCTTTACCCAGAAGGTAGTGGTACAGAATTGAGAAGCGCGATTTCGAGGAATCTCGGACTCCAGTCCGAGCAAGTTATTTTGGGGAATGGTTCCAATGAAATTATCGAATTACTAGGTCATGTTTTTCTGGAAGAGGGAGACGAGGTAATTGTCGGAGAACACGCATTTGTGGTATATAAATTAATGGCATTACTAATGGGTGCGAAACCGGTTCCCATAGCCATGCCCAACCTTGTGCACGACCTCAATGAAATGCGCCAAGCTATTACCGACAAGACCAAGCTAATATTTCTTCCCAGCCCAAACAACCCTACAGGTACCGCGAATTCATCCGAAGAAATTTTTGCTTTTATTCAATCTCTTCCCGATCATGTAATCTTTTGCCTGGACGAAGCATACACAGAATATTTAGAGGATCCACCTGACTTAAGGCCATTGATCGAGGAAGGAAGGAAAATTTTGGCGATGCGCACTTTTTCAAAAATTCATGGATTAGCGGGCCTTCGAATTGGCTATGGATACGGAAGTGAAACATTGGTAAAACTTTTGCAAAAAGCAAGGCAGCCATTTAATGTAAACGCAATCGCGCAAGCTTCTGCAATTGCCGCAATTGAAGATAAAGATTGGGTCACTCAGTGCCGAAAACGTAACACAGACGGCCTCGAACAAATGGCATCTGGTTTGGAAAATTTGGATTTAGAATATGTTCCCAGTAAAGCTAACTTTTTATTGGTCAAGGTTGGGGATGGACAGGCCACCTTTGAGTCACTACAAGAAAAAGGTATTATAACAAGACCAATGCCTGAAAGTTTAAATTCATTTGTCCGCATATCCATTGGGACGGAAGAGGAGAACAGAAAAGCCCTAACTGCCTTAAAGCAAGTGCTTAATTAGGTTAAGGCTAGATAATGAACGAAGCTCTTTTTCTGTACGATTTTCGCTTTTTTATTCTCTTCGCATGGTTTCTTTTGAGCTTGTGGGGACTTAATGTAAATACCTACCGTGCACTAATTGATCGTGTGCGTGCTGGAATTTCCCCAGTTCCCGACAATAAAAATTCTAATAAACTATTAAGTTCTCTCCTCGCCGCTCCCAATCACGAAAGACCCTTCCACATAGAAGCCGCCCTACTCTCTGCCCTTCAAGTAATTTTAGGTACGATTGCATTTTATTCTTTTTTAAGACACGGCGAGGATACTTTTTCGATCAGGCTCGGTTTTTACTTTTTAATTTCAGTTGGATTGGCATTTATTTGGGAAAGGGCGTGGACCGGCATTGCCTCCCATTCAATTGCAGCAAGTGCGTTCATATCTTTGCATTTAAAGCTGGGAAAGCCTTTTATGATTCTGATCAAACTGCTTTGTTTTCCTCTCAGCTTTTTACTCAAACAAATTGAGAAAGTCATGAAATCATGGTCCGATCCTCAAATTGTCGTGAAGGATGAAAAGAGCGAATTGGCCGATCATATTCGAACCTTAAGCAGAGAAAGTTCCACCCTTGATCCCGAGATTTTTGAAATCGTGGGAAACACTTTAGAAATGGGACATTTGCATGTTCGTGATGTCCTCGTTCCTCGGAATCAAGTGCAGGTATTAGACTGCCAGGACTCGATCGAAGAAAACCTGCAAATTGCACGAGATTGTGGTCACACTAGATTGCCAATCTGTGAAGGTGATTTAGACCAATGCATCGGTATTATCCATGTTAAGTATGCATTTCGAATCTTAAGTGAAGGCAAGCCAATCGATTTACGATCTTTAAGTAAGTCTCCCGCAATACTTTCTACCGAGGATCCACTCCCCGTAGCACTACGAAAAATGATGCGTTGGAAAGTTCACATGGCCCTGGTAAGAGATGAATTTGGCGGAATTGATGGAGTGATAACTCTTGAGGATATCCTCGAGGAAGTGGTGGGGGAAATTCAAGATGAATTTGATGCCGAAGAGAATACAGTTCAGTCATCCGGTAATGGAAAATGGAAAGTTTCTGGATTAAGTCCGGTGCATGAACTACCCAAAGAATTAGCTGTTGTGGAGGAAGAGGAACTATCCAGCTTTGGCGGACTAATTACCAAAGAATTGGGGAGAATTCCGGAGGTGGGGGAAAGCCTAACCCTTTACAATATGCACATTAAAATTCTCGAAGCAGATGAGACTAGGGTTTTACTTACAGAGGTAACTCTCCTCACCGCAGAAAAAGAAAATGCTTCTTAAATTAATCTCGAGGAAATAAAATCGTTTTTTCTCCTAAAGACTGTCCTTCCAGTCTGTAATCCCAGTGTAAATCTGTTTCCCAATTTTCACACTCGGGTAAGCCTAATAATTCATTCACTTTTTTATGCACACCTGGCATAACAGGGGCGAGCATCTGAATCGCTAATCGAAGAGATTCTACCATTTCTCCTAAGCAGGTTTTTAGTTTCTCTTGGTCTTCTTTTAAATCTGACTTCGCCAGCTTCCATGGGGTTCTTTCGTCTGCGTACTTATTAATGGAACGAATAAATACAAAAATCTGCTCCAATCCTTGATTAAATTGGAACCTATCAAAATGTTCCATTGCGTTTTGTTTAGCAGTCTCAAAGTTGAGCCTGAGCTTTTGCTCAAATTCTTCATTAAGAATAACCCGGGGAACCTTGCTGTTTTCGTAAGTGGTGATCATGTGAAATAAACGACTAAGTAAATTCCCCAAGTCATTCCCCAAATCAGTTTTGTAGCGTGATTCGAAGCGTTCCAATGAAAAGTCGGCATCCTGCCCCACAGTCATTTCCCTCATCACAAAATAACGAAAGGCATCCACGCCGCGTTTCTCTACTAAGCTTAATGGATCAACAACTTCTCCAGTACTCTTCGACATTTTTTCGCCTGAACTCATCCACCACCCATGAGCCAGTATTTGCTTTGGCAAAGGTAAGTTTGATGCCTTCAGCATAATTGGCCAGTAAACCGCATGGGGAGGTGCTAAAATATCTTTTCCGATAACATGCAAATCAGCGGGCCATAAATTGGCAAACCCTTCCTCCCCGTACCCTGCGGCAGTTACATAATTCACTAAAGCATCGAACCAAACATAGGTTACATAATTTTCATCAAAAGGGAGAGGAATGCCCCAAGATAACCTTTCTTTCGGCCTTGAAATACATAGATCATTTAAGGGCTCTTTTAAAAACTCCTGCACTTGACTACGCCGAAAATTGGGTACTATGAAGCTCTCATTATTATTCAAATACTCAACCAACCAATCTTGGTATTTACTCAGCTTGAAAAAGTAATTACTTTCAGTAATTTCTGTGACCTCTCCATAAATTTCAGGCCATTTTCCATCCACCTTATCTTTTTCCTGAAGAAATTGTTCTGCACGGGTTGAATAAAAGCCCTGATACTCCGCCTGATAAATTTCTCCCCGATCGAATAAATCCTGTAATAAGCTAGAAACTACTTTTTTGTGACGCGACTCCGTTGTTCGAATATAGTCATTATGTGAGATATCTAACTGAACGAGTAAATTTTTAAATTCCCCCGCAATTCGATCACATCTTTCCTGTGGAGAAATTCCCTCGCTCTCCGCGCCTTGTTGCACTTTTTGCCCATGTTCATCCAGTCCAGTTACAAAATGGGTTCGCACTCCATTTAACTGTTTAGTTCGAATAATTACGTCCGCCAAAATTTTTTCATACGCATGTCCAAGGTGCGGAGAACCGTTCGCGTAATCAATGGCAGTAGTTAGATAAAAGGTTTTATTCATGTAACGATCATTTATTAAACGATAAAAGAAGAAGGACAAACCCATATTGTGATTTCAATTTTTACATGGTTGACTTACAGATTAGGAAATTATGTAATTATTACTTAAATAAAAATTCCTTTGGTTTCTATCCCTACGCAAAGAATTTCTTATTTGGTTTTTTAATCCTTTCCGATTTTTCGGATTTCCTTAAGGCAATCATTGCCTCAAAATTGTATCATTTTAAATGAGTGAAAACGAACAGACTAGTCAAAATTACCTTGAAGTGGAAGGTATTCTTGAACTAAACGAAAATAAAACTGGAGTTCTTCTTGATCCTAAAAGAGGTGGGAAAACAACTCCCACGGATCCCTTTGTTTCAAAAGAATTAATTCGACGTTTCAAATTAAAAAAGGGCTCAATCATAACCGCCGATTCAATCCCGGATAAAAATCGCCCGAACCCTAAAGTACGTTTCATTCATAAGGTGGACGGCATGAGTCTAAATGACCGAAAGCAACAGTTTCGCTTCGATCAACTCACCACGATCCAACCAAAAGAGAAGATCAATTTAGAAACTAAAGATGGAACAATGACCACTCGTGTTATCGATCTGTTTTGCCCGATTGGCAAGGGTCAGCGCAGTCTAATTGTAGCACCACCCCGTGCCGGAAAAACCACCATACTTCACGACATTGCAAAAGGAGTGGTGGAAAATCATCCCGAATGTCACTTAATGGTTTTACTAATAGACGAAAGACCCGAAGAGGTCACCGACTTCTCCCGATCTGTACCAGCGGAGATGTACGCTTCCTCCAATGATGAAGAAGTAAAAAGCCATCTTCGGATCGCAGAACTCGCAATTGAACGTGCCAAAAGATTAGTGGAGAGTAAAAAGGATGTTGTCTTACTCTTGGATTCAATTACCCGACTTTCCCGGGCTTACAACGCCGCATCTGGTAAAAGTGGCAGAACAATGACAGGAGGATTGGATGTTCGTGCACTCGAAAAGCCTCGTCAGATTTTCTCCGCAGCAAGAAATTCTGAAGAAGCCGGTTCCCTTACTATAATTGCAACTGCATTAGTTGAAACGGGTTCCAAAATGGACGAACTAATTTTTCAAGAATTTAAAGGGACCGGAAACTGTGAAATTATACTCGATCGAAAAGTGGCAGAACTTCGATTATGGCCAGCAATTAACCTCGCTTCCTCGGGTACGCGCAAGGAGGAAGAGTTAGTCGATCCTAAGGTTTTGGAAAAAACATCTTTTCTTCGTCGTGCCATGTCACCAATGAAAATTATTGACGCAGCAGAGAGCCTCCTCGATCGAATGACCACCACAAAATCGAACAAAGAATTTTTAGACCTAATTCAAACCCCTTAACTCGTTGACAAAACCCCATTTTTTCGACAATTTCTGACTTTCTTCTTTTTACCTTTCAAGCCCCCTTATGCACAATTTTTCCGATCAATGCTTGGATTTAGCCCGTTCTCTTCTGGGCAACAACCTTCAGCACATCAACGAAGACGGTACTGTCACACCAGCAGCCGGCGAAGAACCTCGGGTAGATGAACCCGGGCACGCCGCTCTTGCCATTGGAGAGTTCTTCCGTGCAACTGGCGAGGTGGAACTTGGTGAGTTCGATCTTCATGACTTAGCGGCACGTTGCGTAACTCAACAGGCCTTCAATGAAGATGCCAATGAAAATGGTATGGCCTACGCTTCACTTGGGCTTCTCTCCTTCGGGGCATCAAAAGAAAGAAATGCGGTGTGGGAACGCTTGCTTGATCCAACAAGAGAACAATTAGACCAATGCTTGTTAGATCGCTCGGATCATGAGAATCATTACCAAGCATTCAATGTGGCTAAATCAGTAGCTCGATTCAGTTTTGGACTTACCAAAAAAGATGATACCGGTAAAGTAATTGACCGATTTGTTGAACGAATTGAAGGCAGTAGTTCCAGTGGTTTTTTTGACGACAATACAAAAGGAACTGGTGGCGTATACGATGTGTACGGCTTGCTCTCTTTTATTTTTATCCGCCAAGCACTTCAACTACATGCTAATGTTCACTTGAAGGACAGAAAACTTCCTAAACTCAGAACTTTTGCCGAGAAGTATCTTAAAATGATTCCCGATATGGTTCGTCAAGACGGATTAGGTTGGAACTATGGACGTTCGGTGGGTGCTTATGGGCAGATTCATTCGATCAGTATGATCCTTCAATCCATGAGAGATCAGTGGATTAGTTCCGAAAAAATGCCTCTCTATTTAGATACATTACGCAGGCTTTTTCAATATTTCTTTGTTACTTACTTAGACCAAGAAAAAGGCGATCTTGTTATACGCGATAGTGAGCGGAACACCGTACCTAATCACACCACAAGGATGGCAAACTTTGATGCCGCACGAAATCTTTGCCAATGGTCACGGTTGGCAAAAGTGATTGGAGGCTCATTGGCAGTGCCACCCTCTAACCGCTCCAAAACGGCTGGACGTTTTGTTATTTTCGATAAGTCCCACAAGAAAGAACACGGAGCCTTCCTTTTCAGAGATGAAAATAACGGCCTTCAATACCAGCTTCCATTGATAGGCCCAGGAGAAAATGTGACCAGTGACAACTTGGCTTTCCCGCATTGCTCTGGCATTTTCGATTGGCCCGTAAATAAATACCTACCTGTCATGATGCCAGAACTCACTTTTGGTGACTCTGTCATTATCCCCTCCTATTACGGTAAGAATTGCGTGACTGGAATTGGACTCAAAAAATCATTTTATCTTCGATTTGATCAACCCGACCTCATTAAGACAGACGGAACCTTTGCCTATGGCATCGGAAGTTGTCAGGTACAATGGTCTTTTAGTGAAGGCCGAGTACAGTCCGAATTTTCATTCAAGGTTAAAAATCAAGTCACCATGGATAAAATGAGGCTTGCACTCGTTATAGGTTCTCCTCACTCAACTTACCGTCTCGGAACTACTCTTCGGCAAGGTGCAGAAGGGCTTCGTGCGAATGTGGAAGTGGATGATTTTCATGCAACATGGGGTTCCTTTGAAACACTTACTGATGATCCAGATTACAGAGGGTATGCTGGAAATATCCATTATGTACAATACCTGGTACGCGATCACCCTCTAGTTATGCGTCCGGGCCAGCAATATAAGTTGGTACTTTCTTACCAGCCTGACATTGCATTCGCAGACGAATAATTTCAATTTACTTTGAATCGCAATCCATGACGATTCACGTAATAAGATTATCTTAATTTATGCTATCCGCCCGAGTCATCCCCTGTCTTGATGTCGACAACGGTCGTGTGGTAAAAGGAATAAAGTTCAAAGAATTACGGGATGCTGGAGACCCCGTCCTAGTTGCTCAAGCCTACGAAGAACAGGGGGCAGATGAACTTGTTTTCCTTGATATTACTGCTTCCAGTGATGAACGAAATACTATGCGAGATGTGGTCGAAAAAACCGCAGCCACCTGCTTTATGCCCTTAACTGTGGGGGGAGGCATTCGAAATGTAACTAATATTCGAGACATGCTTCTTTCTGGCGCAGATAAAGTAAGCCTGAATACGGCAGCGATACTCAAGCCCTCTCTTATTAACGAAGCTTCCAAAACTTTTGGCAATCAATGTATTGTGGTGGCAATCGATGCCAAAAGAAATACTGATTCTAAAACTTGGAGTGTCTATACGCATGGAGGAAGAAAAATTACGCCCCTTGATGCAGTAGAATGGGCAAAAGAAGTAGTTCAGCGAGGAGCAGGAGAAATTCTCCTTACCAGTATGGACCAGGATGGAACTAAAGCAGGATATGATTTGGAATTAACCAGAACAATTAGTGATGCCGTTCCAGTCCCAGTAATCGCATCTGGTGGAGTGGGAAATCCGAGTCATATGGCAGACGGAATCATAAAGGGTAAGGCTAGTGCCGTTTTAGTGGCGAGTATTTTTCACTTTGGGGAATGTACAATACCCCAAACTAAGAAAGTGATGGAAGCAGCGGGAATTCCCGTTCGTCTGTAAAAATTTGTTATTTCTTCTTTACCCAAGAGGAAAATGCCTCTGAACCAAGTCGAGAAATATCTTGCTTCCCACTCGTAGTAACAACATTTCCATCTGGATCCAGTACGATCAGGTAAGGAATATACTCCACATCGAGAGAAAGACTAAGTTCCCGAGCTTCCTCTGATTGATTTTTTAATGCAAGCCAAGGCATCTTATACTTCTTCATGTAATTTGCCTGTGCTTTCGCACTCCCATCTGAACCTACTAAAACCACCTCAAAATTTTCTTCGTTCTGGTCTCGAAATTGAACTAATTTTGGAGTGAATGTACGGCATGGACCACACCAGCTCGCTGAAAAATAGAGTCCAATATACTTTCCTTTTAATTCATCTAATAATACTTCATTTCCATCGGTATCCAATAACTCGCTTGGTAAGGTTACTTTCTTTCCAGATACCGTTGTTTCTTTTGCCACTTCCTGTGACTGCGAGAACAAGTGGATTCCATAAGTAAGTACTCCAATAAACCCGAGGGTCAGAAGAAGTCGTAAAGGATTTTTCATGATTTTATAATAGAATGAATTGAGTTGGACTCCAAGCATTTATAAATGAATATCAAGAATCTTTTTTTGAAAGTAAATTACTAAAATCTCCAATATACTGGAGTGCTAATCGATCTAATTCGAACTCTTTCGCCTTTATTAAACAACGGGAAGAAAAAACCATATTCTGATTGGTTGCCTGTATAGACTTAAGGAGAGTTAGAGAAAGACTACGAACTAAATCTTTCGATCGATGGTCAAAAATGTACCCATTCTCGTTTTCTTCGACCAGATCCTGGAAACACTCCAATGAAGAGACCAAGGGAACACATCCACAACTCATTGCTTCCAAGACAGCGAGTCCAAAGGTTTCTCCCTTTTCCGCAAGCGAAGGATATACAAAAAGCCTCGCTTTTTCTAATTCTTTTTTTAATTCCACTGATGAAAAAGTAGGTTCCAGGATTTCAATTTGAGGGCCACAGTCTTGAATCGCATTGGTTACTTTAGATAAATAGTTTTCCCCTCCACCCCCTTGCTCTGTTCGCCATGGTCCACGGATCAATAATTTCCAGTCCTTACGATCAGCTAATGGAATATTCTTGAAAGCATTAACTAGCTCGAAAATTCCTTTCTCCGCATGTATTCTACCAAGATATAAAACTGTTTTAGGCCGTTTGGAATACTCATAATTGCAGTCGATATT